>TBL_comb47_HYPODRAFT_10006404_pt1 | contig 12725 bp, 12 predicted proteins | sample TroBogypolimnion_40_FD_10682 | JGI IMG/M metagenome (IMG submission 10682)
TAAGAATGGCCCCTCATAACCGCAATCCTTATCTGGACCCACCGCCCCTTGTTCCATGGCAACAATCGACCTGACCACTGAAATCACACGAACCAAGGTGGCAAACACCTTGGGGATATATTTCTTTTCAGCCAGCACCATTGCCGTATTCGCAAATCCGCAAGCCGAATCCCCGGCAGCAATTTTCCCATGTTTGTTGGCCAGCGAGACTATTTTTCCCCATAAAAACTGCATGTCCCTGACACCCAGGACCGCCAAAGCAAACAGGACACCTTTCACATCGCACATCATGAGCGCTTCGTCCGAGACCTCTTTGCCTCCGGTACTCTCTATCGATAGAAGGTCTCCACCTGCCAACATGCCACGCTCAAAGAGTTCCACCATTGGTTCAAGGAATTTTGAAGTACGCTGCAAGGCAGGCCGCTCAAATTCGCGCAGGTCATTGGGTGTCAACCTGATCTCGGAGGCCAACCCATGTTTCTGATAATAATCCTCGCAGATATCGTTCATGATTTTTACGATCTCCACCCCGATCGAAGGTGTTTTGGTCATCTCAAGCAGGGTTTCAAATTCAAGGACCACTCCTTTTGAATTCAAATGCACAGCATGTTCGAGCGCCCCTTCGGCAATCTCGCGGTAATGGTTGTAAACCTCCTTCAACGTACCCTCGTTGATACTCATGATCGGCAAGGTGAAATTCAGTTCGGCATAGACCTGTCCGCCACCAATTTCAAGTCCGCGCCTTGTCTTGATGGGTTTAGGGGCAATCCCGAACATCAGATCTTCGGGATTATTGATAATCAAGCTTTTGTATTTCATTGGATTTTTTTTCTGCCACCAAGAAACGAAGGCACAAAGTTTCACCAAAACAATCCATTACTTTGTGATTCTTGGAGCCTTGGAGTCAGTGTGGCAATAATGATATTAATTTTCTAATACGAATTTAATAATCGCTGGACGTAAAATGTAGCTTATGATGCTATCCTATTTAAGTATTCAACGGCTTTCTGGGGATCGGGGGCATAGAAATCGGCCCCAATTTTCCGGCAAAATTCATCATTGACAGGTGCGCCTCCGATCAGTACTTTCGTATCGGCATTTTGAGCTTTGATCCTTGAGACGATTTCACCCATGTTGACCATTGTGGTCGTCAGAAGGGCAGATAAACCGATCACCGCTCCGGGATTGTTTTCCAAAGCCTCGACAAAACGGTCTGCATTGACATCCACACCCAAATCGATAATCGACCAACCACCACCTTCCACCATCATGGCAACCAGGTTTTTGCCGATGTCGTGCAGGTCACCTTTTACGGTCCCGATAATAAAGGTCCCTTTTGTTTTAATGCTTCCCGATGCAAAAAATGGTTTCAACTGCACCATCGAAGCCCCCATCGCTTTGGCCGACATCAGCATCTGTGGGACAAAAATCTTGTTTTCGGCAAATTTTTTTCCAACCCTTTCCATGGCAGGGATCAGCGCCGATTCGAGGATCATTTGGGGGTTAATCCCAGTTTCAATCGCTTTTTGTGTAAGTTCATAGGAGCCGTCCTGACCTCTCAGTTGGGGTGGATAAGGGGATTTCAGGTCAACTTTACCAAATTCGACAGCTTCAAGCAGTTTTTCGATTAATTCATCCATTGTTAAAATACTTAGTTATTGGCTATTCATAATAGGACAAAAATAACCGGTGGAGGTGGTGAAATCCACGTCAATATTTACTACTTTCGGTGCTATATTCACATTTGATTTAATCTTTGTTCATCAGATACCACAATGACAGCTTTACTCGAAACACGGTTGTTAAAGGAGAATGAATCATTTTATATTGGCGTTTTTCAGGACAACCTGGAGAAAAGCACCTGGCATTACCATAACAATTTTGAAATCAGCTTTATAACAGAAGGGACAGGCAAGCGGATCGTTGCAGATTCGATTGAAGAATTTCAGCCAGGCGACCTTGTATTTTTGGGGCGCAACCTTCCGCATGTCTGGATTGCCGATAAAGAACCGCGCGTTTTCTCAAACCGGACACTCGAAATGGTTTTCCTTCAGTTTACCTCCAATGTGCTGTCGATGCAGTTGTTGGCACTGCCCGAATTTAAAAATGTAAAAAAAGCATTGGAACTTTCGGAAAGGGGAATCCAGATTGTGGACCAAACGCTCAATGAGGTCAGCGAGATTATGCTTCAGCTCCCTTACTTGAAGAGTTTTGAAAGGATGGTCCAGTTTTTCAGGATGATGGACATTATCGGTGAAAGTCAATCCAACATCAGTTTAGCCAGTGAGGATTATCTGAGAAAACGGTTTAAACCTGGAAACAAGCGGATTGCCACGATCCATGAATACCTCATGAACAATTACCGCGAAGAGGTCAACCTAAAGGTGTTGGCGGACCTGGTGAATATGGCAGAAGGGTCGTTGTGCCGTTTTTTCAGGGAGAACATGGGTGTGACAATTTTTGAATACCTTAATCAGATTAAAATAGAACTGGCATGCAATCTTTTAATGGACAATGAATTAAGCATTATAGAAATTGGTTTTGACAGTGGTTTTAACAATCTGAGCCATTTCAACAAACAGTTTAAGCGGATCATCGGGATGCCCCCTTCACAATACCGCAAACAGTTTAAAGGGCTGAGATAATTGGGTAGATTAAAAAGTCAAATTTCATCAGTCGAATCATTTTAAATGCGAATAATTCTGTCTGGAGGATTCCCCTTTTAAGAAAAGAGAGTCGGGGATATTTTAATCAATTTATTAATATACAATGTTTTATAAATATGCTTAAACAAAATTTGAACCACTAATTCTTTTTAAATTCCAGGTATTTGTCAGGACAATCTTCAAAAAAAGTGTATTGGTTCTGGGCATTGCCGGTATTCTGGATGGTCAGGGTATTGTTGGCGTAAAGGCCACTGAGACTATTTGGTTTGTTGTTCCCACCGGTAGGACCATCAAAAGTTACATAAATCTCCCCCTGCTCTGATGAAACGACAGCTTTTCCCTCGACATCAAGGTGCGTGCCTTTGATGTAGTACCTGAAACCATCGGTCTCCTTGATAAAGGTGATCACGAGGTCGCAGTGCGTTTCGGGCAACCGGTACACACCCGTAATATCCGGCAGCGAATTTTCCGGCTTCGGCTTTTGCACTTCCGGAACACTTTCTTTGACCGGAGCCTTCTGATTTCCAGTGTTATGACACGATGTGCCAAGGACTATCATCAGAATAAAAACACAAACATTTTGAAACATATCATTGGATTTAATTGGTTCATTGCGATTTGCCCTACCTGATCGGACATTACGGATTCGACGCGGATTCTTAAAAAACTGCGAAAATACAAATTTCCGGGATTCTGGAAGCTGATCGATAGTGTATTTTCCAAGAAAGGTAATTACCTTAGCGAATAAAGTTAATACATTTAAAATGGCTTCTCTCTGATATATTCAAAAGTTGCGTGGTTTTATGTCGATCGAAGCCAAAATTAGGTTTGTCATTAAAGTAATACTGTTGGTAGCGAAAATATAAGCACCAATATTGACTGTAAAAAGCTTTAGACTGATAATAGTGTAGTTTCCGATATTTTTGATTCGATGGTTTTAAGAATCATGGCAAGTTCAACTTTAGCTTCTGCTTTGAGCCCCATCGCAGAAGCAATACCAATACTATCAGTACTTAGTCTTTCATTTAAATGAATGTGAAAGTTGTTATCATCGCCAAGTTCAAGTTTATACGAATGGAAATGCATTGCCTCTCCAAGTTTTGGAATTGTGCTAAGATGTGAAAAAGAAAACTCCTTTTTCATGTAGTCCAACAAATGATTCTGCAAAACCAAAACCAAATGTTTATTGAGAAATTCAAGTGTTTCAATTTTATGAAGCAATTGAACAAGAATTGTTTTAGCGGTCATCTTCCAGTTCATGCCATATGGCTTGTTGCCATAACCTTCTTCAGGTTCTTCAACTATATCTAAGTCACTTAATAATCTTTGGCGTTCCGGCCAAACTGTTCCTGTTGTATCTAAAGTTTGAAGTTCGATTCCAACAAAATCGTAAACTTTTTTGTTTCTAACAGAAACAAGAAAATAATCTACACTACCACCGGGTATATTAATCTCAGAAACAACGTGTAATTCATTGCCCGGTTCATGTAATGTTAATAAATGCATACAATCTAAGAATATTTTCCTTTTCTCTATCAGTCTATGCGGACAAATAATTACTTCATTATTATCTTTTCCATATTGAACAGTACACGTACCAATAGATAAATCAGGTTCACTTTTTCTAACCTTAATGCATTTCTTGTTAAGATAGCCACAATGTTGATCTGCAATTATCTGGTTCCACTTAACTGATTCATTCTTGGTCGAAAAGTTGAAGAACTCCGCTATTCTCGTATTTATATTCATTTATTCTTTCCTTTGAAAATTCAATATATTCACTTGAAATGTCTATTCCAATTGATTTTCGGTGGTGCTTAAATGCAACAAGTGATGTTGTCCCACTACCAGAAAAAGGGTCTAATACAATACCGTTTTTAGGACATGTTGCTAAAATTGGTATTTTACAGAGGTCTTCTGGATAAACAGCATAGTGTTCTTTCCTTTTTTGCGTATCTTCAGGTATAATTTCCCAAACATCTCCTGGCAATGTTCCATCAGGATGATAAAATAGAAAATAATACCCCTTTTGATTTAATTCCTTTGCTCTACCCGATACTTTTTCTGAATCAGAATGGGTTGCTCTCTGCTGGCCACGAATAATCATTCTAAAATCAGCAATTTCACCTATTTTTATTCTTTCAAGAACTCCATTTAAAGAAGTAGAAGCATTTAGTTTTTCTTCATGATTTAATGATGTGGAAAGTTCTATTTGTCTTTTATAACGAATTCCGCTCACACCAGTTGCTGATATAACAGTACCATTTTTAACAATGGATTTTCTTGCATCGGAACGAATTTTTGTTGTGTCGTAGAAATATGATTTTTCATCCTTTACAAAATGAAAAATATTTTCATGCATATTCCTAAGTTTATCTTTGCTGCTATCTAATCCGCCCTTATGTTTGTTCCATATTACACTATTCCTTAAAATCCAATTTTGTTCATCCATTAGGCTTATTGCAACACGCCACGGAATTCCCTGCAATTTTTTACTTCGGTAGGTATCTCCAATATTTAACCAAAACGAACCAGTTGGTTTCAACACTCTAAAAAGTTCTTTCGTGATTTTAAGTAAATTCTGGATATACTCATTATGAGTTTTTTCTAATCCAATTCCACCACCACTATATAGTCTATGTCCCCAATATGGAGGACTAGTTATTATACAATCAACAGAACTGTCAGGAAATTCAGAAAGCACCTCAAAAGAGTCCCCTTGCAATAAAAGAGGCTCATTTGAGGTGATTACCTGAAGGTATTCATATATTAGTTGTGTTTTTTTCATCTTACAAATTTACTCTTTTTTTATAATGATGAGAAATATTGGCTTTGTGCCAAAATTTGTCAAATTAACAAACTTAACCTTAACTTTTTAATTTGCTCAAAACAAAAAAATCCGCACGAAGCGGATTTAGTTCAAATACATTTATTGATTTATCTGATATACTGTATCTTACGAACTGCCGCCACAAGCCTGTCAATTTCGTTTTTTGTATTGTAAAACGCAAACGATGGTCTGACTGTCGCTTCGACTCCCAGCCTTCTCAGGGCGGGTTGGGCACAGTGGTGGCCGGCACGAAGGGCAATCCCTTCAAGGTCGAGCAAACGGCCAACTTCGGGCGTGGGGATGTTTTTTAAATCGAAGGAGACGACACTTACCCGTTCCTTTGGGTTTCCGATCAACCGCAAACCATTGATCTTTGCCAATTCTTCGCGTGCATATTCGGTGAGTCCATGTTCGTATTTAGAAATGTTGGGAATCCCAAGTCTGCTCACATAGTCGAGCGCGAAGCCCAACCCAACAGCATCGGCAACATTGGGTGTGCCTGCCTCAAACTTTGCAGGCGGATCGTTAAAGACAGTCTCTTCAATCCGGACATCCTTGATCATGTTCCCGCCACCTTGCCAGGGAGGGATAATTTCAAGGATCTCTTTTTTTCCATAAACCACACCTATGCCGTTGGGTCCATAGATCTTGTGTCCCGAGAAAACGAAGAAGTCGGCTCCCATTTCCTGAACATTGATCGGTGTGTGCGCTACAGATTGTGCCCCGTCGATCAAAACCCTTGCGCCCCAACGTTTTGCAAGATCAACAATCGCTTTCACCGGAAGGATGGTCCCGAAAGTATTGTTGACATGGCTCACAGAAACAATCTTAGTCCGTGGCCCCAGCAATTTTTCGTAATCTTCGAGGATAATATCGCCATTGTCGTTGATCGGGATGGCCAGCAGTTTAGCCCCTTTCTCTTTTGCAAGTTGCTGCCAGGGAACAATATTGGCATGATGGTCGAGTGTCGAAATTATGATCTCGTCACCGGGCTGGATAAACTTGCGGCCATAAGTCTGGGTGATCAAGTTGATTCCTTCTGTTGTGCCCCGGACGAAAATAATCTCCTCGACAGATGAAGCCCCGATAAAGTTTTTCACCTTTTCGCGTGCCTTTTCATAAGCATCGCTCGAACGAGCCGCCAGGGTATGGGCAGCTCGGTGGATGTTCGAGTTGTCCTGTTCGTAAAAACGGGCAATTTCGTTGATCACACTGCGAGGTTTCTGGGTCGTTGCGGCATTGTCGAACCAGATCAGGTCTTTACCGTTTACCTTTTGCTGTAGGATCGGAAAATCCTTACGGATCGATGGAAGATCAAAGGCGTCCTTTGCATTGTATGTGATCTGTTGGTCGCGGCCAAAAGAGTAGTCTGAAAAGGTTGTGGAAGAAAACCCTTTCTCAGCAGCCGAATGGAGGTCCGTATGGCCACCCTTGTCCAGCAAGAATTTTAGGTCATCGCCTACAGGTAAACCTCCCGGGAAAATTCCCGGATCGAATTGTGATGCCTGACCCGCAATTCCCTGAATATTTCCGATTCCCGAAATACGGTCAAATGAATCGAAAACAGAAGTCAGGTTGAGTTCTTCATCTACGATCGACCTGATCAATGGCTGGCTCTCCGGGAAAGGGCATTGCCCTGATGCAATTTGTCTGAGCTGCCCGATGTCGGGCAATTGTGTCCCGTCCTGAAAGCTGTCAAACAACTGATTTTCTATTTGCATAATTGCCAAAATTAAGGGACCTATTTTTCGACACTGTTACGGTGCTGATAATCGTGATAGTAACCAACTTCTACATTTTCAAGAACTGCTATGGCATCATCGGTCAACGAAGCCAGTGAAAAATATTTGGTCAGTAAATAGGAGGCAACTCCAAATTTGTCCAAACCCATTAACCGGGCTGAAAGGCTTGGAGCAATTTCGCCAGGAATACCTGACTGTTGCAATCCTACGACGCCTTGTTCATTTTCACCAATTCTTACAAGGATAATGCTCGTTGTTCCTACGCCACGATTGGTCAGGTATTGACCTTTGATTTCGAGCTTGTCGCTAGGCAAAATGGGTACTCCCCGCCATGAAATGACCGGAACACCTGCAATATTAGTCGTGACCGGTGGTACTCCGCGCCATGTACATTCGCGTTCAAACGCTGCAATTGCACGTGGGTGGGCGATAAAAAAAGCCGGGTTTTTCCACACAAGCGACAACAATTCATCCAGATCATCAGGGGTAGGGGCGCCATAACGGGTACTGATTCGGTATCCTGGTTCAACGCTGTTCAACAAACCGAATGTCTTGTTGTTGATCAGTTCCCACTCCTGCCGTTCCTTGATGCTTTCGATGCTCAGGCGCATCTGTTGTTCAAGTTGGTTGTATGGATTGTTGTATAAATCTGAAACACGTGTATGGACCCGCACAATGGTTTGAAGTGTGTTGAGGGAATATTCGCGTGGGTTTTCTTCGTAGTCGATGTAGGTTTCGGGAATGATGTTGTCCTCTTCGTGGCCCGATACAAGGTCAATATGTTTCTCACCATGGGTGTTGACGGTTGCCTTTAGACGAAGGTGTTCGTCAACAGCTTTCTGGAACTGTTCACGAAAATCGGGAACCTCTTTTGTGATGGTTTCCAATTCGGTGCTGCTCAGGGTAAAAAATACTCCCGGTGTAATCGACCTGACGGTTACTGACGAGGCTTTGTCCGAAATCAGGTCGGCTTCACCAAAATATTCACCCTGTGACAATAAACCGACACGCAATTCCTCTCCATGGTGACCTTTGCTGAGGACTTCAACCTGTCCTGAGGCAATGATAAAAAACTTTTGCCGGTCCTCTCCTTCGGCAATCAAACTGTTACCTAGTTCAACCTCTTCAACAACAAAACGTTTTGCAAGACGGTTTACAATCTCCTCATCGATATTTGAAAACAATGGGATCCTGCGAAGCGAATCGGCACGAAAAGATGGGATACCTTCCAGATATTCAATTTCGATCCGTTCAGCTTTTTTAAGTTCCACCTTTGTTCGGTTCACACGATAGGTTCCTGAGTCAACCTGCACCCATGGCAGGAGTTTCAATAATAGACGGGGGGTAATCGACCCCATTTGCGGGGCGGTTTTTGTAGTCGTTGATAACTGACGGGCTGTTGCCGTGGTAACACTTCGTTGTAAATCGTTTTTTGCCATGATTTTTTTGATTTGTTCTGTAACTAATTCTCTATTAACTATATATGTTTATTAATGTCTAAAATCAAGCGCATAAAATATCCATCAGGGGAAAATATCCCTTGTTATATTGTTTGATTCCAAGATTTAACCGGAATTTATTTTGAAATTATTCCCTCTGTTTTTTAGTCAGCCCTTCTTTTTGTTCGGTGTTTTTGCCAGTCGCCGGAAACCAGTCGCCAGCTACTTTTTTTATTGCCATCTGATGGACCTCAAAAGATTCTTCAACTCTCAAAAACCTCAATCGCCTCTTTTTCTACCTCCCCTTTCCGGATAATAAATGACCTAACATCGGGCAATTCAGCAGCCATGGATACAATCACATAGCTGATATTGGGATCATAGGCCAGACGGATATCTTCAACCGAGGGTCGTGCCGGTGATTCAGGGTGGCTGTGATAATTGGCCAGTATCTGCAACCCCTCTTTTCGTGCCTCACGGACTGCCTGAAACTGTTCTACCGGATTGAACGAAAAATGTTCAGGACTGTGGTCAATATTGGTTAGCCGGAATTGTCTGGTTACCTCTCCTGCTATTCCTGCGAGGTAGCCACACACCTCTTCGGGTAAACCGTTCCGGGCATGATCGATGATTCCATCAATAACTTGTTGTGATATCCTTAACATACCGTAGTTTTTTTAATGTTTTGATCTTTGAAATTCAGCGGCTGGCAGCTTGCGGCTGGCAGACTATCCATGGAAGATGATCCTATTTAATGAAATGAAATGAAATCAAAGCCAGTTGCCAGAAGCCAGCCGCTAGTAGCCAGCCTCACTACTTCTGAATCAGGACCCGATGTACATTTCCCTGAACATGGGAGACTTCCAATACATTGAAACCTTGTTCCCTTGAACTTCGTGGAACATTCTGAAGCGGTTCCCCTTCGGTAAGCAGCACCTCCAGTACATCACCTGGTTTGAGTTTCGAAAGTTGGATCTTTGTTTTTACAAAAGTCATCGGACAATGTTCTTTTGTAATATCTAATTGAACTTTAGACATATATGAAATATTGTTTTTAAAATTAATATTTAGTAGCTGGCAACTGGCGGCTGGCTGTTTTCAAAAGTATGATTGGAATATCCTAAGTTGATAATGTTGATTGGAACTGAACTCTTTCAAATAAACATTGTCCTTCCACCTTCGGAAAGTTCAAGGAAAGTGGCTACCCCAAGGACATCCTTTACCTCGTGAATAAAGTCGGTTTTTTCGAGACCAAGGATGTGCATCGCCATTTCGCACGCATATAAATTGATTTCCAGTGCCTTGGCTGCTTCAACCAACTCTTCGAGCGTTGCCACATTTTTCTTGCGCATCAGGTACCTGAAAATGATGGGACTTAGTCCTAAAAAATTCAACCTGCTCACAGGGCTACTTCCTAGTCCGCCCATAAAAAACCCAAACAGTTTTGGAAGGAAGCCCTTCCCAACAAAGGCACGTCCTTGTTTCTTTTTGATCGCATCGAGGCCCCAGAAAGTAAAGAAGATATTGACTTCATAACCCACTGCGGCAGCACCGGTGGCCAATGTAAATGTAGCAACCAGTTTGTCGAAGTCGCCGCTAAAACAGATCAACGAAAGCTTTTTCGTCTCTTTGGGCTGGTTTTTTTGTGATGATTTTATGATTTCCATGATTTATGATTTACTTTTCAATTCGCAGGTTGCCTGTTCATAATCAACTAATTCAGTGATTGTTGGGTGGTCTCCGCAAACAGAACATTTGTGGTTGTGCTTTACTTTGATAGTCCTGAATTCCATCGTTTTTGCATTGAACGTGAGGAGCCGGTTTGTAAGCAATTCCCCAACTCCGGTCAAATATTTTAAGACTTCCGTTGCCTGGATCGTTCCAAGGATACCAGCTATTGCACCCAGAACACCAGCCTGTGAACAGGTTGGAACTGCATTGGGCGGTGGTGGTGCATGAAAAACGCAACGGTAACAGGCAGACCCCGGAACAACTGTAATGGTTTGTCCATCAAAACGGAGGATACCCCCATGCGAAAATGGTTTACCTGCCATTACACAGGCATCGTTGATCAAAAATTTAACAGGAAAATTATCGGTACCATCCACAATAAAGTCGTAATCTTTGATGATCTCCAGAGCATTTGCTGCTGTCAGCAATTCCTGATAGGCGATGACCTTGACATCCGGATTGAGCTGGTTGATCTTCTCTTTGGCAGAAAGCACTTTGGCTTTATTAACATCGGCGGTGAAATGGATGACCTGACGTTGAAGGTTAGACAAATCGACAACGTCACCATCGATAATGCCAATTGTGCCGACGCCTGCTGCTGCGAGATAAAGTGCAACCGGAGCTCCCAAACCTCCTGCCCCAACAATCAACACCTTCCCATTGCTGATTTTTTCCTGTCCTTCGACTCCAACATCCTGAAGGATAATGTGGCGACTGTAACGATGTATTTGATCTTCTGTAAAATCCATGCTTTTAATATTTTTTGCTCAATTTTTAATGCTGCTAGCGGGTGGCGGCTGGCTTGGCTGCAAGTGCTTTAAATATGTAGCTGTTTCCAAACCCTATTTTCCATTCTTTATCCCCGTTTTCCTGCCTCCCTTCTCCGGTGTCCCTGCTCCGTGCTTTACTACGCCAGAGCCTGCAAAATGTCGTTTTTCAAATCTTCCAAATCTTCAATACCCAGTGACAGACGGATCGATAAATCGCTTACATCTATTTCTTTACGCTTTTGCGGATCAAAGTCGCAATAGATCGTTGAAGCAGGATGGATGATCAGAGTTTTGTTGTCGTAAACATTGGTGGCACGTTTGATCAACTCAAGCCGGTTGATAAACGTGAAACAAGCCTCCCTCGATTCAAAATCGAATGTGAGCATGGCACCAGGATATTCGCCAAACTGCAGCTTGCTTATCTCATAGAATTTTGATCCTTCCTTACCGGGATAATTGACCGCCTTGACCTGCGGAATTGTCTCAAGAAACTCAGCCAGTTCGCGACAGTTAATTGCAGCTTTTTCAAACCGGAGTTGAAGTGTTTCCAATCCAAGGCTTTGAAGATAAGCTGCAAACGGGGACATACACGCCCCAAAGTTGCGGAAAATTTCGCGCCGTAATTTGTAATTAAACGCGAATGGGCCGAATCGTTTGAAAAGGGAAGCCAGTTTTGGTGATTTGCTCCAATTGAAAGTACCATAATCAACAATCAGGCCACCTACACTTGTTGCACCGCCTGATATGCATTTTGTACTTGAAATCACCTCAATATCAACACCAAAGGCTTTTGCATTAAAAACATTGGGAGGAGTAAGTGTCGAATCGGCAATTAAGGGGACATTGTTTTCGTGGGCCACACGCGACAGAACGGACAGGTCAACCACCTCCAATTGCGGATTGGTAATCGTTTCAACAAATACTGCCACAGTTTTATTGTCGATCTTAGACCTTACCTCTTCGGCATTTGTGAGATCACAAAACCTGGTCTCGATACCAAAGTCTTTGATCGTGGACTCAAAGAAAACATAAGTGTTGCCGAACAAATGGTTGGATGCAATAATGTTGCTCCCTGTTGAGGCCAGCAGCAGGATTACATTCGATATCGCCGCCATTCCTGAACTTAACGCAGTAACATTCAAAGAACCTGTAATCTGTTTAATCCGGAGTTCCAGGTTTTCAACAGTCGGGTTTGTAATCCGCGAATAGGCATGAACCGGCGTACGACCCTGAAAAGCAAGTTCCATCTGCTCTGCCGATTCAAAGTCAAAGGCCGAATTACTGTAAATGGGTTGATGCAGCGCACGGTTTACATCATCCTTCGCAAAGGGCGTGTGAATGATTTTGGTCGAAAACCCTTTGGGCTTCAACATCGTGAGCCTCCTCCCATAAAATAAAGGAAGTCAACTTCATCGCCATCGTTCACCTGGAAAGTCTCAAAATCATCACGACTGACAAACTCGCCGTTAACCTGGACCGAAACCATTTCGGGTTGCTCTACTTTATTCTCCCTGATTAAATCGATCAACGAGATTTGAGGGGACACC
>TBL_comb47_HYPODRAFT_10006405_pt1 | contig 12724 bp, 10 predicted proteins | sample TroBogypolimnion_40_FD_10682 | JGI IMG/M metagenome (IMG submission 10682)
ATGTCCAATTCACTTTTGGAGCACGAAGTGATTAAAACCACTTTGCCAAAAGCAAAAGAATTGCGCATGGTTGTTGAGCCTTTAATTACCTTGGGTAAAAAAGATAACTTAGCAAATCGTCGCTTGGCATTTAATCGCACACGTGATCGCGATATCGTTACCAAACTCTTTACAGAACTTGGCCCACGTTACGCAACACGTCCGGGTGGCTACCTTCGTATTTTGAAGTTTGGCTTCCGTCATGGCGATAATGCTCCAATGGCTTTGGTTGAGTTGGTAGATCGTCCAGAAGTTGAGGAAACAGCAGTAGCTGAAGAGGCGTAAGTTTCTCGGTTATAGTGAAAAGCCAGGCTTCGGTCTGGCTTTTTTCATTTTGATGTTTATTGGCAAGTCATGAAGCAAATTGAGGATCCGCAATTATTGATCGTTGTCACCAGCCTTTCTAAGTTGGATGATGCTCAGGCATTGGCTCGACAGCTGGTGGAAAATCAATTGGCTACCTGCGTACAAATCCAAGAGGGCATCTACTCTGTCTATCGCTGGGAAAACAAGCTTTGCCAAGAGCGTGAAGTAATTTTGAGCGCTAAAACCATTCCTAGTAAATGGAGTGAAATTCACGCCTTTATTAAAGATCATCATCCCTATGATCTGCCTGAAGTTTTAGCCTTTACTCCAGCGCAATACGATCAACAATACAGTGCTTGGGTGCAAGCGGGTGTAAATTCATAATCATGAAATTAACTCAATTGATCAAGGTACTTTTTTTGCTGATCCTCTTCTCCGGAAGGGTGTTTGCAGCCCCTGATTTTTTACCGCCCGAACAAGCTTTTCGTATTGAAGCGGCATGGTCCGAAACTACCAATGAAATCGAAATCGAAATTTCACCAGTTAAGGGTTATTACGTTTATCAAGAGTCTTTAAAATTTAGACTTGGTAATCAAACCAATAAGCTTGCTGTGCTAACCCCAGCTTTACCCCAGAGCGCCGCGAAGTTCGATGAAACTTTTCAAAAGACAATGCGGATTTATAAGCAAGCTTTCATCGTTTTGCTTAGCAATAAATTACCAGCGCAAAAACCTCTTCATCTAGAAGTCGAATTGCAGGGTTGTGCTGAGGCGGGAATTTGTTACCCGCCAATGACCTTTAATTTTCTATTGACTAGCCCGGGCGTAAAAGTTTCACCCATTCCCGATGCTCAAGATGAGGCTATTACCCAAATTAAAAATAAGGAAACGCCTTCTAGTTTGATGGATCTTTGGCATGAAAGAGATGACATCAATGCTATCAGTCGATTTTTAGAAAACACGACCCCCGTTTATCTATTTTTGGCATTCTTCGTGCTGGGTCTAGCATTAGCATTCACCCCATGTGTTTTGCCCATGCTGCCAATTCTCTCAAGCGTCGTATTTGGAACCCAGGGTAATAAAGTTATTTCTAAACGGCGAGCAAGTTTGTTGGCGATAGCTTATGTTCTTGGTATGGCCTCTGTATATGCTCTTGCGGGAGTATTAATGGCTGCCTTAGGGGGTAGCGTCCAAAGGGCATTACAAAGCCCTATTGCCCTGTTTGCATTTGCAATACTGCTATTGGGCTTGTCAGGTAGCTTATTTGGCTTGTATCACTTGAGATTGCCTCATGTTTGGAATCACCATATCGACCGTTTGGCTGGTCGTCAAAAAGGTGGCAGCTTAGTTGGTGCTCTTGCATTGGGCGGCATCTCCACCCTAGTAGCAAGTCCATGTATTACCGCTCCTCTTGCCGGGGTTTTGGCCTTTATTGCTCAGACTGGTTCAATGAGTTTGGGGGCAGGCCTTCTTTTTGTAATGGCTTTAGGAATGGGGCTTCCGCTCCTTTTTATTGCCATTGAGGCGCGGGTATTGATTCCATCAACAGGCATGTGGATGGTTTGGTTGCAGCGTGCCTTAGGTGTTCTATTGGTGGCAACTGCATTGTGGATTGCATCACCCTTGTTTCTTAGTAAGCATGTCGCAGGAAATGCCCAATCAGTAAATGGCGAGACATTGCACCCAGTGGGCGATTTGAATTTTTCAGTTATTCAATCAAATGCCGAGTTAGATCAATTTCTGTCAAGGGCAAAAAAAGATCAAAAATTCTTATTGCTAGATTTTTATGCGGACTGGTGCATCAGCTGTAAGGAGATGGAGGTAAATACCTTCAAAAATCCTGAGGTGAGTAAAGAGTTACAGAATTTTGTTTTAGTGCAGGCAGATGTTACAAAAAATAGTATCGATAATCAGGCGCTCTTAAAACGCTTTGGCCTCTTTGGTCCGCCCGGTATTTTGATATTTAATCTCAATTCTGAAGAACTCGGTGGTCAGCGCATCATTGGCTATATGCCACCACAACGATTTATTGAACGCTTAAAACAAGCCATTCAAAAATAGTTTGGAAACTTTTCAGACTCAGCAATCGCTTGATTGCTGAGTGGTAGTGCAAGGTTACTGATTTGCTTTTAAAAGACGCGCTGCTTCAAGTGCGAAATAGGTCAGCACGCCATTGGCCCCTGCACGCTTAAATGCAAGTAGAGACTCCATCATGACTGCATCGTGGTCTAGCCAACCATTTTGTGCGGCGGCTTTTAGCATTGCGTATTCACCGCTTACTTGATAGGCATAAGTAGGGTAATTAAACGCCTCTTTTACCCGCCGAACGATATCTAAGTAGGGCATTCCTGGTTTCACCATCACCATGTCAGCACCTTCGTTAATATCTAATGCAACCTCTCGCAAAGCCTCATCTCCGTTGGCTGAGTCCATTTGATAGGTTTTTTTATCAGCTTTGCCTAAATTCTTGGCAGAGCCCACGGCATCACGAAAAGGACCATAAAAAGCGGAGGCATATTTTGCAGAGTAAGCCATGATGCGAGTGTGTATGAGCCCTCTCTGTTCAAGCGCTTGACGTATTTTGCCGATACGCCCATCCATCATGTCTGAAGGTGCAACGATATCTACACCTGCTTCAGCTTGAGTAATAGCTTGCTGAACTAGGATTGCAGTGGTCTCTTCATTCAGGATGCGACCCTCTAAATCCAGCACGCCATCTTGACCATGGCTTGTATAGGGATCGAGCGCCACATCGGTCATGATGCCTAAATTGGGGAAGCGCTTTTTGAGTTCTCGAACAGCCACAGGAATTAATCCATTGGGATTAAAAGCTTCCTTACCATCAGGCGTTTTTAATGCGGAGTCAATGACGGGAAATAAAGCCATCACAGGAATACCCAATTGAACACACTCTTGTGCCACAGAAAAGAGCAAATCTAAAGAAACGCGATTTACACCGGGCATAGATGCCACGGCTTGAGATTGATTCTCCCCTGCTAATAAGAAGACGGGGTATATCAAGTCATTTGCGCTCAGACTGTTTTCTTGCATCAGGCGTCGTGACCAGTCATCACGACGCATACGGCGTGGACGATGTTCAGGGAAGTGCAAATGAGAATTAGTTTGTGATTTCATCTTCAAGAGTCTTTGTATCTGCTTCAAACAGCCATTTAATGACTATATCGTCTGCTTCTTTAAGTCCAATGCGTTTTGTGCTGGAAAATAATTGTGCTGTGAGTCGTTTGGAGTCACCCACACCACCTGGAAGTGCCGGGTCATATTGTTGCAATTGTTTTTTGACTGCCTCAAGCGCATGTTTACATTCGCTATTGTTGAGTTTGTCGCATTTACTGAGCAAAATATGAATAGGTTTGCCTGTTGGAACAAACCATTGAATCATTTGCTCATCTAGCTCGGTAATGCCACGTCTAGCATCCACGATAAGGACCATGCCGACCAACTGCTCACGCTCCTGTAAATAATCGCTTAGAAGGGCGTTCCAGTGGTATTTGGTCTCATGATTGACTGCCGCATAGCCATAACCCGGTAAATCGACCAAATAAGCAAGAAGATCATCTTTTGCAAAAAGACCAAAATAGTTAATATGTTGGGTGCGACCAGGTGTTTTACTGGAAAAAGCCAGTCTTTTTTGGTTACAGAGCACATTAATAGCACTAGATTTGCCTGCATTTGAGCGGCCTGCGAACGCTACTTCACGCAAAGGGGTGGCTGGCAGACAATGGGTATCATTGACTGTGGTTGCGAAACGGGCTTGAAAGAGTTTAGACATGTCCTGAAGCTATTGTAAAATCACGCAAAATCATGAAATATCTCATGGTGTTGGGTAAAAAGTTGTAAATGTAGGGCCCAAACACTTTTAGGAATTTTTGCCAAGGTAAACATAATGCGTCAAACCTCTCAAATCTCCAAATTAACTGGCCTACGTGCGGGTATAGTGGCTTTAAGCATAACCGCTCTTGCTGCTGGTTTTTCAGTCTCTGCGTTTGCCAATGATTCAGCGCCGGCTGCCGCTCCTGCCGCGGCCCCTGCGATGGAAGCCAAGGCGCCCCTAGTACCCGGTAAGCCTGTTACTGACCCTGCTGCAGGCGAAAGTCTGTACTCAAATGGCGATGCTACTCGAGGCGTTACTGCCTGTGTGGGCTGTCATGGTCCAAATGGTAAGAGCGCTACTGGTACCTGGCCAAAATTAGCCGCTCAGCATGCTGCTTACATTACTAAGCAGTTAAAGAACTTCAAAGAAGGTAGCCGTGCTAATCCAGTCATGATGGGGATGGCAGCCACCCTTTCTGAGCAAGATATGATCAATATCGCTGCTTATTTGGCAAAACAAGAGCCATCCTTAGGCGTTGCACAAGATAAAGAGACTATTGAACTGGGGCAAAGTATTTATCGTGGTGGCATTGCGGCAAAGGGTGTTCCGGCTTGCGCTGGATGCCATAGCCCAAATGGCGCTGGTATTCCCGCTCAATATCCACGCTTATCTGGTCAGTGGGCTGAGTACTCAAACGCACAGTTGATGGCTTTTCGCGATGGTGTCCGTAAAAATGGCCCAATGATGACCAATATTGCAAGCAGACTCTCAGATACCGAGATGAAGGCTGTAGCAGATTACATGGCAGGCCTGCATTAATTAGTAAGACATACTTAGAGGCAATAAAAAACCCCGCAAACTGTGTGTGAGCTGAGCGGGGTTTTTTATTGCCTTGAAATGCTTAGTCAGGCAAAAGCGTTTCGCTAGAAAAGAGGTCTGCCGTATTTTCACGAGCGCGAATCACATAGGCATTTTTACCATCCACCATAATTTCAGCGGGTTTGGGTCTGGTGTTGTAGTTCGATGCCATCACAAAGCCATAAGCCCCTGCTGAGAGAATTGCCAAAACATCACCTTCTTCTACTGCAAGAGTACGGTCTTTGCCTAGCCAATCTCCAGATTCACAAACAGGGCCAACGATATCGTAAGTAGAGCTCTTTGCAATTTTAGTTTGGACTGGAACAATCCCATGGTAAGCCTCATACAGCGCTGGCCGCATCAGTTCAGTCATGGCCGCATCAACGATGCAAAAGTTTTTTTCAGCGCCTGGTTTAAGGTATTCCACTTGCGTTAACAATACCCCAGCATTACCTACCAAGGATCTGCCGGGTTCAAGCACGATATCCAAGTGCCCGAAGCCACGTTCAGCCACTTGATTTAATAAGGTGTTTGTAAAGTCTGTGATATCAGGCGGCGTCTCGGCACCATAAGAAATTCCTAACCCACCACCTAAATCTAGATGATGAATTTGAATACCCTCTTTTTTGAGTTGCGCCACTAAATCTAAAACCTTATCGAGAGCATCAAGATAGGGTGCTGTAGTGGTGATTTGTGAGCCAATATGGCAATCAATCCCAACAACATCAATTTGAGTAAGCAGGGCGGCTTCTCGATAGGTCTTGAGGACCTCGTGATAGGCGATACCAAACTTATTGCCTTTTAACCCTGTAGAAATATAAGGGTGGGTTTGTGCATCCACATCAGGATTGACGCGTAATGAGATGGGGGCGCGACAATTGAGTTCTGTAGCGACTCGATTGATTTTATGAAGCTCGGCGATAGATTCCACATTGATGCATTTCACACCCGCTTTTAAGGCTTGGGCAATTTCAGCGCCAGACTTACCTACACCTGCAAATACCAAGCTTTTGGGGTCGGCTCCAATCTTTAATGCGCGCGCTAACTCGCCTCCGCTTACCAGATCAAAACCAGCGCCTAACTTCTTAAAGCAATCAATGACGGCTAGATTGCTATTTGCTTTCATAGCGTAATGAACCCGTGCGCGACGATTGCCTTTGGCATCAACACAGGCTTTGTCATACGCTTGATAAGCCTCTGTTAAAGCTCTTTTACTGTAGACGTAAAGAGGTGTTCCAAATTCCTTTGCCAAATCTGCCAAGGAAATCTCTTCGGCATACCAACTGCCATTACGCTCTGTAAAGCCAGATAACTTAGGAAGTGGTGTTTGGATACTTGTCATTGCTTTACCGAAGAAGGGGTATTAGCAGCAGGGGTGCTCACCGCTGGGCTTTGTGGAGGATATAGCTTGCCTTGAGGCTCGGGTTCTGTTGGTGCTGGAGGAACTGGCGGTACATTAGGCATATACAGTGGACCTCTTACCCCGCAACCTACAAGGGATATTAGACAACTAAAACCAAGGGTTCTTATAAGAATCGCTATCATGAATGTCTCTAAAACGAATGATTGAATATAGCATGCAGGACTCTAATATGAAGCCAAATGGTTCAGACGTAGAAACCATAAATGACAAGCAGTTTTATCAATTGGGGGCTAATGTATTGCACTCAATTGAAGTCGCTCTAGAGGCTGCCGATGATGAATTAGATCTAGATTTGGATGTAGAGAGACAGGGTGGAAATGTTATTAACATCCGCTTTAAAGACCGCAGCGTGATCGTTGTGAACACGCAAGCTCCTTTGCACGAAATTTGGGTGGCAGCCAAGTCTGGTGGTTACCACTATCGTTGGGCTGGAACTACTGCTCAACCCTTATGGCTTGACACCAAAACAGGACGTGAATTATTGAGCGACCTATCTGAGTTTGCTAGCGCCCAGGCTGGGCAGGCAGTCAAAATCCAATTAATGAATCTATAGCTTGGTTTAAAAGTTAAGCGGCACCCGTTGCTACTAAGGTTTCCAGGACCTGGGTATCGGGTACGCTCTTAATTTGCGCTTTACCCATTTTTTCCAAGATGACGTAACGAATCTGGCCCCCTTCGGTTTTCTTATCCACCTGCATCAGCTCCATATAACGTTTGGCGCCAAATTTAGGTGGTTGGATGGGTAAATTCATAGCGTGAATAATTTTGCTCAAACGCTCAAATTCGGACTTGCTAATTTGACCTAAGCGATGAGATAGTTCTGCGCCCATCACCATGCCACAACCAACAGCTTCACCATGGAGCCATTCTCCATAGCCCATACCCGCTTCAATGGCATGACCAAAAGTATGTCCAAAGTTTAAGGTGGCTCGTATTCCGCCCTCTCTTTCATCTGCAGAAACTACGGCCGATTTAATTTCACAAGATCTTAATACGGCATGAGCCATTGCATTTGTGTCACAAGCTAAAAGTGCTGAGGTATTTGCTTCAATCCAATTGAGAAACTCTGCATCCGCAATAGCGCCATGCTTAATGACTTCCGCTAGCCCAGCCGAAAGCTCGCGAGCTGGTAGCGTCTTCAAGGTATTGAGGTCTGCAATGACTGCTGCTGGCTGATGAAAGGCGCCAATCATATTTTTCCCCAGGGGATGATTAATGCCAGTTTTTCCGCCAACAGAAGAATCTACCTGCGCCAGTAGGGTTGTGGGAACCTGAATAAAACGAATCCCGCGCATAAAACTGGCTGCGGCAAATCCAGTCATATCCCCAATCACTCCACCACCGAGGGCAATTAACATGGTCTGACGGTCAGCGCCATGCTTTAACAAATCATCAAAAATTAGCTGAAGGTTTTTCCAGTCTTTATATACCTCGCCATCAGGCAAGACAATTCTTCTAACGGGTTTGCCTAACTTTTCCAGTGTTTTGGTAAGGCGATCCGCATAAAGGGGTGCCACCGTAGTATTGGTAACAATATAAAGAGATGTTGCCTTTTCACAAGCGCGAAAGAGTTCTGGCTGATCAATTAAATCGGTACCAATGTGGATGGGGTAACTGCGATTGCCCAAATCAACTTCAAGTGTTTTCATGATCAGTCAGGTAGAGAGTTCAAGTTGCATTATTAAAGTGTTCACCAATTGGTTAACACTAGGCTTCCCAGTTTCGATCACATGGTCAGCAATCTCTCGATAAAGGGGGTCGCGAATGCTATAGAGATTTTCTAAAATTTTTCTAGCATTGCCATTTTTAAGAAGAGGGCGGCCTTCGCCCCCTTTCGTACGGTGAAACAATTCCATGGGATTGGCATGGAGATAAATCACCGTTCCTCTTTCACTGAGGACTTTGCGATTTTCAGGCAGAAGTACTGCCCCTCCCCCAGTTGCCAAAACAATCTCGTCTTCTGAGGCAATCTCTTTGATCGCCAGCGCTTCACGCTTGCGAAAACCCTCTTCACCTTCCATTTCAAAGATGATAGGGATTTTGACGCCACAGCGATCTTCGATGACATGGTCGGCATCCAGAAAACGGCGCCCCATTTTTTTTGCCAGTAATTTACCGACGGTCGACTTTCCGGCGCCCATAAGGCCGATCAGAAAGATATTGTTCGAAGAAGAGTTCACTCTCTGATTTTATTAGGGTTTATTCAAGACGGTAGGAGTTAAGAAGACTAATAACTCAGTTTTATCTTGTAATTTGGATTTATGGCGAAATAAATAGCCAATTAAAGGGATATCTCCCAGCAAAGGTATTTTTACTTCATCTTCACGCTCAGTTGTTTGAAAGATGCCGCCAATAATGGCGGTACCCCCGTTTTCTACCGTTACTTCAGAGTTGAGGCTTTTGGTGTCGATGGCGTAACCCTGCTCAGTTTTCATCCCCACTGTATCTTTATTGATCCCGACCAGCATGGAAATTTTTCCGTCAGGATGAATTTTTGGCAANACCTCTAGACGTAGATTGGCTTTTCTAAATTGCAACCTGCTGCCACTTTTAGAGCTGGTTTGATAGGGTAGCTCTGTTCCCTGTTCAATGGTTGCTTTCACTTGGTCACCAGTCATGATCCGTGGGTTAGAAAGTATTTTCCCTTGACCATCTGATTCCAAGGCAGAAAGCTCTATTTGTAACAATTTGGTTGCATTTTTAGAAACTAGGGTGGCAGCAAGCACCGCTGGGTTAAATCCGTTAAGCCCCCCACCTTCTAAATTCAGGTCTCCAGAGATTTTTTGGCCGCTGTTACTAAGGTTTGCTTGGTAACCCAACTTCACCCCTAGTTCACGGGCAAAGCGTTGGTCGGCCTCAACAATTCTGGCTTCTATGAGGATTTGTTGAGGACTATTGATGTGATCCCCGCCAAACGGGAGGGCGACATATTCCCTGCGAAATTTTTGAAAGGCTTGAATTTCTGCATGAGGCCCAATCCAGTAAATATCCCCATTTCGAACTAGCCGCAAACCTCAACTAGCGAGGATGGAGTGCAGGGCGGTTTGCCAGGGCGTATTGTTCAGATCGATTGAGATCCGACCTTTGATGGATTCACTAAGAAGAAAGTTGGTATTTCCCAGTTTGGCTAGAGCCTGCAAAAGATCAACAAGTTCAATGTCTACAAATTGCAAGCTAATTAGTGCTTCATTTGGTGCTAAGGATTGGAGCTTATCAGCAACTGAATTTGCTGAAAAAGTGAGACAAAAACATAGGGCTACTCCATAGGTTTGAGATCTTATTTTTGCCAGTTTCATTGGCTTTTTGCAGTCTTCAAAACGAAGGATTTACCGGTTGAGTGAGTGAGGGCGGCACTATCTTTTTGGATGTCAGTAAGGCGCCATTCCCCCAAAGCTTGTGCATCGATTTCTAGGGTCACACTCCTTTTCCCATCATGAAAAAAAGCTTGCTGAGAGGCTCCAAGTTGAGACATGCCTAGATAGCGCCAGGCACGAAGATCTAACTCATGTGAATGGGCTTGAGGTTTGGGTAAAGCCTTCTTTTGGGGTTGAATGTATTCATTAGAGTGAATACTCACTTCTATCGAGTCTATTGTTTCATCGAAAGAATCTTCTAATTCTTCCATTTGATCTTGCAGTAAAAAAATTTCCTTTTTTAATTCAGCAATTTCATTTTGAGTGCTCTTAATGCCAGTTGTAGAGGTGTCTTTTAGGCTCTCATACCCCCAAAATATTCCAGCCAATATTGCCAAAGTGCAGATTCCGAGTAAGCCAAAAAGCCAAAGATGGATGTTTTTTCCTTCAATCCCAAGATGTTGAAAAGGGGGTGTTTTGTTCTTTTGACCAAGTTCAGGAGCAATGAATTTTGGGGGTGATGATTTGCGGATTCCTTGGGGGTCGGGAATGGCTGGATCATCCCCTAGATCACTGAGGACTTCATCAAATGATTGAGACGAAATACGGCGGTTTGGCATCCCTTCATTCTTGAATAAAGTTAACTCCAAAGCTATGGGGGGTTATGGGCTATGTTTGTCAGAAATAAACGCCATCACCTTCATCAAATAGGTGTATTCGAGGGCTAGGGAACTTTGGCATAGCACCCTATAATCCAAACTTATGGCTCTACCCCCAAAAGACCCGCCGTCGCTAAATCAGCGTTTGGCTCGACAGCCCGATAAACGTCCATCTCAGCGTGGAACGGAGCCCGGATCTAAAAATCGGTCAGGAAGCAATCCTTTAGTTAAAGCTGTGCTTATTATTTGCGTAGTGTTTGCTGCGGTATTCACGCTTTTGTTGGGCTATGCGTTCTTAATCGCTAAGCCTAATCTGCCAAAGATTTCGGCATTGGTTGATTACAACCCTAAGACACCTCTGCGGATTTATACGGCTGATAAGGTCCTTATTGGCGAGTTTGGGGAGGAGCGTCGCAAAGTCATTCCTTTGAATGAGATCCCTTTAAGTATGCGAAACGCAGTCATTGCTACAGAGGATGATCGGTTTTATTCCCATGGTGGCGTAGATTATGTAGGGGTGCTTAGGGCAGGGGTAGCGAATTTACGGGGGCATCTAGCTCAGGGAGCCTCCACTATTACTATGCAAGTGGCACGTAATTTCTTCCTAAGTAACGAAAAAACCTTTAGCCGCAAAATTTATGAAATCTTGCTTGCCTGGGAAATTGAGTCGGAACTGAGTAAAGACAAGATTCTCGAGATTTACATGAATCAGATCTTTTTGGGACAGAGAGCATTTGGATTTGCTAGTGCCGCCCAAATTTATTTTGGTATTGATTTAAAAGACATCACCATTGCCCAATCAGCCATGTTGGCAGGTTTACCCAAGGCTCCGTCAGCTTACAACCCTGTNACCAATTTCCGCCGCGCCAAAATTCGCCAAGAGTACATTNTGCAACGCATGCGCGATTTGGGGTATATCACCCCNGAGGAATATCAAACNGCTATGACCGAAGAATTGCATATTCGCGGTTTGGGNAATGAGTTCAATACNCATGCGGATTTTGCGGCCGAGATGGTNCGTCAAATTCTCTTTACCCAATATGGGGAGGCAATTTACTCCCANGGCCTAGACGTATACACAACCATCTTGAAGGCCGATCANGATGCTGCATATAAAGCTGTTCGCCGCGGTATTTTTGAATATGACCTTCGTCATGCTTATCGTGGTCCNGAAGGTTTCATTGATTTACCTGAGGATTCTGTAAAACGCCAGCGCGCGATTGACGAGGCATTGCTTGCCTATCCACAGTTAGATGATTTGCAGTCAGGGGTAGTGCTTGATGCTAAACCCAAAGAAATGCAGGTGATGATTGCTACTGGGGATGTTATTACCCTCAAAGGCGATGCCTTGAAATTAGCCACCGCATCGTTGACTGATAGTTCACAGCCTAAGAAGCGCCTGCGTCCTGGTGCGGTAGTGAGATTGCTACAGACTGAGCCTGGTATTTGGAGGTTAGCTCAGTTGCCACAAGTAGAAGCAGCTTTTGTGTCGCTCAATGCGGAAGATGGGGCCATCCTCTCGCTGGTTGGAGGCTTTGATTTCCGTCGCAATCAGTTCAACCATGTTACTCAGGCATTGCGTCAACCAGGATCTTCTTTTAAGCCCTTTATTTATTCTGCGGCTTTGGAAAAAGGCTTTTCACCAAGCACGCTTGTGAACGATGCGCCACTTTCCGTTGGCAGCATGGAGACAGGTAGTCAGGCATGGGAACCAAAAAACTACGATGGAAAGTATGATGGCATGATGCGCTTGCGCAATGCGCTGGCTAAATCTAAGAATCTGGTTTCAGTTCGGGTAATACGGGCAATTGGTCCTTCATATGCTCAGGACTACATTCAGCGTTTTGGATTTGATCCTGAAAAACATCCGCCCTACTTAACAATGGCTTTGGGTGCTGGCTCTGTTACTCCGTTGCAAATGGCTACAGCTTATAGCGTGTTTGCTAATGGTGGATATCGCGTTGACCCATTCTTAATTGACAAGATGGTCGATTCCAAAGGAAAGGTATTGTTTGAGGCAAAACCAGTCCGTGTTGGCGATGATGCTCCTAGAGTGCTGGATGCTCGTACCGCGTTTGTAATGGATAGTATGTTGCAGGAAGTAACCAAAACAGGAACAGCAGCAAGCGCACGTGCAAAATTGGGTCGCTCGGATATTGCTGGAAAAACCGGAACTACCAATGATTCCCATGATGCTTGGTTCGCGGGCTACAACCCTAAGGTCGTTGCCATTGCATGGATTGGTTTTGACAAGC
>TBL_comb47_HYPODRAFT_10006409_pt1 | contig 12720 bp, 7 predicted proteins | sample TroBogypolimnion_40_FD_10682 | JGI IMG/M metagenome (IMG submission 10682)
GGTCTATTTCGAAGTTATACTCCTTTTCGGGATGACTGCAATGCAACACACATTGGGCACACACCGAAAGTTCGCCACGCAAACGTTTCTTAACCATGTCTTCCAACCTGTGTTTAAGTGGTTCAACGGTTATCTTTTGAATGATTTCATCACAAAAAGCATACATCAACAACATTCTTGCACTGTCTTCGCTAATACCTCTTGAGCGTATGTAAAACATTGCCTCAGTGTCCAGTTGACCAACCGTTGCCCCATGACTACATTTAACGTCATCAGCATAAATTTCTAAGAAAGGCTTTGAATTTACTTTCGCCTTATCCGTTAAAAGTATGTTCTTATTTCTTTGGAAAGCATTCGTCTTTTGCGCATCTCTTCTCACCAACACATGTCCGTTGAAAACACCCGAAGCAGTATCGTCCATAATGCCTTTAAACAGCTCGTTACTCAAACTATTTGGTTTGGCATGATCAATGAAAACCTGGTTATCGATATGCTGTTTCTTATCCATCAAATAAAGGCCATAAACATTTGCTTCGCAGCCTTCACCATCAATAGTTATATGTTTATTATTTCGAAGAATACCACCATTCAAACTCATNCCGTTAGTGGTAAGTCTGGCATTATTCTTCATATAAAAATAACTGCTGTTGATAAGCGTAGAATTATTGTTAACATTCTGCATCTTATAATGATCAAGAGAAGAATTTTCATCTTGAAATACTTCAGAAACAGTATTACACAAACATTTTTGATGATTATAAGAATCGTCGCAATGAATTAAAGTTAACTCAGCATTCTTACCTAAAATAATTAGATTACGAGTTTGAAGAAATATGTTCTTATCATAATCAATAACATTCACAATCTGAATAGGCTTCTTCACCTGAACATTATCAGGCACATAAATAAAGAAACCATCCTGAGCCATGGCAGTATTTAATGCAATAAAACCATCATCTTTAGAAGTAGCATATTTTGCATAATACTTGTCAAAAATTTCGGGATACACCTTCATAGCTTCGGCAAAACTACCTATAATAGTGCCGTCAGCCATCGTTTTAAGGGGAACATCTTTATAAACATACCAGCCATTAAGCAAAGCTATCATGGTAGTATTTAAATGCGGGATGTTGCACTGAAAAACCGAGTCAATATCCTTAATAACATTAGCCTGTGTATAATAATGATCGTATTCTTCATTATAAACGGCAGTGAGGTCGGTATTGCGCCAAGCTTCCAGCTTTTGAGTAGGCAAACCTTGCTCAATAAACTTAGTATAAGCCTGCTTACGAATATCAATAATGCTCTCTTTGTTGTTGGTAAAGATATCTTTACCATACTCAACAAAGTTATTGATAAGAGTATTTTTTAATGGAAAATCTGTTGTATCGCTTCTCATTACATAATAAATTAAGGAAGGTTAAATAAGAGTTTCTTTGATCCACTCATAACCCTTATCTTCCAGTTCTAAAGCTAATTCTTTGCCCCCTGATTTAACAATTTTTCCTTCGAACAACACATGAACGAAATCAGGAACAATATAATCTAACAGACGTTGATAATGGGTGATAACAACGGTAGCATTTTCTGGGCTCCTCAACTTATTAACGCCATTAGCAACAATACGTAAGGCATCAATATCCAAACCTGAATCGGTTTCATCTAAAATAGATAAAGTAGGCTCCAGCATAGCCATCTGAAAGATTTCATTCTTTTTCTTTTCACCACCTGAAAAGCCTTCATTAACTGAACGATTAGCTAATTTAGCAGTAATCTCAACCATCTTCTTTTTTTCTTCCATCAAACGAAGAAATTCGCCGGAAGGCAAAGGATCTAAACCTTTATACTTACGCTGTTCGTTGACTGCAGTACGCATAAAGTTATTCATACTAACGCCTGGTATTTCAACAGGATATTGAAAACCTAAGAAGATACCTTCGCTTGCACGAGCCTCCACAGGAAGCGCCAACAAATTCTTACCTTTATATAATACAGACCCTTCTGTAACATCAAATACATCTCTACCTGCAATAACCGAAGCTAACGTACTTTTACCGGTTCCATTAGGTCCCATAATTGCATGAACTTCACCTTTGTTTACTTCAAGATTAACGCCTTTTAGAATTTCTTTTCCATTGATAGACGCATGAAGATTCTTTATACTTAATAACATGTTTGTGATATGTTTATTTTGATTATTTCTTTAATTTAAATTCTGATATTAACCTACGCTACCTTCTAAACTTATAGAAAGAAGTTTTTGAGCTTCCACTGCAAACTCCATAGGCAATTTATTTAAAACCTCTTTAGCATAACCATTAACGATTAAGCCAATAGCACTTTCGGTACTTATGCCTCTTTGCTGGCAATAGAACAATTGATCTTCGGATATCTTCGAAGTAGTTGCTTCATGCTCAACAATAGAAGAAGAGTTTTCGGTGCGAATGTAAGGCCATGTATGTGCACCGCATTTGTCACCCATCAATAAGGAATCGCACTGAGAATAATTACGGGAGTTGGTAGCGTTTTTAGATATCTTCACCAAACCTCTATAACTGTTCTCACTAAAACCTGCAGATATCCCTTTTGAAATGATAGTGCTCTTAGTATTTTTTCCTAAATGAATCATTTTAGAACCTGTATCAGCTTGTTGATAATTATTGGTAACAGCTACAGAATAGAACTCTCCAACAGAATTATCGCCCAATAAAATTACACTTGGATACTTCCAGGTAATTGCTGAGCCTGTCTCAACTTGTGTCCAGGAGATCTTAGAGTTACTGCCTTTACAGATACCTCTTTTAGTAACGAAGTTGTAGATACCGCCTTCACCTTTTTTATTACCCGGATACCAGTTCTGAACTGTGGAGTATTTAACTTCTGCATCCTGAAGAGCAACAATCTCTACGATGGCTGCATGCAATTGATTTTCATCTCGCTGAGGAGCAGTGCAGCCTTCCATATATGAAACATATGCTCCTTCTTCAGCAACTATAAGTGTCCTTTCAAACTGACCTGTATTAGCTGCATTTATTCTGAAATAAGTAGAAAGTTCAATAGGACACCTTACTCCTTTTGGTATAAAACAAAACGAACCATCGCTAAATACCGCAGAGTTAAGGGCTGCATAATAATTATCACTATAAGGAACAACAGAACCCATATACTTCTTAATTAAATCAGGATGGTTTTGAACTGCTTCACTAAACGAGCAGAAAATAATACCATATTTAGATAAAGTTTCGGTAAAGGTAGTCTTTACAGAAACGCTATCTATAACAGCATCCACAGCTACTCCCGAAAGTTTCTTTTGTTCGTCTAACGAAATACCTAACTTATTAAAAGTTTCTATTAATTGTGGATCTACTTCATCTAAACTAGCAAGTTCTTTTTTTTGTTTAGGAGCAGCATAGAAGATAATATCCTGAAAATTAATTGGCGGATGATGCAAATGAGCCCATGTAGGTTCTTCCATTTCCAACCATTTGTGATAAGCCTTTAAACGGAATTCTAACATGAATTCAGGTTCATTCTTTTTAGCAGAGATAAACCTAACAGTATCTTCGCTAAGCCCCATTGGAGCCTGATCCATTTCTATATCAGTAACAAACCCATACTTATACTCGCTGTTTGTAACTTCGTTTATTATATTGTTATTGTCGGTTGCCATTGATTATGTTGGAATTTCTTTATTTAGAATCATTTTAAATAACGCTGCAAAAGTAAATAATAATATAGTAACAACAAGTAAAAAAGCACATATTAATTTTGCTTCAAATAAACAAAAACCGTATCGAAAAGTTTGGTAACTTTGCACTTTAATTTAAACAACAGGATTATGTACGAAGATAGATCTGCAAAGCGAACAGAATTAAATCAATTGGGAGAATTTGGTTTAATCGAACACCTCACAAAAGACATTAAAATATATCACGATACAACCATAAAAGGTGTTGGCGATGATGCCGCAGTTATTGAAGGTTCGGAGAAGTTAACACTCGTCACTACTGATTTATTAGTTGAGGGCGTTCACTTTGATTTATCTTATTTCCCTTTGAAACATTTAGGTTATAAGGCTGCTGTCGCTAACCTTTCGGATATTGCTGCTATGAATGGCACACCTAAGCAACTTACAGTTAGCATTGCTTTGTCTAATAGATTTTCTTTGGAAGCTCTTGAAGAATTTTATGATGGTTTGAAGTTAGCTTGCGAGAAATATAAAGTTGATATAGTTGGTGGTGACACTACTACCAGCATTGCAGGTTTGTTTATTTCCATTACGGTGATAGGTGTTGTTGATAAAGAAGATATAGTTTATCGTAATACAGCAAAAGAGGGTGACTTGCTTTGTGTAAGTGGCAATCTTGGTGCAGCTTATATGGGGCTTTTATTATTAGAAAGAGAGAAACAGGTATTTAAAGCTAACCCTGATATCCAACCTGATCTTGAAGGACATGATTATGTACTGCAAAGACAAATGAAACCGGAAGTTCGTTTTGACATCCTCCAGGTTCTTAAAGAAAATAGCATACATCCTACCTCAATGATTGATATTTCGGACGGTTTGGCTTCGGATGTGTTGCATATTTGCAAGCAATCAAAAAAAGGTTGTAGCATTTACGAAGACAAGGTTCCTATTGACGTTACAACTTCGCTGCTTGCCGAAGAGTTCAAGATGTTGCCTTTAGTGGCTGCTTTGAATGGTGGTGATGATTACGAACTGTTGTTTACGGTTCCTTTGCTTGATTTCGAAAAGATAAAGGAAATAAAAAGCATCCACATAATAGGCTACATCACTGAAGATAATTCGGATGCAACTCTTATCACTCAACAAGGCACCGCTATCCCACTAAATGCTCCGGGCTGGGATGCGCTGCTTAACAAGGATAGTAATTATATGAATAACTAGGAAGCACACGGAATGCCTTGAGTACTTACAATGCCTTGAGCGCCTAGAGTTATAAACTAGCAATTAGCTCTAAGGAATCATCTTATAATTATCTAATACAGTTTAATTACAAAAATACTTATTGATCAAAGCCATTAAAAAAACAAAATCAATAGGTTTGGTAATATATTCATTACAACCCATCATCATCGCTTTTTCATTATCACCATGCATTCCAAATGCTGTTTGAGCAATAATAATTACATCTTTGTTAAATTGTCGTATTTGCCTAGATGCTTCATACCCATTTAATCCGGGCATTTTTACATCCATAAGAATTAGGTTTATATCAGGATTATTCCTACATTCCTCTACAACATCTTTTCCATTACTTTTAATGATAATTTCTTTGCAAATCTTTTTAATCTTAGCCGAAATTAATTCAGCAGAAACTTCATCATCTTCAGCTATTAAAACTACTAGCTTGTTTATATTGTTTGTTGTAACATCAGTTTTTACAGGAGTTGTATAAGGTAATGATAAATTAAAAACACTTCCTTTGTTAATTTCTGAGTCCAAACTGACAGATCCTCCAAGTAAATTCATTATACCTTTTACAATCGATAATCCTAAACCACTCCCTTCGTATCCGCGTATATTCGAAACATTTTCTTGCATAAATACATTAAAAATTATTTCTTGAGCTTCTTTAGTTATTCCTTTTCCTGTGTCTTTTACAAAAAACACAATATGTTTTTCTTTAATTTCTGCACCTAAAGTAATCTCCCCTTCTTTCGTAAATTTAATTGCATTATCAAGTAAGTGTACAAGTGCATTAATTAACAATGATTCATCCAAAATTAATTCAATAGTTTTTATCTCTTCAGATAATTGAATCTTTACCAATAAGTCGCTATCCTCATAATTTTGCTTATATTCTTTTAATAGTTTCTCGAATATATCACTTATTGTAAAATTAGTGTTATGAACATCCATATTACCAGAAGTAATTAGCGAAATATCCATGTAATCTGTTACTGTTTTAATGAGTCGATAACCACTATTATTAAGTATTTTAAGATATTCATTTTTTTGCTCCTCTGTGATATCTGGTTCAATAATAAGTGAAGCAAATCCAAGTATTCCATTCAATGGAGTACGTATTTCGTGAGAGATATTATTTAAAAAGGCGGTCTTTAATCTATCACTTGCCTCTGCTTTTTCTTTAGCCTTAATTAGGTCTTGTTCTGTTTGCTTGTTTACGGTAACATCGCGTCCTGAACCAACTAATCCAATAAATTCATTCTTATCGTTAAATAAAGGAGCTTTATGGACATCTAAATAAAGAAACTTCCCTTTTACATTTCCATATTCATCAAATCGCATCAGCTTCATTTCTTTTTTAGTGATTTCATCTGAATCAACACAAAGCTCGCCAAAAGTATGCCAGTTAGGGTTTTCAGGATGTAAACTACGTTCGCGTTTTGCAAAGTAATAATCATCTTTGCCTATTGGTTCTGAAGTATCAGTTGCATTAAGTAGATTTTCGCAAACAGCTTTATTTGCAAATATAAATCGATTGTTTAAATCTTTTGCCCACAACATATCAGGCATAGTATCACTCATTAATCTCATCAATGTGTAAAGATTAAAGTATTTTGACTGACTCTCTATTAGTCTTTCTTCAGCCTGTTTGCGTTGGGTAATATCAATAACAAAGCCTTCAAAATATTTAGTTTTACCATTTTCGTCTTTTATTGCCACAGCATCTTCATAATACCATATTTTAGTCCCATCCTTTCGTTTTACTTCATATTCAAAGCCCTTTACAAATCCATGCTCTTCAATCATTGTCAAAAACCTATCACGCTCTTCAGGATTATAATAAGCATCCTTAGCAATATTAATACGAGTTTTGATCATTTCTTCAGGTGTATCGAAACCATACATTTTTGCTAATGAAGGATTAACTGAAATATATGAACCATCAACATTTGTTTGAAAGATTCCTTCTTGTGCATTTTCAAATAAATTACGATACCTTCTTTCACTCTCTTTTAGCTTTTCTTCAGTCAGTTTACGTTCAGTAATGTCATGTACAACAGTATATCTATATTCTTTATCCTGTATATATATATTCTCGGCTGAAAGAACAGCGTATATAGTAGCTCCTTTTTTAGACTTCAATATAGCTTCTGAATAAGGCACACTTCCTCCATCTTCAGTTTTTCTTAGTATTTCCGTTCTTATGTCATTTGCCAGAATACCTAATTCCATTGCTGTTTTGCCTAAAACCTCATCTTTCTCAAAACCAAATAATGTATAAAAAGCTTCGTTAACCTCAATGTATTTACCTGTTAACAAATCGCTCAGACCACAGGCTGAAGGATTGAGGTAAAATACTTTTGAGAACTTCTCTTCTGATAATCTAAGTTGTGAGATGTCTTTTGTTATACCAAAAATCGCTGGTCTGTTATCCCAAATACCCATCGAAACTCTTGTCTCTACAGGTATCTGAACTCCTGATTTAGTAACAAGTGGAACAGGACAAAATTCAGTTGTTCCGCTCAACATTTCGCCTACAATTCTACTTGCTTCTTCTCTTCTTTCAAAAGGATGAACATTTAATACCGAACTCCCCAACAATTCTTCTATTGGATACTCTAAACGATCTATAACTGTTTTGTTAGTATGAATTATATTACCTTGTTCGTCCAATATAAAGATGAAATCATTTATAGTATTAAAGAATGTTTCATAATTTTGACGTGTTTGTAGTAGTAGTTCTTCAGCTTTTTTACGTTCGGTAATATCGTGTGCTAGTCCAATTAGACCTATGATATTGCCATGCCCATCATAGCGTGGAACTTTTGTTGTAAGATAGGTACGAGTGTTACCGTCAGCAGCTTTAACTGTTTCCTCGTATGACTCAGATTTACCTGAATCCATTATTCGCTTATCGTCAGCATTGAATTGTGCTACTTCAACAGGATTAGGATTAAAGTCGGCTTTTGATTTTCCAATTAATTGTTCTTGTGTCTTACCATTAAACTTACAACCTGCCGGATTTATGAAAACAAATCGATACTCCCTATCTTTCACAAATATAACATCCGTGGAAGTTTCTGCTATCGATCTAAGCAAGGCTTCACTTTTCTTTAGTGAATCTTCAGCCAGTTTGCGTTGGGTAATATCTCTTAATGAACCATCAATATGATCAGGATTATCATTAATATCATAAATTAAACGTGCATTAATTGATACATATCTTATATCATCTGTTTTCGTTTTTAATCTAAACTCAAAATCTCTTACCTCTTTGTCTTTATATAGAATTTCAAGAAATTCTTTTCTGGCTTTGGGATCATAGTATAATAACGAAGCATTACTACCTATTAATTCTTCTCTACTAAATTCTGTAAAATACTTAATTGATGGGCTAATTTCTTTTATAATTCCATTTATATCATTTTGATAAAACACATCTTGAACATTGTTAAAGATGGTGCGGTATTTCTCTTCGCTTCTTTTTAATCTTGCTTCCTCAATCTTGCTTTCGGTTAAATTATGAATAATTAATTGTACTGCTTGTTTATTTCCAAGATTGATTGGAATTGCTTTAATTTCAACATCTATAGTTGAGCCATCAAGACTTATAATTTTTTCTTCAACAAAAGGCAATGTAATACCTTCTGTGGCTACCTTTTTCATACGTTCAATAACTAATGCTCTTGAATCGGGATGAATAAATTGCAAAACAGCCATCCCTATTAGCTCCTCACTGTTTTTAGCGGCCAATAATTGCACTAAAACGTTATTAGCATACACAAGTTTACCGTCTTCATATATAGCTATCGAATCAGGTGAATTTTCAACCAACTCCCTATACTTTTCTTCGCTTTCTTTAAGCTTAGCTTCTACCTGTTTACGTTCGCTAATATCTCTTATTATTCCTTCAATATAATCTGGTTTTCCATTAGTATCAAATCCTATATGAGCATTTACCGAAGTATATATTACACCTCCCGATTTATTTTTAAACCTTAGTTCATAATCATTTACAATTTGGGTTTGTTTTATTGTGTTTAAGAAAAGCTCTCTATCTTTTGTGCTATAATAGTAATCACTCACCTCTGTTCCTATAATGTCTTCGCGAATGTATCCACCTAATTGAGTAATTGATGGGCTTATATCAACAATAATCCCGTTAAGGTCTATCCTATAATATACATCTTGTATGTTTTCGAATACAGTACGGTATTTATTCTCACTTTCAGTTAATATTAAATCTTTTTGCAAAAGTTCATCGTTCATCAGCTCCAATTCTATCTGGCGAACTTCATACTCGTGTATAAGTTTAAGTAAATCTGCTTCCGAAAGTTGTTTTTCGGGTTTAGATTCTTTGTTTTTCAATAATTCTTCTGCTCTCTTTCTAATCTCTATTGCTTTACTATTGCTTTTCATGGTTGTTCTTATTAAAAAAACGTTAACAATTCATCACAAAATAAATATCTGCAAATATACAAATTAATATTCTATAATCTTTTAATTTATTATTAATTATTAATTCATAAATCTTAATTAATTTACAGAAGCAATATATGGTCTTTGCTAATCCCAATACTTAAAGCAAACCATTGTTATGAAATATTTTAATCAAGCGATGGGATAATACCTCAGCTTTTTTTAAAAAAAATGGATACATTTAATATATATAGTCGGTTTATTTTATATAATGGTAAAAAAAATAGCAAAATTCAAAAATTCTTCGATTTTTTCGGCCTAAGCTTAGCCTGATACGCTCTAAGCTTAGTCTGGCATACACTAAGCTTAGCCTGATACAGATTAGTCTTAGCCTGATACAGCCTAAGCTTAGGCTGGTTTTTTGATGAAATATCTTGCTAAATATAACTTTTAATATAGAATAATATTCTGTAAAAGCTTGATATAATGGCTTAGTAATAGCCCTAAATGAAAAAGTATTTGATTTGTCCTGTATCACAGGATAAAAGAAATGGTATCTATTAGTGGTGCGACTCGTACGAGCTTACGCTATAATAATGTCTTAATTTTAAATAACCCATTTTTATTCTCTATTATTGAGGTTGAAAATGTAGTATAAAATTACAAATTAACAATTATTTTTGATATTTATTTCTGATATTATGCATTTATTTGTTAGCATCTGAACATATATCTATCAGTCAGCACCCCTGAATGAATTTTTATTTTAATAAAAGAATTATTTTTAATGAATAAATTAATAGACCCAAATTAAAACCTTATTCCAGATCATCAACCTTAGTAGAATTAATAAAAAAGAAAACCCACAAACCTTATTACCTAATTTCAGACATTAATTAGGTTGAAATTTGAGGAATATTTGTTGAGCTACTAAGGTTAAATAGTTAAAAGAGGTATTATCTAAAGATAAGTTGTCTTTCTTTAAATTTATATTTAAACCCTGAATTCGGATATAAATATAATAAACATCATAAAGAAAAAGAAACTGATAAAACAAAGAGCGGATACCTTTGACAAGACAACCGCTCTTTTGTATTACAATTCCCCTTTCTTAAAAACTTCAAGTACTTTAAGTATTTCAAGTACTTCAAGTACTCTCTTTAGATTTTATTCAATATCTCAGCTGCTTTATCTAAGGTTTCTTCTGTTTTGGCAAAACAAAACCTTAAAGTCTTATTATCATTTGATTTATGATAGAATGGGGAAACCGGAATTGATGCCAATCCATATTCTTTTGTCATTCGTATTGCAAAAGCAGTTTCCTTTTCATCAGTAATTGCACTATAGTCCAACAACTGGAAATAAGTTCCATAGGATGGGATGATCTTAAATCTTGAATCCTTAATAGCATTTACAAAATAATCTCTTTTCTGTTGATAGAACTCCCCAAGATGAAGATAATTCTCTTTATCCTTTAAATATTCAGCAATAGCATATTGAACAGGCGTATTGCACGAAAAAACATTAAACTGATGAACTTTCCTAAACTCTTTCATAAGATTTTCGGGAGCCAGCACATATCCCATTTTCCAGCCAGTGGCATGCAGTGTCTTGCCAAAAGAAAACACAACAATACTCTTCTCAGCAAGTTCAGGGTACAAACATACACTTTCGTGCTTCTTGTTCTCGAAAATCAGGTGCTCATAAACCTCATCGCTTAATATAACAATGTCAGTATTATGCGTAAGTTTAATCAACATCTTCATGTCATTTTCCTTCAACACACTTCCCGTAGGATTGTGAGGTGTGTTAATGATGATAAGCTTGGTATTCTGATTTATTTGTTTCCTAACAGTATCCCAGTCAATGTGATAATCGGGAGTTTGAAGCTGAGCATACACAGGTATCCCACCATTTAATCTTACCGCAGGCCCGTAACTATCATAAGCAGGCTCAAATATGATAGCCTCATCCCCTTCACGAATAATGGAAGCAATAGCTGTAAATAAAGCCTGTGTAGCACCGGCAGTCACATTAATTTCCTTATCGGGATGGTATTCCGCACCATAAGTAGCAGCTACCTTTTCGGAAATCATTTCCCTAAGGCATTGCACACCCGTCATAGGAGCATATTGGTTAAAGCCCTGATTCATGTACTTATTAACAAGTTCAATAAGTTTAGGTGAGATATCAAAATCAGGAAAGCCCTGAGAGAAGTTTAAAGCTCCTACTTCGTTGGCCAAGCCCGACATTATAGCAAATATAGATGTCTCCTGATTAGGTAGTTTTGATATTATACTTCCTGAAAAATTCTGCATATTGGTTTAATTAAACTTTTGCAAAATTAACTCTTTTATTTGAGTTAACATCATTTAAAAAATAAGATAACACAAAATTGTGTTAAGATGAGGAGTTTGCAGTTTATAAAATTACATTACTATTAATTAAGGATAATCAATAGTCCAGTTCTTTTTATCAAGCTCTTGTTGTGATAACTCATAACGTTTGTAAAGCTTATTCTTACGAATGTACTCCCAGTCACTATATTTCAAAAGGGTATCTATCTCGATAATGAAAGCATTCAATTTCTTGTTTTTACTGCTTTCAATAAGCGATTGCCATCCTTTAGAATCGCCAGGTTTTATCTGTGTAGAGATAGCTCCAGGATTTATTTTATCTCTAATAAATATGTTTATATCATAGCTTTCAGCATCCAGAATTGTATCCAAAGAACAATCGAAAGCAACGGCATGTTTGCTGTTATTCTTAATCTTAAGTTTTACATCTACTTTATTACAAGCTCCTAAAAGAAGTATTAATATTAATGCACTTAACGTGATTTGCAGTTTATTCATCAGTATTTATTTTAATGTTTTTTAAAAATAGATTTTATTTAACTTGATGTTTATTTAATTCCCTTTAATTCCATTCAATGCAGATTAAACAAAGGAATAGAAAATGTTTCAGGCTTCTTATTATTATACTTAAACCAGCTACCTCCAGTCAAATCACTCTTTTCTTCAGTATATTCCACACCTAAAAAATTAACCATCGTACTATCAGTAGTTGAAACAGTATAATTAAGATTAAAATCATCTTTCCTAAACTCAGTTGAAGAACAATATTTATCTGCTTTATCAATAATTTTATGAAGATTAATATATTCTTTATTTAGTAAGATAATAGTATTTTCCAACAGTTTATAAGTAGCATCTACTCTTGTTTTATAATCTTTAAGCATGTGAGTTTCTATAAGCAAACCCGGACGATTGCGTGCGATTGTATATCCATGCGAAAGCATTGGAGGTGTGGCACTAATAATAAGCCCACTCCTTGGATCATGCCAATTGCGAAACATAACATAAGGC
>TBL_comb47_HYPODRAFT_10006411_pt1 | contig 12718 bp, 11 predicted proteins | sample TroBogypolimnion_40_FD_10682 | JGI IMG/M metagenome (IMG submission 10682)
GTATGAACTGGATGGCGAGCCAGCTCTTGCGGTCTACAAGCGTTACCTGGGTGACCATGCCCGTGACCTGCCGGCCTCCGGTTTGCTGTTCCCCTTTGCCATGCTGGGCCGGGACCACGGAGAGCTGGGTCTGATCCGTACCATTCTGGGAATCAACGAAGCAGATGGCAGCCTGACGCTGGCCGGGGAAATTGATCCCGACGGTTATCTCAAGCTCATGCACGCCAGCACCGATGCCTTGGTCGGCGGCGCGGAGACCGCGGCCGAGGCGGCGCGCGATATGCAAGCCGTCCAGGGCGCGGGGCTGGCCATGTTGGTGAGTTGCGTAGGCCGCAAGCTGGTCATGGGCGGACGGGTGGATGAAGAGGTGGAGGCGGTTGCCGCCGTGCTGGGCCAGGCTATGACGCTTACNGGCTTTTATTCCTATGGCGAAATCAGTCCGTTTGGCAGTGCGTCGGAGTGCAAGCTGCACAACCAGACCATGACGATTGCCTGCATCTCTGAGGCAGTGTGATTTCTATGGCAATTCGACGATGCATAAACTGTTAGCGCGCCAGCTGAGGGCCACGCTGGGTCTGGAGACTACGCAACTGGCCGAGGTGCACAGAGAGTTGACGCTGCTGGCACAGCAAACCACGCTGTCGCCCTCAGCCAGGTCGGCGCTGGGCGGGCTGGAAAGCTTTGTGCAGCGGGTGGAAGAGGCCTATTTGCAGAACGACCGCGATCTGGACCTCAAGGCGCGCAGCCTGGAGTTGAGTTCCGTGGAACTGACGCAAAGCAATGCCAGGCTGCGCGCTGAACTGGCCAGCCGCACCCGGGCCATGGATTCGCTGCGCACCACGGCCATTGGACTGATGGAATTTGTCGATCTGGATGAGACCGGCATCATGGATGACAACCTCGAAAGCCTGTCGGTACTGATGAGCGAGCTGGTACGGCAGAAAGAGGAAAGTCAGAGGGATTTGCATGCCGCGCTGACCGATCTGGCACACCAGAAGTTCGCGCTGGACCAGCATGCGATTGTGAGCATCACCGATGTGAAGGGCTTGATCACCTACGCCAATGACAAGTTTTGCCAGATCAGCGGCTATTCGCGTCAGGAAATTCTGGGGCAGACCCATGCATTGGTCAATTCCGGTACCCACCACCGATCCTTTTATGCCGACATGTGGTCCACCATTCTCTCGGGCAAGGTGTGGCATGGAGAGATTTGCAACCGCACCAAGTCTGGCGAACTGTATTGGGTGAACGCGACGCTGGTGCCGCTGCGCGATGACTCCGGCAAGCCGACTTTTTTCATTGCCATCCGCACCGACATCACCGAACGCAAGCAGATGGAGTCGAATATCAAGGCGGCGGAAGCGCGGCTGCGGCGCATTACCAATACCGTGCCGGGCGTGGTGTTTCAGTGGCAGGTGGATGCCGATGTCAGCCGGTTCACCTATGTCAGCCCTCGCATCCAGCAGGTGCTGGGACTGGGCGTTCAGGCCTTGAAGGACGACGCATCGCTGATTCTCAATCAGGTACTTGAAGAGGACCGTCAGGCGATCCGCGCGGGGTTGCGTGAGGCCGTACGCACCATGAGCGCCTGGAGGGGGGAATACCGGGTGCGCCTGCCCAACGGCACGCTGCGTTGGATACGCTCAGAGATCAACCCCGACCCGGAGCGCAACGCCGATGGGCCTGGCATGTTCACCGGCATCTGGCAAGACGTGACGGAACGCAAGGACTCCGATGCGCGTTTGCGCGAGGTGACCGAAAACGTTCCGGTGGCCATCTTTCAGTATTTGCTCAACGACGCGGGCCACTTTGTCCTTCCCTTTTTAAGCCATGCCATCCATGCCATTTGTGGTGTGCGGGCCGAAGACGTCATGGCGGACTCACGCCTGCTGCTGCAGCGGGTGCACCAAGACGACCGTCAGATGTTTGCCGACACCCTGGGCCCGGCCCACGCGCTGGCGAAGACGCAGACTCTGGATTTTCGCATGGTTCACGCCAACACGGGCCACACTGTTTGGGTCCATGGCGAGGCTGGTCCGCGCCAGCTTCCCAACGGCAGCTGGGTATGGAACGGCTATTTCAATGACGTCACCGCGTCCAAGGAAATTGCGGTGGAACTGCAGCGCGCCAAGGACCAGGCCGAGGCTGCCAGCCGCGCCAAGTCGGATTTCCTGGCGAACATGAGCCACGAGATTCGCACCCCCATGAATGGCGTCATGGGCATGGCCGATTTGCTGCTCGATACGACGCTGGATGCGGAGCAGAACGAGTACGTCGGTATCGTCAAAAGCTCGGCCGACGCGCTGCTGCGGGTGATCAACGACATTCTGGACTTCTCCAAGATCGAAGCCGGCATGCTGCTGATAGAGCAGATTCCCTTTGGCCTGCTGCACACCATCGATGAAACCCGCAAGGCCGTCTCTGCACGCACGCGTGACAAGGGCTTGGAGCTGGTGTGCGAGATCGCGCCGGATGTGCCCGCATCTATCATCGGTGACCCAGGCCGTCTGCGGCAAATTCTGGTGAACCTGCTGGGCAATGCGATCAAGTTCACCAACCGGGGCAAGATCACGGTGCGCGTGGCACTTGCGCAAAGCGGAGATCAACGCCTGCTGCTGCATTTTTCGGTAGCCGACACCGGAATCGGCATCGCAGCCGACAAGCTGCGGTCCATTTTTGAAGCCTTCTCACAGGAGGACAGTTCCACCACGCGCCGCTTTGGTGGCACCGGCCTGGGGCTGACCATTTGTGCGCGGCTGGTCGAGGCCATGGGCGGGCAGATCTGGGTGGAAAGTGAGCTCGGTCGGGGCAGCGTGTTCCACTTCACCATGGGCGCGGAGGTGGACCACAGCGCCATGGCCGACGGTCCTTCCAGTGCACATGCCCCGATTCTGGCCGCTCCCTTGCTGCGCGAAGACGGACCATTGCGGGTGCTGCTGGTGGAAGACAACACCATCAATCAGAAACTTGCACTGGCATTGCTGGAGCGTTGGGGGCATCAGGTCACCCTGGCCGAGAACGGTCAGGTGGCGGTGGAGCAGATGGGAATCCAGCCCTTTGATGTGGTGCTGATGGACATGATGATGCCGGTGATGGATGGGCTGGAAGCCACGCAAAGGATACGGGCCATGCACAGCTCCGCAGCCACCGTTCCCATCATTGCCATGACCGCCAATGCCATGGAATCCGACCGGGAACGATGCTTGAAGGCGGGAATGAACGATTACATTTCCAAGCCCATCAAGGCCGCTGATTTGCAACAGCTCTTGCATGGCGTGGCCGCAGCGCGCCATCCGCCCGGTGCGAACGCCAAGGCGCTTGAGCCACCCAGCAAGCCAGCGCAGCCCCAGGCCTTTGATTACGCCGGGGGGCTCAAGGCCATGGACCAGGAAATCCTGGAAATCATCGGGCAGGCGTTTCTGGACCAATGGCCATACGACCTCGCATTGTTGCGCACCCACCTGGGAGAGTGCGAGGCCTTGCCGGTGCTGCACACGGCGCATGCGCTCAAGGGAACACTGGCCATGTTTGGCGCAGAACCAGCCAGCCAATTGGCGGCTCGCATCGAGAGCCTGGCAGCTCGGGGAGATCTGGCGTTGATTGAGCCGCATCTGCCGGCGCTTGTTTCAGAGGTGGAGCAACTGCTGCAGGCTCTGCGCAGCGGTTTGGGCTGGTGAGTTCTGTAAGCAAGCCAATTCGGACTAAGATGCAACCCCACGATAAAGGCTGAAAAACCGTGCCCCAACAAGTTCTTATCGTCGACGATACAGAGATCAATTTGATCCTCTTCGGCGCACTGGTCAAAAAACTGGATGATTGCCAGGCCCATGTTTTTGCTGACCCCCGCCAGGCGCTGGAATGGGCGAGCCGCCAGGTTCCGGACCTGGTGATCGTGGATTACATGATGCCGGAAATCGATGGCATTGAATTCATACGCTTGGTGCGCGAAATGCCCGGTCGCGAATTGGTGCCTATCCTGATGATTACCGCCAACGACCAAAAGCAGATCCGCTACCGGGCACTGGACCTGGGAGCCAATGACTTTTTAACCAAACCCATCGACAAGGTCGAGTTTTTGGCGCGTACCCGCAACATGCTGAGCCTGAACCTGGCACGCAAGCACATGTCCGATCATGCCTCCTGGCTCGCGGGCGAGGTGCTCAAGGCGACGCGCGAAGTCGTAGACCGGGAGCGTGAAACCGTGTTGCGCCTCTCCAAGGCGGCCGAGTACAGGGACCCGGAAACGGGCGCACACATTGTGCGCATGGCGAATTTTTCCATGCTGATTGCCCGTGAACTGGGCTTGCCGGAGGCGGATCAGCAATTGCTGCTGGAGGCCGCGCCCATGCACGATATCGGCAAGGTGGGCATTGCCGACAGCATTCTCCTGAAGCCAGGGCGTTTGACACCTGCGGAGTTTGACGTGATGAAACAGCACGCCCTGTTTGGTTATGAATTGCTCAGCGGCAGCTCTTCCAAGCTGCTGCAAACCGGCGCGGAAATTGCCAAGGGGCATCATGAAAAGTTCGACGGCAGCGGCTATCCGTTCGGAATGAAGGGTGAAAACATTCCCATTTTCAGCCGTATCGTGGCCGTGGCCGATGTGTTTGATGCGCTCACCTCGGCCAGACCCTATAAGCAGGCCTGGGAGGTGGAACTGGCATTGGACTTCATCAAGAAGGGTGCCGGATCGCACTTTGATCCGGCCTGCGTGGATGCCTTCATCCGGGCCTGGGACGATGTGGAGCGCGTGCGCAACAAGTACCAGGAAACATTTCTGTTGCCCCCGACCTAGTAGGCGGGACCAGAAGCAGGCTTTCGCCTTGCCGCAGCATGTGGCTATCTTGATTTGAATCAAGTGAATCCGGCCAGGTCCGGGCACACTATCGACCATGCCTATTGCCACGTTGGAACCGACCGCACCAGACCGGCCGGTCATGCCGCCCGTCGGATCCGCTCCCCTCACGCCGATTGCCCCACATAGCGACGAGGCGCTGCATTTGCTGGATGACCCGCAGGAATGGAGCGCTTTTAGTCGCCCCTACAGCAAGGCCGAGGGGTGCTGGGAGTCGAGTGTGGTGATCGAGGGCATGCATTGCGCCGCTTGCAGTTTTACCGTGGAGGATGCGATTGCCGCCGTACCCGGTGTGTTGCAGGTGCAGGTGAGCGCGGGCAGCCACGTGCCAGGGTGATCTGGTCTGCCGCGCAGGTGCAGCCCTCCGCCTGGATGCTGGCGATACAAAAGAGCGGTTATCGCGCCATGCCGGCCAACGATGTGTTTGCCAGCGAACGCCGCCGTGTGGAGACACGCAAGGCGCTGTGGCGCTGGCTGGTGGCCGGCCTGTGCATGATGCAGGTGATGATGTACGCCTATCCGGCCTACACCGCCCACCCCGGCGATCTGACGGCCGAAATGGAGCGCCTGCTGCGCTGGGCCTCCTGGGTGCTGTCCTTGCCGGTGATGCTGTTTTCCTGTGGCCCGTTTTTTGGCAATGCGCTGCGCGATCTGCGGCGCGGCACGGTCAGCATGGACCTGCCGGTGGCCATCGGCATCGCCATCACCTTTGTGGTCAGCAGTTTCGGCACCTTTGATCCCGGTGGCGTCTTCGGGCGCGCCGTGTATTTCGACTCGCTGACCATGTTTGTATTCTTCCTGCTCACCGGGCGCTGGCTGGAGTTGCGTTTGCGCGATCGCACGGCCGGCTCGCTGGAAGCATTGATGAACCGTTTGCCCGAGAGCCTGGAGCGCTTGAACGCGCAGGGTCTCTATGAGCGCGTGGCGACCCGGCGACTGCTGGTGGGTGACCTGGTGCGCGTGCATCCCGGCGAGGCCTTTGCTGCCGACGGCCTGGTGGAGCAGGGCGAGACGCTGGTGGATGAAGCCCTGCTGACGGGCGAGTCCCATGCGCTGCGCCGAGGACCCGGGTCGACCGTGGTTGCGGGCAGCCACAACCTGAGTTCGACCGTGCTGATGCGGGTGCAGGCCTTGGGAGAGCAGACGCGCTTCGCCCAGATTGTGGCGCTGATGCAAAGCGCGTCTACCACCAAGCCGGGCAGCGCGGCCCTCGCGGATCGCCTGGCCAGGCCTTTTTTGATCGGTGTGCTGCTGGCCGCGGGTCTGTCCTGTCTGTGGTGGTGGCAGACCGATCCGGAACGGGCCCTGATGGTGGCCGTGGCGGTGCTGGTGGTGACCTGTCCCTGCGCCCTGTCGCTTGCCACGCCAGCGGCGATGCTGGCGGCCGCTGGAAACCTGGCGCGCGGCGGCATCATGGTGCGCAATTTGCAGGCTCTGGAGGCGCTGTCCGCGGTGGATACGGTGGTGTTTGACAAGACCGGAACCTTGACCCAGGAGGCCATGGTGATCGGTCATGCCGAGGCGCGAGCCGGCACATCGCTGGCCGAGGCCATGCAGATGGCGGCTTCCTTGGCGGCACATTCCCTGCATCCTGTGTCCCGCGCCTTGTTGGCGGCGTCCAGGCTGGAAGCCTACGCGGAAACCGCATGGACCTGTGACGCAGTCACCGAGTTTGCCGGGCAAGGGCTGGAGGGCCGGGCGGAGCGGGGTGCAGAGCCCGTGTTGCTGCGGCTGGGATCGGCCCGCTTTTGTGGCGTGACGCGCGACCCATCCAACATGCTGCGGGTGTACCTGAGCGACGCGAAAGGGTGGCTGGCCACCTTTGAGCTGCGCGAAGCCGTGCGTGCGCAAGCGGCACAGACCGTCGCCGCGCTGCTGCAGGCCGGTGTGCAGGTGCATCTGCTGTCTGGTGACGATGACGCTTCCGTGCGGCGGGTGGCGGCACAAGTTGGAATTGAACTGGTGCAGGGCGCCTGTTCCCCGGCAGAAAAGCTTGCTGTGATGCGCAACCTGCAGAGCCAGGGCCGCAAGGTCGCGATGGTGGGCGATGGCTTGAATGACGGCCCGGTTTTGGCCGGCGCGCATGTTTCTTTTGCCTTCGGTCAAGCAGTGCCCCTGGCGCAGGCACAATCAGACTTTGTCGTGCCTGGCGGGCAATTGATGGCCGTGGTGCATGCCCTGCAGCTGTCGCGCAAAACCATGTCGGTGGTGCGCCAGAACCTGTGGTGGGCCCTGTTGTACAACGCGGCCTGTGTGCCGCTGGCCATTGTCGGCATGTTGCCGGCCTGGCTGGCTGGTCTGGGCATGGCCTGCAGTTCGCTGGTGGTCGTTGCCAATGCCTTGCGCCTGACGGCCTCGGCGCACATTCCTAAAGGACGCTGATGGACATACTTTATTTGTTGATACCGCTGTCGGTGGTGCTGGTGTTTTGCATTCTTGTGGGACTGTGGTGGGCCATTGATCGCGGACAGTTTGAGGACATAGAACGCGAAGGTGAGCGCATTTTGAAAGATTCGTGAAAGTCTCGCGAGCGGTTCAGGGGTATTCTTAACAAATCTTCAGGTTTCTTCCCGTGGCTTTGATTTCGGTCAAACTCATTTCAGGTCGCAGGCAAGAAACTTGGCCCAGGTTAATTAATGAAGAGGTAACTATGGCATTTGCAAATCAGAAAGCCGAGCTGTACAACGACACCGTTGTCCGGCAATTCGCCATCATGACGGTGGTTTGGGGGGTGGTTGGCATGCTGGTGGGCGTCATCATCGCCGCCCAGTTGGCTTGGCCCGAGCTCAATCTCGGCATCCCATGGCTCACCTTCGGTCGCTTGCGTCCACTGCATACCAATGCGGTGATTTTTGCGTTTGGTGGCTGCGGACTTTTCGCAACCAGCTACTACGTGGTGCAGCGCACCTGCCAGGTCCGCATCTTCAGCGACAAGCTGGCGGCATTTACCTTTTGGGGCTGGCAACTGGTCATCCTGCTGGCTGCTGTTTCACTGCCCTTGGGTTACACCTCCGGCAAGGAATATGCAGAACTGGAATGGCCAATTGACATCCTGATCACGCTGGTCTGGGTGGCCTATGCCGTGGTGTTTTTTGGCACGGTGGGTACCCGCAAGGTGCGCCACATTTATGTGGCCAACTGGTTCTTCGGTGCCTTTATCCTGGCCGTGGCGTTGTTGCATTTGGTCAACAGCGCTGAGATCCCGGTCGGCCCCATGAAGTCCTACTCCGCTTATGCCGGTGTGCAGGATGCCATGGTGCAATGGTGGTACGGCCACAATGCGGTGGGCTTCTTCCTGACCGCTGGCTTCCTGGGCATGATGTATTACTTCATCCCCAAGCAAGCAGGTCGCCCGGTCTACAGCTATCGCCTGTCTATCGTTCACTTTTGGGCCCTGATTTTCACCTACATGTGGGCGGGTCCTCACCATCTGCATTACACCGCTCTGCCTGACTGGACCCAGTCCGTGGGTATGGTGTTCTCGCTGATTCTGTTGGCTCCCAGCTGGGGTGGCATGATCAACGGCGTGATGACACTGTCTGGCGCCTGGCACAAGCTGCGGGATGACCCGATCCTGCGCTTCCTGATCGTTTCCCTGTCCTTCTACGGTATGTCGACCTTTGAAGGTCCGATGATGGCCATCAAGACCGTCAATGCGCTGAGCCACTACACCGACTGGACCGTGGGTCACGTGCACTCCGGCGCTCTGGGTTGGGTGGGTCTGGTGACCATGGGTTCCATGTACTACCTGATTCCCAAGCTCTTCGGACAAAAGCAGATGTATTCCGTCAAGGCGATTGAAGTGCACTTCTGGACCGCTACCATTGGTATCGTGATTTACATCGCCGCCATGTGGATTGCCGGTGTGATGCAGGGCCTGATGTGGCGCGCCATTAACCCGGACGGCACATTGACCTACACCTTTGTGGAAAGCGTCAAGGCGACCTATCCCTTCTATGTGCTGCGCCTGCTTGGCGGTCTGCTGTACCTGACCGGCATGATCATCATGTTGTGGAACACCCTGAAGACTGCTACCAATGGCCGCGCGGTGCATGTCGCAGTGCCCACCACTGTTGCCCACGCTTGAAGGAACATTAAAAATGTCAAATAAATCTTCCGGCTTGTCTCACGAAGCGATTGAGACCAACAACTTCCTGATGATCGTTCTGATTCTCCTCGTCCTGCTGTTTGGCGGGCTGGTGGAGATCGTGCCTCTGTTCTTCCAGAAGTCCACCACCGAACCAATCAAGGGTGTTCAGCCTTACACGGCACTGCAACTGGCAGGCCGCGACATCTTTACCCGTGAAGGCTGCTACAACTGCCATTCGCAAATGATTCGTCCGTTCCGGGCGGAAACCCTGCGCTATGGCCATTACTCGGTGGCCGGCGAGTCGGTCTATGACCANCCGTTCCAATGGGGCAGCAAGCGCACCGGACCCGATCTGGCCCGTGTCGGCTCCAAGTACAGCGATGAATGGCATCGTATTCACCTGACCAACCCCCGCGACGTGGTGCCCGAGTCGAACATGCCCGCCTATCCTTGGCTTTCCAAGAATCTGGTGGACGCGGAAGTCATGCCGGCCCATATGACCGGTTTGCGCAGGGTGGGTGTGCCCTATACCGACGAGCAAATCGCCAAGTCGGTAGAGGATGTGCAAGGCAAGACCGAGCTCGAAGCAGTGATCGCCTACCTGCAGTCTCTGGGCCTGGCCCTGAAATAACGCATCGGAGACCGACATGGAATTCGACATCAACACACTGCGCGCAATCGCGACTCTGGTCAGCTTTGGCTCATTTTTGGGAATTGTGTGGTGGGCTTGGTCCAAGCGGCGCTCCAACGACTTTTCTGAAGCCGCCAATTTGCCCTTTCAGCAAGACTGATCTACACCAATAGGATTCAACATGAGTGACTTTACAAGCAATTTTTGGTCAGTTTATGTCGCTGGCATTACCATTATTTCCATCGCAGCCTGTGCACTGCTGCTGTGGTTTACGGGTAAAGCCAAGGCGATGACCGCCAGCGACAACACCACAGGCCACGTATGGGACGGTGACCTGCGTGAGATGAACAACCCCTTGCCCCGTTGGTGGGTCGGGCTGTTTATCATCACCATTGTGTTTGCCGCGGTATATCTGTACCTGTATCCTGGCCTGGGTGGCTCGGCCGGCAGCACAGGCTGGACCTCGCAGGGACAGTACGATGCGGAAGTGGCCAAGGGCAATGCCGAGGTGGCTCCCCTGTATGCCAAGTTTGCGGCCATGCAGGTGGAAGACATCTCCAAGGACCCTCAAGCCCATGCCATCGGCGAGCGTTTGTTCATGAACAACTGCTCCCAGTGCCATGGCTCGGATGCCCACGGCAGCAAGGACTTCCCCAATCTCACTTCTGGTCACTGGATGTGGGGTGGTACACCGGACAAGCTGATTGAGACCATCACGGGCGGTCGCAAGGGTCAGATGCCGACCATGGCCGCTGCAGTGGGAACTTCCGAGGATGTCAAGAATGTCGCAAACTATGTGTTGAGCCTCTCGAACAACCCCCATGACTCTGTTCGTGCGGAGTTGGGCAAGGCTAAATTCGTTGTCTGTGCAGCCTGCCATGGCCCCGAAGCCAAGGGCAACCCGGCCATCGGAGCGCCTAACTTGACCGATGGAATCTGGAGCCGTGGCTTTAATGAGGCCGGCATTATCAACCAGGTGACCAACGGACGAGCCCGAGTGATGCCAGCCCAAGGTGGCAGGCTGAGCGAGGCACAAATCCGCGTGCTGGTGGCCTACGTTTGGGGCCTGTCCAACAACGCTGCCGCGAAGTAAGCCTTTGATTTGAACGTGGTTTTAAATAACCCCTGCGCCGCTTTGGGTTTGCTCCCGGAGTGGTTCAGGGGTTTGTTATTTTGGTTTTCCGTTCAAGGAGTAATATGAATCAAGAAGCACAGTCCGACTCCACGCCGCAAAAGTGGTGGAAATTTGGACATGTCTGGTTGGTGGTTGGTGGCCCGGCGATCGTGGTGCTGGCCAGTTTTTTCACCCTGTATCTGGCGATCAGTCGACCAGATCCGGTGACGGACGAAAACTACTACCAAAAAGGTATTGATATCAACAAGACTCTGGGTGGAACGCCATCCAGTGCAGCGCCTGCCGAGGTAGCTAGAAACAATGCTGCCACCGGTGTGCCAAAGCCCAGCAACCAGCCCTGATCGCGGCCCGAACCCTTGCCAGGCAAGGGCCTAGTCGCAGAGCCTGGGGTTCACAATATCTTTAAGCGCGTCCGTATTCATAATGCGGACGTGTCGCTGTTTGACTTCCACAATGCCGTCTTCCACAAACTTGGAGAATGTTCGGCTTACGGTCTCCAGTTTCAGGCCCAGATAGCTGCCAATTTCTTCGCGCGTCATGCGCAGAATCAGTTCGGACTGGGAAAATCCGCGCGCATGCAGGCGCTGCACCAGGTTGAGCAAAAAGGCCGCCAGTCGTTCTTCCGCTCGCATGCTGCCCAAAAGCAGCATCACGCCGTTTTCACGCACAATTTCTCGGCTCATGATCTTGTGTACATGGCGCTGCAGGGCAGCGACTTCCCTGGACAGTTCTTCAATCCTGTCAAAGGGCATCACGCACACTTCCGCGTCTTCCAGTGCGACCGCATCACAGGTGTGGTGGTCATTGACGATGCCGTCCAGGCCCACGATCTCACCCGCCATCTGGAAGCCGGTGACCTGATCCCGCCCGTCTTCCGACGCAACGCAGGTCTTGAAAAATCCGGTGCGAATGGCATATAAGCTGGAAAACTTCTCGCCATTGCGAAACAGCGTTGCGCCACGCTTGACCTTGCGGCGACTGGCCACCACATCATCAATCCGTTCCAACTCTGCCGGGCTGAGGCCCAGCGGCATGCATAGCTCGCGCAGGTTGCAATTGGAACAAGCAACTTTCATGCTGTGGGAATTCATTTCAATCACATTGGTGGCCGACTTGATTGAGATGGATGGATGTGCTTCGTCAGAGATAAATGCCTTCATTTTGTGCCAACTTAAGGTCGCCTGATACAGGTCAATTATGTACCTAATTGTTCGCAGGGGTGTCACATCTATAGATTGATTCACATCAAACTTGAAAAGCAGGTCTTGGGGCACATTTGCCGTGACTGAATTGGAGACTAGCTATGCCCGTCGTTGTGCCCGTTACCGATGATTTGCTGCGTCAATATGACGTGTCGGGTCCTCGGTACACCTCTTACCCCACCGCGGACCGGTTTGTGGAAGCCTTTGTGGACAGCGACTATGCACAAGCGCTGACCCAGCGGCGCAGCGGGGTAGCTGCACTGGCATTGCCCCTGTCGCTTTATGTACACATTCCGTTTTGCGAATCGCTGTGCTACTACTGCGCCTGTAACAAGATCATCACCAAGCACCACGAAAAGGCGGCGCAATATTTGCGCTACCTCACCCTGGAGGTGGAGTTGCACACCGCGCTGATGGGCACCCGCCAGTCGGTGAGTCAGTTGCATCTGGGCGGGGGCAGCCCGACCTTCCTGACGGACGAAGAGCTGCGCGGCCTGATGGCCATGCTCAAGCGCAACTTCAACTTCATTCCGGGCGGCGAGTACTCCATTGAAATTGACCCGCGCACCATCGATGAAAAACGCCTGGACACCTTGGCCGAGCTGGGCTTTAACCGCCTGAGCTTTGGCGTGCAGGACTTTGATCTGGCNGTGCAAAANGCGGTNCACCGCGTGCAACCGGCCGAACAGGTTTTTGCGCTGGTGGCGGCGGCACGTGCGCGCGGCTTTGAGTCCATCAATGTGGATCTGATCTATGGGCTGCCCAAGCAGAGCCCTGAGTCCTTTGACCGCACGCTGGCGCAGGT
>TBL_comb47_HYPODRAFT_10006412_pt1 | contig 12715 bp, 9 predicted proteins | sample TroBogypolimnion_40_FD_10682 | JGI IMG/M metagenome (IMG submission 10682)
GCCGTGGTTGAAACTGAACTTGGAGGCGGTGTAGCCACGCTCACGCGCCAAGGGGGTGGTGGCGAACAATTCCCGGATGGCATCCCAAGCCCCGACATAACTCACGGGGTTGGAGCGTGCTGTTTTGCCAATGGGCGACTGGTCGACAAAAACCACATCGCTCAAATAATCCGCCCCCAAGATTCGGTCATGCTCACCGGGCGACTCGGTGCTTTGGCCAAAATAGCGCAGCAAAGCCGGCGCCAAAATATCTTGGATGAGGGTGGATTTGCCCGAACCCGAGACCCCGGTGACACTGACCAATCGGTGCAGGGGAAACTCAATGGTGAGGTCCTTCAAGTTGTGCTCGCGCGCGCCTTCGATGATCAAGCGCGGTGTCGCGTCTTGCACCAAGCGCTTGAGTCCGAGCCCCACTTGCTTTCGAGCTCCAAGATATTGACCCGTGAGGGTGTCGGTTTTGGCCAGGTCGGCGAGGCTGCCGTCAAAGACAATTTGCCCACCGCCCTCGCCTGGACCGGGCCCCATGTCAATGATGCGATCTGCACAAAACATCACCAAGGGGTCGTGCTCAACCACCACCAAGGTGTTGCCTGCGTCTCTCAAATTGAGCATGGCGCGGTTGATGCGCCCCATGTCGGTGGGGTGCAAACCGATGCTGGGCTCGTCGAGCACAAACAAAGTGTTGACCAAGGAAGTTCCGAGTGCGGTGGTCAAGTTGATGCGCTGCACTTCGCCGCCACTCAAGGTGCGGCTTTGCCGGTCCAAGTTGAGGTAGCCGATGCCGACGTCGACCAGGTATTTCAAGCGAGAACAAATTTCCCCCAGCAGCAAATCCATGGCCTGCGCTTGCGCGCTTTGCGACTGCTCTGCAGTGAGCCTCGCTTGCTCAGCTTGCAGGCTGTCAAAAAACACTTTCATGCGCGCAATCGGCAAACGCATCAAATCGTGCAACGACAGCCCCGGCATCGTGTCCAATTGCTCAGCTTGCCAATTCACCCCACTGGGCATGAAGCGCGCAATGCCACCAAGAGCCGCCTGGGCCTGTTCAAGGTTGCCGATGCGCCAGAGCAAGCTTTGCGTCTGAAGGCGCGCGCCCTCACAACTCGTGCAACGCGTGTAGCTGCGGTATTTGGAGAGCAAGACGCGGATGTGCATCTTGTAGGCCTTGGTCTCCAAGTACTCAAAGAAACGGTCGATGCCGTACCACTGCTGCTTCCATTTGCCATTCCACTCAGGAGAGCCTTTGATCACCCAGTCGCGCTGCACGGCGGTGAGTTGGTACCAAGGGGTGTCTCTGGGAATGCCGGCTTTCTCGGCAAAGCGCATCAAATCAATTTGCTGCTCGGCCCAAGCCGGGGTTTGAATGGTCTTGATGGCCCCGCCCCTGAGGGTCAGCTTGTCATTGGGCACCACCAGGCCATAATCCACCCCAATGATGCGACCAAAGCCGCGGCACTTCTCACAAGCGCCCAAGGCCGAGTTGAACGAGAACAAGGACGGGGTGGGCTCAAGATAGCTGAGGTCACTTTGCGGGCAATGCAAACCGCTGGAGAACTGCAGCACTTGCGGGGCAGGCAGATCTTCTGGGGCTTGATTTTGGAATTCATGCTGCTCTTGCTGCTCTTGCTGCTCTTGCTGCTCTTGCTGCTCTTGTTGCCGTTGAGGCAAGACGTAGATGGCCACACGCCCATTGCCACGTTTGAGAGCCGTCTCCAGCGCTTCGACCACGCGGGACTTCTCCACCGAACCCAAGCGAAAACGGTCGGCCACCACATCGAGCACTTTGCGCGCTCCGGTGGGGGTGGCCCTTTGCCGGGTGGCTTGAACTTTGGTGAACCCCGAGGCACTCAGCCACTGCTCGACTTCTGCATCTGAAATGGCCGCAGGCAACTCCACGGCAAAGGTGACCACCAAGCGCGGGTCTTGTGCGCCGAGTTGGGTCTGCAAGTCTGCCAGCAAGGTCTCGGCGCTGTGGCGCTTGACCTCAAGCGCCGTTTGGCGGTCAAAGAGCCGGCCCAAGCGTGCAAAGAGCAACTTCAAATGGTCGTTGAGCTCTGTCATGGTGCCCACGGTGGAGCGTGAACTGCGCACCGGATTGGATTGATCAATGGCAATGGCCGGGGGCACGCCTTCGACCTGGTCAACCTGCGGGCGGTCCATGCGGTCCATGAACTGGCGCGCGTATGCGCTGAAGGTCTCCACATAGCGGCGTTGGCCTTCGGCGTACAAGGTATCAAACACCAAACTTGACTTCCCCGATCCGGAGGGGCCCGTCACCACGGTGAGGTCACCGGTCTTGATGTCCAAATTCAAATTCTTCAAGTTGTGCTCTCGAGCACCTCGAATGCGAATCAAACCTTGCGTCATGTCATCTCACGGTCGTTGGGGGTGATCAAAAAAAGGGCCTCACTCTTTGGCCGAGCTTAGGCTGAGCTTTGGGAAAGTCCACATGGCATTTTGCGCTTTTGCTGCAAAAGCCCCTCTGATCGCCGTCATGCGCGATCAAAAGGACACCATCGGGGTGGTAATTTATTGTAGAGGCAGGCCAAGGCAAAGCGATGAATCCCTGCATTATCCCTCCCACGCCAAGGATGAGTCCTTGCCGCACGAGGCCAAGATCTGATCGCTTGAGCTCACCCACAAGCAAAACCCCCTGGGGTCTCGCGATCCGCAGGGGGCTGGTTTTGTGCAGTGACGGGCCCAGCTTTGTCAAACGCGCAGGGCGAGTCAAAAGCCTAGGACTGTTCAGTCATCGGCATAAATGTCCACGTCCTTGGTTTCTTTGACAAAGATCATCCCAATGAGGAAGCAAACGCCAGCGACGATGACGGGGTACCAAAGTCCACTGTACATATCACCGGTTTGCGCCACGATGGCAAAAGCGGTGGTGGGCAGCAAGCCGCCGAACCAACCGTTGCCAATGTGATAGGGCAAGGACATAGAGGTGTAGCGAATGCGTGTGGGGAACATCTCCACCAACATCGCCGCAATCGGACCATAGACCATGGTCACCAAAATCACCAAATAGGTGAGGATGATGGTCATGGTGACCTTGTCCATTTTGGCGGGGTCGGCTTTGGGCGGGTAGCCCGCATCTTTCAAGGCCGCACCCAAGGCTTTCTTGAACTCGGTAACCTTCTTCACGCTGTCTTCGTCAAATTTGAAATTGACAACATTGGCACTGGGCGCCTCGATCTCCACTGAGCCCACCGTCACTTTGGCCGGTGTACCGGCTGGGGCCAACTCGTTGGCGTAGCTCACCGAGTTTTGAGCCAAATAGCGCTTGGCCAAATCGCACGAGCTCTTGAAGTCGATTTCACGGGCAATGGGACTGCCTTGGAAGGAGCACTGTGCGGGGTCTTGGGTGACCACCACCTTGGCCGAGGCTTGCGCCGCGGCCAAATCGGGATTGGCCGCTTTGGTGAGGGCTTGAAACACGGGAAAGTAAGTGAGGACGGCCAACAGCATGCCGAGCATGATGATGGGCTTTCTGCCGATCTTGTCAGACAAGGCGCCAAACACCACGAAGAAAGGGGTGCCGATGAGCAAAGCAGCCGCGATCAACAAATTGGCCGTGGTGGCGTCCACCTTCAAGGTCTGGGTCAAGAAAAAGAGCGCGTAAAACTGTCCTGAGTACCACACCACCGCTTGGCCTGCGGTCAAACCGAACAACGCCAAAATCACGATCTTGAGGTTTTTCCACTCGCCAAAAGACTCGGCCAAAGGCGCTTTGGAGGTTTTGCCCTCGGCTTTCATCTTTTGAAAGGCGGGGGACTCGTTCATGGACAAACGGATGTAGACCGAAGTCGCCAACAACAAAATCGACACGATGAAAGGAACGCGCCAGCCCCAGGCAGCAAAGTCCGCCTCCGGCATGGCGCTTCGGGTTCCCAAAATCACCAACAAGGATAAAAAGAGACCCAAGGTTGCGGTGGTCTGAATCCAAGAGGTGAAAACGCCGCGGTGTCCATGCGGCGCATGCTCAGCCACGTAGGTCGCGGCGCCGCCGTACTCGCCACCCAGGGCCAAGCCCTGCAAGAGTCGCAAGGCAATCAAAATGACCGGCGCGGCCACCCCAATGCTGGCATAACTCGGCAGCACCCCGACGATGAAGGTGGATGAACCCATGATCAGGATGGTCACCAAGAATGTGTATTTGCGACCGATCATGTCGCCCAATCGGCCAAAGAAAATGGCACCAAAGGGTCGAACCAAAAAGCCCGCGGCAAAGGCGAGCAAGGCAAAAATAAACGCCGCTTGGGGGTCAAGTCCACTGAAAAACTGCTTGGCGATGATGGCCGCAAGTGAGCCGTACAAATAGAAGTCGTACCATTCAAACACAGTGCCCAAAGAAGACGCAAAAACGACCTTCTTCTCTTCTGATGTCATGGTGTGCGGTGCATGTGCAGCCATAGATGTTGTCTCCTGAAAAGTTATTGCTGGGTTGATCTGCGCGTCAAAACAGCCATGCACTAATGCCATGAAACTCCAATTTTGCGCTGTTTCCAATATCACGGAATACGCTGACACGAAACTTACATATTAAGCAATGTCGTGCCAGTTTTTAGATTTTTGTCAATAAAAGGTTCGCTTTTTACTCGGTATTTTCCCTAGTTTATAAAAATGCAGGGTATTTTTGCCCGGCCCTCAGGTGTATGCCGTTTGCCCTCCCCAAAGGCGCGTTGGCCACGCCGCCACAGGTCCACACCACGGGCACTCAAGTCGGCAATCGATCCAATAGTGTTTGCCAAACTTGGCGTTTGACCCCTGGGGTCGAGCGGCTCCAACGCGCAATTTCTTCAAGGCTGCGGTAGCAGCCCAAGCACAGACCCGTGCTCGCGTCCATGTCACAAACAGCGATGCAAGGCGACACCACGAAGTCCGAGTCCTCCCCCGCCTCCAAGACCAGCGCCGACTTGTCGCGAAGCCTCTCAATGCGCACCCTTTGCTCGTCGCTCATAGGCACCACGCCGTGACCTCGGCCATCGAGCCAAACACCTTTTGCGCACCGGCTGCGCGCAAGTTCTCCACGGTGCACACGCCGTGCTCCTGCCCCCGCGCCAAATAGGCCCAGACGGCCAAGCCCGCCGAACTCGCCGCTTGCACACCAGACGGGGTGTCCTCAATGGCCACACATTGCTGAGCAGGCACCTCCAAGGCTTGGAGCGCGGCCCAGTAAACGTCTGGGGCGGGTTTGGTCTCGGCGACCTCGTGCCCCGAAAAGATTCGCCCCTCAAAACACGCGGTCAAACCCACGAGATCGAGTTGCATCTCCACTTTGCCCCGGTCTGCCCCTGAAACGCAGGCCAGTCTGTTGGGGTAATGGGCATGCAAGGTTTTCACCACGTCGCAGGCGTGCTCAATGGCCTGAAGCTCACTTCGAAGGGCCTCGTCACGGCGGTGGCGAAAGTCCTGCAGCCAGGCTTGCCCAATCTCGACGCCGGTTTCCTGGGCGATTCGGGCCTTTTGATCCTTGACCGCACGGCCCATGAAAAGGAACTCACATTCGGTCAAACTCAAATCCCAGCCGAGTTCACGCAAACAGCGCTGGAGCACTCGGTGGGTGATGGGCTCGCTGTCGACCAGCACACCATCACAATCGAAGAAGAGGGCCGCAAAAGCTGTCATGCCGTACCGACTAAGCGAGGTCAAAAGGTGGTTTTGATGAGGGCTGTTGTGGCGAGGTCAGATCCGAGTCAGTCACCTGGGGGTAGCGCTGGTAGGCCCGCGTCAATGCCGGGCTCAACTGCTCGGGCGCATTGACGCTCACCTCCAAGTCTTTCAAAAGACCATCCTTCAAGCCATAAATCCAGCCGTGCACGCTGATCGCTTGCCCTCGACGCCAAGCGTCTTGCATGACATTGGACTCGGCCACATTGCCCACTTGTTCAATCACATTCATCTCACACATGGCGTCTTCCAAGGCATGCTCATGCAAATGGTCGAGCCGCTTTCGGTGGCGAAAGCGCACATCCTTCACGTGTCTGAGCCAGTTGTCGGCCAAACCAATGCGGGCCCCACGGGTGGCGGCCAACACGCCTGAGCAGCCATAATGTCCCACCACCATGATGTGCTCCACCTTCAATTGCTCAACGGCAAACTGGATTACCGACAAAGCATTCAAATCCGAGTGCACCACCACATTGGCGACATTGCGGTGCACAAACACCTCGCCTGGGTCGAGTCCCGTGATCTCGTTGGCCGGCACACGAGAGTCCGAGCAACCGATCCACAAGTATTTGGGGCTTTGTTGTTGCGCCAAGTGCTGAAAAAATCCAGGGCGCAAGGCCTCCATCTTGAGCGCCCAGGTGCGGTTGTTGTCCAGAAGTTGTTGCAGTGCAGAGGTCATGAATGGGGGAAAGCGGGGTGCGCTGAAAAATTCAAGGTCGGGCTGTCAAGTTTACCGGTTTTGCTTGAATGCTCTGCGCGCGGGCCCCATCAACCTCACGATCCCTGCGTGATTGGCAGATTGACCCAGGCATCCAAACCGCGAGGCCCCTCACCACAGCCTTACCACACCCTTTTACAACCCATACCCCCATTTCCCTTTTTCCCTTTTTCCCTCTTTGCCCTCTTTGTTCAGGTTTGCCTCAGCGCCTGCCACGCTTGCCAATTGGGCATGGGCGTTTTTTGGAGCAAGGCTCGCCGCGACCCATAGTCGGGCATCACGCGCGCCACCACCGCCCAAAACTCAGGGCTGTGATTCATGTGCAAGAAGTGACTCAACTCGTGCACCACCACATAGTCCAAGAGGGCCATCGGCACATGGGCCAATTGGCGATTAAAGGCAAGCACGCCGCGGGCATTGGCGCTCCCCCACCGAGTGGCCGCTCGGCTGAGTTTGATCTGCGACCAACTCACCCCCACCATCGAGGAAAAATGTTGGACCCGGGACTCGATGATGGCCAACAAGACGCTGGACAACCAGGCATGAATCCAATCGACCAACAGACATTTGTGCCGATCAGGGAGGTCTTCAATCAACACCACCGCGCCCCCCGAGCCTGACCCTGACCCTGATTCTGAGCCCGAGCCCGAATCCGAATCCGAACTCGAATTCAAACTCCAGGGCAAAACCAACCGCAGCGTAGGACCTGTGCCATCGGCTTGCCAAGAAAACGGCGAAATTGCTTCGCGCTCAAGCCACCAAGCTGGCGCCGCCTCTGTCCATTGCCCTTGACGCATGACCCACAAGCGCGCCTTGTCCAAGCTTTGTCGACTCTGCTGCCCAAGCGCGCGCCTGGCTTGGCCTTGAACAGCGTGAACACCGTGAACACCTTGATCGCCCTCGGTGCTGAGCACCACCTCCATGGGCACGCCCAGCAAAGGCAACACCAGGGGCGAGCTCAGGGGCAGCGCCCGGGCCGAGAGCTCAAGCTGTCTTGTGCGCATGAGTTTCAATTGACACAATATCCAACTTTGCTTTTCTGTCAAAGCGTCCAAGATTTGCGCCACACTGACCCACCTCGGGGCAGACACCTCGAGTCCCTTGGGGCCCACCACCATGCCGATGGTTTTTCGCGAACTTCGCTTGAGCCAGTAATGAACGCGAGCGCCTGACCACTCCAAGGTGCGGTTGGCGCTTGGGTGAACATATTCAAGGCGTTCAAGAGCCCTTTGCGGCCGAACAAGAGCGCCAGCGAAGGGCTGCTCGACGCGGCTCGGAGTTGGGTTGGGGGCAGCAGTCTTGGAGGCGACCGGTGCTGGAACAAGTGCTGGAACAAGTTCAGGCACAGGCTCAGGCACACACTCAGGCACACACTCAGGTACACACTCAGGTGTAGGCTCAAGTGCAGACCCAGTCTTTAGAGGACTCGCCGTCAAAAAATCAAATGCCATTTGAACATAGCCACCCAACCCCATTGCGTATCCACCCTTCTATTTGACCCCCACCGCCCAATACCGTTTAAGTCGAAGACACTGCACGCAAACCGCTTGGGCAGCACCCGCGTGTCACGCAAGCCTCTATGGCTCACCTTTGACATAGGCCTCAGGATCCAATCGCTGCATTTCCCGCTCGATCCAGTCCTGAACCTCGAACATCAAGTCTTGCGCACTTCGCCCCACACTCGAGATCGGTGGCCCCATGGAGACCTCCACAAGGCCGGGGATTTTCACAAAAGCACGCCGCGGCCAACACCGTCCTGAGGTCACCGCCACCGGCACCACATAGGCCTGCGTCTCAATCGCCAAGCGCGCACCGCCGAGCTTATAAGACCCCACCTCACCTCGAGGGGTGCGGGTGCCTTCTGGAAACATGATGACCCATACACCGCGGGCCAACAAATCACGACCTTGACTCACCACCTTGGCAAAGGCACGAGCACGGTCAGCGCGATCAATGTGGATCATGTCGAGTCGACCTATGGACCAACCGAAAAAGGGAATGGCAAGCAGCTCTTTTTTAAAAACATAGGCCAGCGGCTTGGGCATGATGGCGGGCATCAAAAAAGTCTCGTAGGCCGATTGATGTTTCATGAGCAAAACGACGGGCACATCCCCAAGGGCCAACACCCGCTCCAGACCCTGCAACCGGTAACGCACCCCACAAAACCATTGCGCCGCATCGACACTGCTTTTGAGCCAAGCCCGGGCCCATGGATAAAGTCGCACCTTGGAGGCGCCCAAGCCCCCAAGCACCACGATGGCGAGTGAATAGGGCACCACCGTGACCCCCATCCAGAGCAAGTGCACACAGGAGCGAAGAAAATAAAAGCCGCGTCTCATGGCGAAACCCGCAATGCGCGCTCGCTCAAGGTTTTTTGGGAAGCATTTTCCCCCTCGTTCAGTAGCCACTCAGAAAACGCAAACAAATCTGCATGGACACGGGTGTTCTTGGGGAAATCGGGTGTGAGCGATTGGGTCCGAAACGGCTCACCTTTTCCGGTGAGAACCAAGTGCGGCATGCAACCCACCAGCGCCCCCGCTTGCAAGTCCCGCAAGGAGTCCCCCACCGTGTGCACAGCCTTGAGGTCGACACCGGTGCGTCTGGCAATTTGCTCAAAAAGCCCCGAGAGCGGTTTTCTGCAATCGCACCGATCGTCGTTGGTGTGCGGACAAAAGAAGATGGCCTCCACCCGAGCGCCTTCTTGCGCCAAGAGGTGATTCATCTTGTCGTGCATGGCGTTCAAGGTGGCCACATCAAAAAGCCCTCGGCCCAAGCCCGATTGGTTTGACGCCACCACCACGCGCCAACCCGCATGGTTCATCTTCGCGATGGCTTCCAAGGCGCGCGGTAAGGGGCGCCACTCGTCGGGGGATTTCACATAATCGTCGCGATCTTCATTGATCGTGCCGTCGCGGTCCAAGATGATCAGTTTGGTCATGGGGTGGTCTCAAGTCATGAAGCCGTGAAGAAACTCAAATTCAAGCGGCCGCGCATCTTTGAATGCTCCTTCAATGGTTTTCAATTCAAGCCAAACGCGACAAATCGGCTACCCGGTTCATGGCGGTGTAGAGTTCACGCAAGAGGGCCAAGCGGTTGTCTCGCAATGCCGGGTCTGGCGCGTTGACCATGACGTGCTCAAAGAAACGGTCCACCGGAACCTTGAGCTCGGCCAGGCTTGCCAGCGAGGGCGCATACTGGCCCTGCTCAAACAAGGCCTGGGAGCGCGCGAGGCTCACGGCCATGGCGTCAAAGAGCGCGCGCTCGGCCTCCTCTTGGAACAAGGCCACTTGCAGCGTCAACGCGGTGGGCAGAGTGGATTTTTTCAATATATTGCCGATGCGTTTGTTTGCCCCCGCCAGCGCACTCGCTTCGGGCATCAAGGCAAACTGTTTGACCGCTTCAAGGCGTTTGTCGACATCGTCGAGCCGGTCAAAGCTCAAGGACAAAACCGCATCAATTTGTGCGCTGCTCAATCCTGCGTCTTTGAAGACACCCGTGAGCCTCTCGCCCACAAACGCCAGCAACTGGGCCATCGACTCGCCCCAATTCAAGGCCAGCGTAGTGCCATCAAACACCGATTGGGCTTGTTGCAGCAAGGTGCTCAGCGACAGATTCAAGCCATTGGCCATGAGCAAACGGATCACCCCGAGAGCTTGGCGGCGCAAAGCATACGGATCCTTGTCGCCCGTGGGCTGCTGGCCAATGCCAAAAAGACCAACCAAGACCTCGAGCTTGTCGGCCAAGGCCAAAATTTGACCGACCCGATCTCGGGGCAAATCATCCCCTGCAAAACGCGGCTTGTAGTGGTCCTCAATGGCCTGGGCCACACTCAAAGCATAGCCGTCGTGCAAAGCGTAATAGTTCCCCATGGTGCCTTGGAGCTCAGGGAACTCGCCCACCATGTCGGTGAGCAAATCGACCTTGGCCACCCGCGCGGCCTCGTTCACCCAAGTGCGCTGCTCGGCAGTGATGACGCCCGCCGCCGTCAAGTCTCGTGCGATCAAATCGGCCAAGGCACACACCCGCAAACTGCGCTCGGCCTGGGTGCCCAGTTTTTGGTGATACACCACTTGACCCAATGCGGGCACGCGAGAGAGCAAGGTTTTTTTCTGATCTTGTTTGAAAAAGAACTGCGCATCGGCCAAACGCGGTCTGACCACACGCTCATTGCCTTCAATCACGGCGCTGGCATCCATGGGAGAGATGTTGCTCACCACCAAAAAATGGTGGCTCAGTTGGCCACTCTTGTCCATCAAGGGAAAATATTTTTGATTGGCCTTCATGGTCAAAATCAAGCACTGTGGCGGGACACTCAAAAACTCGGGGTCAAATTGGCAGGCCAAGACGTTGGGGTGCTCCACCAATGCGCAAACTTCGTCAAGCAACGCCTCATCCTCCAACACACTCAAGGACGCTGCGAGACTGTGGGCCACACTTTTTAACTGGTGGCGTATCGATTCGCGCCGAGCCTCAAAACTGGCCATGACGCGGCCCTCTTGGAGAAGCACCGCCTCATAGTCGCCCGGTTTGGCGATGGTCAAACTGGGCTTTAAAGCCTCAAACCTGTGCCCCTGGGTGTGGTTCGTGGCGTGCAGACCGAGTGCGCTCAGAGCCAAGACCTCGGTGCCATAAAGCGCCAAGAGCCCGTGCACGGGCCGCACAAAATGCACACTGCTCCAGCCTGGCAAGGCGCAATCGCGGTGCAACTGGTAACTCATAAGCTTGGGGATGGGGAGGGCTTTCAAACTGTCATTCAACGCTTTTTGCGCCCCCTCGGCAAGAGAGACACCCGCTTGCTGGGTCTTGGCCCACAAATTGACTTGTTTGCCGTCCTCTATTCGCACCAAGTCTGAGCCCTTCAAATGGGACAAACCCAGCGCTGTGAGCTTCTTGGTCAAGGCCGGCGTCGGCTCACCTGCCGCGTCCAAGCCCACCGCCAAGGGCATTAACTTTTGTTCAACTGCTTTGTCGCTGGCTTGGGCGCGCACACCGTGCACGCGCACGGCCAAACGCCTTGGCGTGGCAAAGCCTTCAAAACGCGCATCTGCGAGCGTGAGTCCCTGACTCACCAAGCCATCAAAGAGTCCTTTGGCAAATGCCTCGCCCAAAGTCTTCAAGGCCTTGGGAGGCAACTCTTCGGCCAAGATTTCGATGAGCAGGTCTTGCCCGACTTCGGCGCTATTGAGGGTGGTGCTCATGCTTGCACCGCCTTTGGCGGCATCGCGGCCACCCAATCGGGGGGGGCCATGGGAAAGCCCAAACGCTCGCGACTCTCAAGATAACTTTGAGCGACCGATTTGGCCAAATTGCGAATGCGCGTGATGTAGCCTGCACGCTCGGTCACACTGATGCTGCCTCTGGCGTCGAGCAAATTAAAGGTGTGCGCGGCTTTGAGGACTTGCTCATAGGCAGGCAGCGCCAACTGCTCGGTCATCAAATGAAGCGCTTGTTTTTCGTGGGCGTTGAAGGCCTGAAACAAAAAGGCCTGGTCGCTGTGCTCAAAGTTGTAGGCCGATTGTTCTTTTTCATTTTGCAAATACACGTCACCATAACTCAAACCCTGGGTCCACACCAGGTCATAGACATTGTCCACGCCTTGCAAATACATCGCCAAACGCTCCAATCCATAGGTGATCTCACCCGTGATCGGCTGACAGTTGACGCCACCGACTTGTTGAAAATAAGTGAACTGCGTCACCTCCATGCCGTTTAACCAAACCTCCCAACCCAGCCCCCAGGCGCCCAAGGTGGGGTTCTCCCAATCGTCTTCGACAAAACGGATGTCATTGCGCTTCAAATCAAACCCCAAGGCCACCAAGGAGCCCAAATACAAATCCAAAATATTTTCAGGCGCGGGCTTCAAGACCACTTGGTATTGGTAGTAATGCTGCAGCCGATTGGGATTTTCGCCATATCGTCCATCCTTGGGGCGGCGAGAGGGCTGAACGTAGGCCGCACGCCAAGGCTCTGGCCCCAAGGCCCGCAAAAACGTGGCGGTGTGTGAGGTGCCCGCCCCCACTTCCATGTCGTAGGGCTGCAGCAAAGCGCAGCCGTGCTCGGCCCAATACGTCTGAAGCGTCAAAATGATTTGTTGAAAATGAAGCATCTCGTCTTTGGCGTGTTAATGGTGGGTAAAAAAGCTCTGCAAAGGACCGACCCCAGATTTCAGCGTCGCTCGCCCATGGTGAGTGGGGGGTGAGCGAGGGGCACCTATGGGCACCTATGAGCACCAAGAGGCTGGACCACAGACCCAGGTGTGTCAATTTTAACCGCTGAGCTGAGCTGAGCTGAGCTGAGCTGAGCTGAGCTGAGCTGGGCTGAGCTGGG
>TBL_comb47_HYPODRAFT_10006413_pt1 | contig 12715 bp, 13 predicted proteins | sample TroBogypolimnion_40_FD_10682 | JGI IMG/M metagenome (IMG submission 10682)
AATGACACATTAATACTTATATATGTATATATAAATTAATACTTATATATACTGAAACTATTTAAAGACAATACACCCTTATATATTATAATGGATATACTAAAAGCATTTTCACTGTTGGATACCGAGTATCAAATAAATATTCAAGGAACATTGGAAGACCCGATATTTCAAGCAAATCAAATTGGAAAACTATTAGGAATTAGCAATATTCGAGAAAACTTAAGGGATTTTTCAGCTAATGAAAAGGTTGTCAGTTTAACCGACACCCCTGGTGGAAAACAAGAAATCGTTTTTCTTACTGAATATGGTCTTTATAGATTATTAGGAAGGTCGAGAAAACCAATAGCACATAAATTTCAAAAATGGATGGTTTCAGTTTTAAAGGAAATTAGAATAAATGGAATATATAAATTACAACAAGACAAAGAAGTAGATAAACAATTATATCAATATAAATGCGAATTATCAACACATAAAACATTATTAAAAGCATATGATAAAAAAAACATTGTGTATATTTGTAAGTTTTATAAAGTAAATGATAAATTCGTAATAAAAATAGGTTCTACTCAAGACATTAAAGAGAGACTGACAAATATTTCAAATTCATTTAATTGTCAAGAACCATTATTATTAGATATATTTGAAAATAATAATTATAAAAAATTTGAACGAAAAATTCATCATCACGAATATCTCTCTCAACATTATGAAAAAATGACCAAAATGGATGGAACTATTTCAAGAGAAACATATTTAATAGATGACAAAATATATCAAGATTTCATTACTATTATAAATCAAATTAAAATTGAATTTTTACCACAAGATGTAATATTAATTGAAGAACTTAAGATAATACAACAAGATAAAAAAATTAAATTAACTGAATTAAAAATTCAACAATTGCAGTTTGAGATTGAAATGAAAAAAATAGAATTAGAATTAAAAAAAATACAAACTACTATTTCAGATAATATTGAAGAAGAAAATGTAGTTCATTTAAATTTAAATAACAAAAATATGGATGATGACACTGAATCAGAAGAAGATGAAGACGAAGAGTTAGAACTAGAAGTTCAACAAGTGCCTAACTATATAAAAAAAAGACATAATGGAATTAATACTCCCAAAATATATCAATATAATTTAGATGATTTAAAAAATCATATTAAAATGTTTGATAGTCCATCTGAATTAGAAAGAACACTTCAAGATATCTCTCTAATCTCATTAAAAAGAGCTTCGCAAAATAATACAATTTATAAAAATTTTAGATGGATGTATGTTAGTCGCAATGAAATGCCACCATCACAGCTTGAGGAAACGGTTGAATCAAAACATAAATCACCAGAGGTTAGATTTATTTCTATGATTGATATTAAAAAAACAAAAATTTTAGCAGTTTACGCATCACAAAAAGAAGCGGTTGAAGCAAGAAATATGAAATGTAATAGTTTTACACGAGCAATCCAACAACAGCACGTTTCAAGCGGACATTATTGGAACTTTTTTGATGCTTGTTCTGAAGAAATGAAAACCGAATATTTAAAGAATAATTCATTACCAGAAAAAATACCAACCCAAATTGGTATTAAAATTCAAAAAATAGACCCAGTTACTAAAAAAGTATTATCTGTTTATAATACTAAAAGAGATATAGTAAAAAAATATCAAATTTCTTATGCTAAATTAAACTTATTAATAAGCAATACAACGGATGAAATATATAATGGATTTATTTGGAAATTAATATAAATAAATTATATTAATAAAAGTATAAAAATATATTTATTATCTATAATAATATGGATAATAAATATAAAGAAAAATATAAAAAACAAAAATCTGAAAGAAGAGAAGTAAAACGAACTGATAAACGTTCCGTAACTGGCGAAGAAGTTATTTTTATTTTTGAAAAAGTGTTGGAAGGATGGAAAACAATAAGAATTTTTAATACTATTATTCAAATAAACCCGAATTCTTCTATTGAAAAGAAAAAAGTTGAGTCTATAGCTACTGGTAATTGTAAAGTGTATCCAAAAGAATTATCACAAGAAAAGTTCGATTATTATTTAAGTTTAAGAGAGAAGATTTACGAATTTCATCAATAAAAAAATATTTTATTATTTTATTTATTTTTATACGTTTTTTGAATACTTATTTCTATAAAATATTATTTAGTTTTCTTCGTCACTAGCAGAAGATTCTTCAATTTCGTTGTCTTCATCTTCGTCATCATTTTCTTTATTCAAGTCGAGAATATAATTTTCTCCATTCCAACTAATTTTATTACTATTAAATAACTTATTCATATTAATAACTTCAGGCTTATTAATTTCAGTAGTAAGCAATTTTAAAATTTGACTGTCATCTCTAAATCTAACTGTATAATTTTGTTGAATATTAAATCTACCAACACGTCCAAGAGCTTGAACGATTTTTTCTTGAGTAAGATTTAAATCTTTACTCAAATAAGCGTGACAAAACTGATAATTTGTACCATAAATATAATCAGTATCCGCAATAATCATATATAACCTTTGAGAATCTGCTAGTTTTTTCATAATTTCAGTATATCTAATATTTTTATGATTAGTAAAAACTCCAATACCCATCATAAGCAAAATCTTCCAACTATCTTCAATTCCGTGTAATAACATTATTTCGCTAACAATAGATTCTTCAATATTACTTGTGAAAGCGTCACTTGTATTTATTTCTTCAGCCCATTTAGCCAAATGAAGAACTTTATTAGGAACAAATGTGTCATTTAATGTAGCTGTCTTTATCATTGACCTAATTATAGAAATTTCACTATTAATTTCCAATATAGTTCCTTTGGTATTATCTTTATCTTTATCCTTTGGCTCCTTAGATGGTTCTCTAGATAATTTTCTTGGGTCTTTTGAAGACTGACTTCTTTTTCCTTTAAATTTATTTATTTCATCACTATTTGCTTTATCAGTTTGTTCTGAAATATCTTCTAGTGTTTTTTCCAAAACAGATAATCTTTCATTTAACGAATTATTAAATTCTATTTTACACATTAAATCACTCATTACACTAGCTGGAATATTTGCTTGTTGAATACAAAATTTAGCAATTTTTTCAACATCATTCGATAAGAATATTGTAGGTCCGTCTGTTAATGTAAACGCATCTTTAGTAGTGACATATATTCCAGGATTTTGATTTTGTGGTGCTTGACTAGATTTAAAAATTTTAATTCCTTTAGGGTCAATCAAATTATTGGACCTTATTCTTGGTTCTCTTAAAATTTTACAGCCATTATAAACTGCGCCCCAAGCTCCAGAAATTATATTTTGTAACAAATTAATATAATAAATTTTAATACTTGTCATATTAATATCATTAAGTTCTAAAAATATTCTATTAATTTTTATTTTTTTACTACAAAAATCATTATTATTTACCAAAATAATAAAGTTAACGACCTCTTTTAAGTCAAAATATCTTAACAATGTTAAGTGTTCTTGGCAATGATTCGCAATTTTTAGAACTTCATTATAATCTTCATTTAAATAATGAGGTAAAACTACATATCCATCTTTATTAATTAAAGGTATAGATTTTTTACAATCGTGACTTAAAATACTGAATACTTGTGCTCCATCAAATTTATTTTTAAAATCTGTTATTGTTTCTGTAAGTTCGTGAAGCTTCGGCAAAGTAGCGGATGATAATACCATATTAGGTATAAGATTTTTTTTCCAATTTCTTTTAATAATTTTATGAAACTCGTGATTTTCATAGTCCATAGTAATAGTTGGTTCATCCCAGTATGTAATTAATCCATTAATGTCTTCAACTTCTTGTTCTAATCCATTTTCTTCATTAATTACTATTTTTGTACTAAATGCTTTCATATAATACATTGCTGGTAAATACGATTTAATATCACAAATCATAATTTCAACTTCGGTACCAACACTATTATCAACTTTTCCAATTCCACCTGTTCTTTTATTTTTGGTATAAACTTTCGCCGCAAAATAATGTAATCGAATATCTGCTGCGCTAGCACACCCAAACGCAAAAGCAATTTTTTTCCCAGCTGATATAGCAGCTTTAGCTAATGCTAATCCAACGTGTCTAGCAGCACAAACAAATATAATTTTATGCGTTTCTGATAATGCTAATGGTGATAATGTTTTACCAGTACCAGTTGGAGCTGTATATAATACAATTTTAGGGCATTTTTGTTTACAAATTGTAAATATTTCCTTTTGATGTGCATATAATTCCATATCAGCATATTTTAATAAATTTTCATTTTTCTCTATGAAGTCAACCGCATTTTCAACTATAACATTCATATCAATATCATTCTGAAAATAAGTTAAAATAGAATTAATTATTGTCAATATATGTCTATTAATTTTTGTAATATTATTTCTAATAAGCTTAAATAGTGTAAAGTAATGAAACATAAATATTTTATTATTATTTTCTATTTCAGTAGTTTTTTTCTTTTCAATCAATTTAATATTATCAAATTTAGATTTGATAATTTTTTCTAAATGGAAAATTAATATATATTCATAAATTTCAGATTGATTAATTGAATCTATACTATTTTTTTCAAGACGAATTTTATCAGCACTTTTAACTTTAATATCTGAACTAACAGACAACTGAATATAGCTAGCAGTATATTTTTTCTTAAAATTCTCTATAATTTCACGAAAATATTTATTGAATAAATAATCTTCCATTTTTTCATTGTGGTCTATTTTTAAAAATGAAATTAATGAATTTTGTTCATTGGTTTTAATATTAACATCACTAAAACCACTGATAATTAATTTTAATATTTTCTTTTCTGTTTGTGAAACAGGAACCTCAATTGAGTCCCATTCAGATTTATTAAGTTTTCGTTGAGTTAAGTCCATTGTTAGTTTATTTAATATGATAATCTTTATATATATATTTTCATTTCAATTTTATTTATAAAAAAAATTGATTTATAAATAATATAAAAATAAAAAGATATATACTAATAATAAATAATACAATAATGTTTAATTCTGAAAATAAATCTGTAAAAATTATTTCTATTGATGGAAATATTGGTTCTGGTAAATCAACTCTTATGGGAGAGTTGAAAAAAAAATTTAGTAATAATGAAAACATTATATTTTTAAAAGAGCCTGTTGATGAATGGGAAACTATTATAGATGAAAATGGTGTAACAATATTAGAAAAATTTTATGAAAATCCTTCAAAATATGGATTTTCATTTCAAATAATGGCTTATATTTCAAGACTTAATATTATGAAACAAGAATTTAAAAAAAACCCAAATGCTATTTTTATATCAGAACGTAGTTTATTTACAGATAAATTAGTATTTGCGAAAATGTTATTTGATTCAGGTAATATTGAGTTAGTTAATTATAAAATTTATTTAAAATGGTTTGATACATTTGCGGATGATTTTCCAGTTAGTAAAGTTATATATGTAAATACTGAACCTGAAATTTGCCATCAGCGTATTGAAAAACGCTCTAGAACAGGAGAGAGTAATATACCTTTAGAGTACTTACAAAACTGTCATAATTATCACACTAATATGTTAGATATTAATTCAACTGATTGTGTTTGTAAAGAACAATTAATATTAAATGGTAATATTGACATATATGAAAAAAAAGAACAAATAAGTGAATGGATTGAAAAAATAAATACATTTATTCATATTTAAATACAAATTAACTCTTGTTTGGGATTTTTATGTTGAATTTTAACTAATTTATCACTTATTAAAGGATTTAAATTATCATTATCTAATTTAGTACTATTTTTTATTAATTTTTCAAACATTTTTTTATTAATATAAATATCTTGATGCTTATAATCAACTTGAAAAAATGTTTTTTTAATTTTATCTATTTTTGAACTGATAAATCCTTGTTTTTTTATTTTTGCTTCATTTAAGTTAAAAAAAACACCTCTAAAATTCTGTCTATTGCCTCCTATAATAATTCTACAAATTGTATCATTATTTGTATCACGTTTAATTTCTTTATTCAAATTAGTAACATTATTTGCTGCTCCTTTATATGATATTCCTAGGTACATACCATGATTTTTAATATTAATTTTTTGTTTTTTTGTTTTATTTTTTAAATTACATACAATTTTTCTAGTTTTTTTTATATTACTACAAGTAATTGCTACAAAATTGAATGATTCATCATAATCATCTGGAAAATAATATGAATTTTCAAATTTTTTACTAGTAAAAGGTAATTTAGCAAAAGGGTCTCCATTTGTAATATATCTTTTAAATAATATTACTTTATTAAGTATTAATTCATTAAATTTTTCAATTAATGGTCCATTCATTACACGTGGACTACCAAAAGTAATACATGTAATTTTTAAATCTGGATTATGTTTAACCCATAAATATGAAAAAATGCTTGCTGCTCCTCCACCTAATGAGTGTCCTGTTGTAATTATTTTAGGACTTTTTATTTTTAAAAAATGTGTAGATAAATAATTTATTGATTCTTCAATTGTGTAAAAAATTTCAGCAATAATTTTAAATACTCCAAGTAAATAACCATTATCTGAACCATTACATATTGTTTTTGGACTAATAGAGCTAAGCTTTAAATAAGATAATCCGCTTTTTACTGAATATGTTCCACGAAAACAAACAAAAATAGTATTCATTAATTTATTAGCAACAATATATACACTAGAATAATTTGAGGTTGAAATAGAAATATATTGGGTATTTTCAGATGATAAATCATTTGGTTTATTATTATAATTAATTTTATTAATTTGTTTATTAATTGATATCATATTTTTTATTTTTAAATCAAAAATATTATTTATATTTTCATCTTTAATATTTATAATTTGTTTATTTAATTCGGAAATATTAAATATTTGTAAATATTTATTTAAAAATTGCGTATCATCAAAATAAGATAATCTTGACATTACACAAGATATTAAACTAATTAATGGTATATCCATATGATATAATTATAAAATAATATAAATATATTATTTTATAATTTTATAATTATATATAAATGTCTGAAAACAGTAGCATTATTGTAATTTGTCCGCATTGTAATGACTCAATTTTAATAGAGCAATTAAACTGTAAGATTTTTCGCCACGGTATATTAAAATCAAATAATACTCAAATTAACCCACACTCAAGTAAAGAAGAATGTGATTTTTTTATAAATAATGAGTTGATATATGGTTGTGGGAAACCATTTAAAATAATAGCAATTACTAATGAACTGAAAGTAGAGATTTGTGAGTATATTTAATCTTACATTATTAATTATTAATTATTATAGAGCTAAATCAATTATAACAGGATAATGGTCTGAATCATATTTTCCACAATATTCATTATATTCGTGATACATAAATGCATTTACAATATTATTTTGTATTCCATCTGTTACTAAAATATGGTCTATCATTGAATAATCTTTACTAGAAGCAGTGTTACAATTACTGTCAGAATCATACCAATCACTAAATCTTTCATTTTGTATAATTGTTTCTGCTATGCTATGAAGCGTATATTTTCCTGAATAGTCTCCATAATTACCTTTTAAAATATCAAGAACTTGTGATGTAGGAATATTATTATTTACATCTAATACTTTTCCATCAAAATCATTAAAATCACCCATCATAATGATTTCATAATCACGATTTATATAGCCAAATATAACAGTTTGTAAAACCATAGCTTGAGCTTCTCTCTGGACGCATCTTGAAGGGTCTGTAGGATAAGCAATTAAATGTGCGGTTATTAAGGCAACATTCATTCTATTAAATACAAATTCGGTAATATAATGTTTGCTAACACCTGAAGAGCTTGGAGAGCCAGTATATCCACACTTTGAGCCATAAATTGGATAATCATATCTTAATTCAGTTCTATAAAGACTTACTATAGGATCAACTCTTGTTAACATTCCAACATTTTGACCTGTAGAGCTATCAGTGCCTTGTTTTAAGTAAGATTTATAACTACCATCTAACTTCGTTGCTAATATATTAAGTTCATCACATCCTTCAACCTCACAAAAGTTAATAATATCTGGTTGTATTGTGTTAACAACTTTTGAAACATATGACATATGAGTTTCAGCATCAGATGAATTTTTCCAAGGGCAACCACTGCCAGGACAGTTTGAAGAACTACAATAATCAATAAATAACCATTCAACATTATATTGTGCGATTCGTAATTTATGTTTATCTTTACGTCTATCTTCAATTGTTGTTACTACTGGGCATTCAGTGTCGGCAAAAATATTACCTACAAATAATGAAAGTAATAAAAAGACGCTTAACATACTTTTCTATATATTTTATATATAAATAAAAAATAATATATAAATAAAAAATTGTTTATAGATAAATATATATTAATATTATTAATAATAAAAATAATGAAGAATTTTAGTACTATAATGTTACCAAAAATAAAACTAATGACAGATGAAAAACCCATAAAATTATTTCCTGAAATTGAATATAAATTACAATTTGATGGATGCAGTAAATCAAATCCAGGTATAGCTGGTGCTGGTGCGGTTATTTATAAATTTAACAAAGAAATTTCTTCTAAAATTAAATTTGTTGGGAACAACGAAACAAATAATGTTGCTGAATACACAGGATTAATCATAGGACTTTTAGAGGCAATTAATTTGAATATTAAAGTACTTATAGTTGAAGGAGATAGTATGCTTGTGATTAAACAAATGAAAGGTGAATATAAGGTTAAGTCAGCAAACCTAATTAATTTATATAATGAAGCAAAGATTTTAGAAAAAGAGTTTGATTTTATAGACTTCAAACATATTTATAGAGAGAATAATAAAAGAGCAGATGCGTTATCTAATTTAGCAATAAGTAAAGATTATTTAGATAAAAATATGTATTATGACAAAGATGATGAAGATGAACCTGATGAATATTTATTTAAAGAAGAAAAATAATAAAAAATATTATATACTAATAATATAATAATATAATAATGACTAAATGGTTAGATTTTATTGTTGGCGCTAGTATAATATTAGGCGTAGGTGGTGGTGGTTATTATTTTTGGGATGATATTATGGGTGAAAAAGCACCAGGTGCGGGAAATTATAATAGCGAACTTCACGGAGGTAAAAAAACTAGGCATAGAAAGGTTAAAAAAGGTAAAAGTATCAGAAGAAAATAATAAAAATTAGTATTCTAAAAGAGAAATATTAAGTATTTTATTAGGTTTGTATTTTAATAAATCAAGTTCTTTTTTTGTNGTTGGAAATTCTTGTATTCCATAAATGTCTTGAAGTATTAACCACTCAAATAAACCTCCAGAATAAATATATACATTATAAAATCCTAATGAAGTAAGTTGGCTACATTTATTATGTATTTTTTCATCATTACAATTTCTACCATAAATAATAATTCTTATATTTTTTAATCCATTTTTTAAATACTTATTAATAATTATCTCTTCTTGACTTGCGCTTACTGTGTTTGGTAATAAACAAGTTTGTTCTGTATCAGGTAAAGTATTTATTAATAAATGCGATTCTGGATTTTTTAAAACATATTGTACGTCTTCAAAATTAATTTTTTGGATTGATTGAGAATTACCCATTATTTTATGTGTTAAAATATTTTTAAATATTAAACTTTTTAATATTTAAAATAATAAGTTTTAATTTATGGAAGTAAAATTAATTTGACTTCAGTATTTTGTTTTGAAAATAATACTTTATTAATTTCTCGTAAAATTAATGATAAATCAAATTTACTATCATTAGGATTAAATCTTATAATTGTATTACCTAATGATAAAATAAATTCTTCTCTAATTTTTTCTTCAACTTGATTTCTATCATCATGATTATTTTCATCACACTCAATAACTAAATTATATTCAGGAAAAAATAAATCAACTTTATATTTATCAAACTTAAATTGACGTTTTGTATTAAAAATTTCACTAAAAGAATTTTCAATAAATCCGATTGTTTGATTTTCTATACACATTCCAATATTTATACATTTAATATTATTACTAATATCTACAAGATATTTATTTCTTAAATTATATGAATTTATTAATAAATTATAAGTATATTCTGTAAGCATAAAATTAATTTTATTTTGCCCACCACGAGAAGCAACATTCTTATTTTCTTCTTTATCAATAATATAATGATAATTTTCTTTATAATTTTTTTTTAAATGACTTACTAAATTAACTTTAGAATTAGTTAATAAAGGTATTAAATCATCTAATGATTTGGTATATTCACCTTCTAATTGAGTATTTTGTTTAAATAAAGAATATTCATCATCAATTGTTTTAAGTACCATTTGTTCTAGTTTTACATAATAATCTTGAATTTTATATGACATTGGGGTATCGCCTTTTAAGCAAAATAATTTATATGTTTTTAAAGTCATTACAATTTTTTCTTTATTATGACCACCTCTACATTTTTTACAACTTAAACAATCTTCATTTTGAGATTTAATTATTTTATAATCAACATTTAATATAAAATGTTTTTCTAACACATTTTTTGCTCGTGCTTTTTGGCTATATTCTAAAAAATGCCATACATCATCAAGCGAAATTATAAAATCATTTTCAGAATATTTTTGATATAAGTCTTCATTTACAAGTAAAAATAATTCGGTTTTTTCATCTAAAAATTTATAAATATTTTTATGTAATAATCCGCAATCATAAAACGCAAAATCACGGAGTTTATTAATTTCAAATATTTCAACAATTTCAACCGTTTCGATATTTGTAATAGTTTCCATTTTTAATTATAATATTATATATAATTAGTCTTTATATTGTTTTTGTTATTAATAGCAAACAAATATTTAATGAAACTGAACCACAATCTCAACCTTTTCTTTCTTGATGCTTTTTGTAGCGGAAATAGATAATTCTTCACGTTTTTTGCGTGTCTTAGAGTTATCTATAATTTGTTCCTTTCTTTTTGAAGTACTGTTACGATTATTCATATCCTTTTCAATGATTTCATAATTTTCTTCGATATAATCGATGACTTTATTCTCAAGAGCCCATTTAAAAAAATTCAATTGGCCGATTGTGGTCTCAATACACGTGTCTTTTTTATATGGAATACTTATTCTGTCCCACCGACAAAAAGGGTCAAATCGTTTTTTGCTGTAAGCTTTTAGCTTTAATTTGTAATCAACATAGACCTTAAATCGTCTGCCATTTTCTGAGTCTCCATCAATGGAAAAAAGTGTATAATATTTTTTGGCATAATTTGTAGAAAACCAATCAACAATTCTAAGAGAAATTTGGGATTCTCCAGTAATAATTTTCAACATTCGATTTAAGGTTTTTTCATCTTTATAAAAATCCATTAAATTATTAAGCAATAAATCATTTTGTGTTGTATAACTTGACGAGGCGTTCATTATTAAGTTTTTGAATAATTTATTTAAGTCGTTTAAGAAACAATATATATTTGTAAAAATATAATTAATAATTAAATTAATATATTTGAAAACTATATATGTATTCATTTAATGATTTGTTTACTCCTTTAGATAAAAAATATTGTAATTATTTTTATTACTTATCAGTAATTACTTATTGTTTTTTTATTTTTATGATATTAACATTAGTGTGGAGTTTATTATTTCATTCTAAAAAATTAGATATATATATTTGTATAAATTCTGTTAGCATAATAATTAGTTCTTTTTTAGCATACTTTGTAAATCGATTAATGTATTCAATGTGTGTTAAAAGTTTGTAATAAAATTATTCATTTTTAGTTGTATTTTTTTCACGATCTAATGTAGTATTAATCGGTTTTAAATACATATCACTATTTGATATATCCTGGACGTAATTTGATTCATTTAAAAATGGGTTAAAACCTTTTTGTTGTACTAATTCTCTATCAGCAAATTTTATTATCTAAAGCTTCTCTCTTACTAGATTGTTTTAAAAACCCTTGATTTAATATATCCCATGTATTTTCATCGTGATTTAATGATGTAGAGTATGCGGATTTTTCAACCTCTTTACTAAAAATTTCATCTTGTTCTTCAATATTTTCTTCTTCTATTATATTATTTTTATCAGGTCTTTTACTTTTTTTATAAGATATACTGTTCGACCATTTCCATTCCATTTTTACAAGTTATAAAATAATAATATTTTTTAAATATTATTAATAAACTTAATATTAATTTTAATATAAAATTAATATATGACAGAATTTGAAAATGGATTAGTTATAACAAATGAAACTAATAATCACGCACAATTTGATAGAGATAATTGTTTTTTAGTATTAAATTTTAATCTAGAAAGCAATAATATATACGTACAATTTTTTTATTGTTCTGGTTCTAATTCTAGTGATGGTACTAATCAAAATTTAAGAGGTAGTGGTAAGGGAAAAAGATTAATGTTAGATGCTTTAATTTATATTCAAAAAAAACATAGTCAATTAGTAGATGTATCTATTTTTCCAGTTCCTAAATTAGATCCTGAAAAAATAGATAAAATATATAAAGATGAAATTGATAAATATATTGAATCAAATGAAGAAATGCGCACTAGTTTTGAAGAAGAAGTAATGAATAGGAGGGATTATCCACATTGGATTAAGAGATATGA
>TBL_comb47_HYPODRAFT_10006415_pt1 | contig 12714 bp, 6 predicted proteins | sample TroBogypolimnion_40_FD_10682 | JGI IMG/M metagenome (IMG submission 10682)
AATTCAATGTGGAACTGGTCGATAAATCGGGGGATTCAGTAAGGGTCATTTTTAAGGTCACAGACACGGGGATTGGCATTTCAGAGGAGGGGAAGCACTTTTTGTTTAAAGAATTTTCGCAATCCGAAAACAGTATTACGCGTAAATATGGGGGAACAGGATTGGGGTTGGCGATCTGTAAAAACCTGTTCAACCTGATGGGCGGTGAGATCGGTGTGGACAGCCATTTAAATGAGGGATCAAAGTTTTGGTTCCGGTTGCCTTTGAAAGAGGCAAAAAATCGGCTGGTTGAAAACCAAAAGCAGACAGGACATGTTCCCAGGAACCTGAAGATCCTTCTTGCGGAAGACAATCTGATCAACCAAAAAGTCGCAAAACTGACCTTGAAACAATTCGGTTGTGATTGTGATGTGGCCAGCGATGGGTTGGAGGCCTTTAACCTGTTTACGAAAAACAATTACGAATTGGTGTTAATGGATATGCAAATGCCAGAAGTCGATGGTTTACAGGCCACTGCCATGATCAGGGTGCATGAAAAACTTCAGGCACAGAATTTTTCGTCCTACATTGTGGCTTTGACCGCGAATGCGATGGCAGAGGACAAGCAGCGTTGCTTATTGGCAGGGATGAACAATTTTTTGAGCAAACCTTTTACTGAAATCGAACTTGGTCAGATTTTGATTGAGGCGGGTAAACGTGCGGGAAAATAGCAATGACAAACAAAACATATAACGAAACAAATGCCGATCTGCTGAATATTGAATTGCAGTTGTTGATGGAAGCAATCTTCCTGAGATATGGTTACGATTTCAGGAATTATAGCAAAGCCCACATCAGGAGAAGGGTGTTGCACCATCTTTCGATGAGCCTGATCCCAAATGTAACGCTGCTTCAAGACAGGATTCTTAGGGACCGTGATTTTTTTAGTAATTTCCTGGATGATCTGTCAATTAATGTTACGGAGATGTTTCGTGACCCCGAGTTTTATAAGTCATTAAAAAACAATATAATACCCAAACTTAAAACTTATGCCTATTTCAAGATCTGGCATGCAGGGTGTTCTACGGGTGAAGAGGTGTATTCAATTGCGATCCTCTTAAAAGAGGAGGGGCTGCTTGATCGTTGTCAGATTTATGCGACCGATTTTAACCGAAAGGTGCTTGAAACTGCAAAAGAGGGTGTCTATCAGAAGAGCGAAATAGAACAATATGAGAAAAATTACGTTTTGTCAGGTGGGACGGGTAAACTTTCAGATTATTATAAGTCGCGCTATGGGTCTGTAATTTTCGATAAAAATTTGTCTTCCAGGATTGTCTTTGCAGATCATAACCTTGTGACTGATAATGTGTTCGCTGAAGTAAACCTGATCTTGTGCCGCAACGTGCTGATCTATTTTGAGAAAAGCCTTCAGGATCAGGTAATCGGGTTGTTTTATAAGAGCCTTGTACCGGGTGGGATCTTATGCCTTGGAACAAAAGAGAGCATTAAATTCTCGGGGCACGAAAATTTATTTGATGTCGTGGATGAAAGACAAAAAATATATAAGAAGAGGATTCAATGAAATATAAGGCAATCGTAATCGGGACTTCATTTGGGGGATTGGAAGCTTTGAAAATCATCCTTCCAGAATTGGGAAAGGAATTCCCTGTCCCGGTAGTCATTGTCCTGCACATTGGTGATCATAGCAACGACACTTTTATCAATTACATGAATTCGATCTGCCCGTTGGTGGTTAAGGAAGCAGAAAATAACGAGGAAATAAAACCCGGGCACATCTATTTTGCCCCGCCAAATTATCACCTTCTGATTGAGCCTGACTTCACGTTTTCCTTATCGACAGAAGAAAAGCACAATTTCTCAAGACCATCCATTGATATTCTGTTCGAGTCAGCAGCATGGGCTTATGCAAAAAGTCTCATAGGGGTTATCTTGTCAGGGGCAAATTCGGATGGCGCATTGGGACTCAAGTTGATCCAACAATTCGGAGGGATCGCTATTGTGCAAAATCCCTGTAATGCAACTTCCCCGACGATGCCCCGGGCTGCATTAAAAATGGTCGGTCCTGGTGTCAATTTGAAACTGGAAGATATCGCAAGGAAATTGGTTGAGTTGACTGGTACATGAATTTTGGACGAGAAGAAAAAATTATGTTGTATTCTATTATTTTTGCACCTTTTGGTACAACCTTTAGTCTGATGGTTTGTTATAGGAAGAGTTAAGTTTAATTTAAAGAGTAGAAGATGAAAGAGAGTTCAGTAAAAGTGACATTTGCAGGTGGCCCCCTGACCTTATTGGGTAATGAGATAAAAGTTGGGGATAAAGCTCCAGATTTTAATGCAGTTGGTGCAGGTCTGGCACCGGTAAAATTATCCGATTTTGCAGGTAAAGTTGTAATTATTGCTGTTTATCCTTCAATTGACACAAGTGTATGTGCTGCACAAAACAGAAGGTTCAATGCTGAGGTCAATAACCTTAATGATGTAGTTGTATTGTCTGTTTCGTGCGATTTGCCTTTTGCACAAAGCCGTTTTTGCGCTGCAGAAGGACTTGAAAATATCAAAACCATTTCGGATCATAAAGACCTTGATTTTGGCGAAAAGTATGGTTTTGTAATTAAGGAGCTCCGTTTACTTGCCAGGGGAACTGTTGTAATCGATAAGTCGGGCATTGTAAAATATGTCGAATATGTTCCTGAAGTAACAAATGAACCTGACTATGAAGCTGCATTGGCAGTAGTAAAGGGTCTCTGATTTTATTTTTGGTTAAAAAAGCAAATTTTGGTAATTCCCCGGGCCGGTAAGAAATTTACTGGTTCGGGGAATTTTTTTTGAGGCGAGATATTCAGCCAGATTGTTAATAACTCTATTCAGATTGTTAATAACTTTAATCGTTTTTTTGGTAACAATGAAATTGGCGTTTTCCAAAGCGAATGTAAAAATTTTACACAACGTGAAATATCTTACTCAAAAATGGCCTCATTCGTGGCGGGTAAAGGAAACAGTGTAATTTATGATCATTATAAATAAGGTCGTAATGTATTGTATAGATGAAAAATAAAATATGGGATATTCCCGGTTTAGGGGGCAGGTTTCCCTTCTTAAAACATTTGGCACGCTTTGTGATACATGTATTGTGTTAAAACGAAAAATATTAAAAAACTCAAATTTATTTCACTCATTAAAAAACACAATGCCATGAAAAAGTTATTCATTTTCGCAATCGCAATCTTAGGCTTCTCAGCAGTTTCTTTTGGACAAGTTACTGCTACAGCATCAACTTCTGCAATAATCATTACTCCAATAGCTATTGAGAAAAAGGTTGACATGAGTTTTGGTAATGTATCTGTAAGTGCAACAGGAGGAACTGTCATTTTAGCAACTAACAGTACCAGAACTAAAACCGGTGGTGTTACTCTTCCAATTGTGGCAGGAACCGTCACGTCAGCAAAGTTTACTGTTACCGGATTGGGTACAAGCACTTATTCTATTTCATTACCAACTTCAGACATTACTTTAAGTGATGGTGCAACTCATACTATGACTGTTGGAACGTTTGTAAGCAATCCAGCTACTACGGGAACCTTAGCCAGTGGAACTCAAGATGTTTATGTAGGAGGAACATTGGCTGTTGGAGCTCTTCAGGCTGCCGGGACTTATACTAATGCATCTGATCTTTTTGTAACAGTCAATTACAATTGAACAGTCAATTCTTCAAAAAAAACGCTGCTGATGGCAGCGTTTTTTTTGAAATCTATATTTTTAACTTGCTAAAATTATGTCTTTTAGTTTTTACCAAATCATTCAATACAAAATGAAAACACATATATTCTTGTATGTCAGCATGTTGGCATTTTGGGTTGCTACGGTTTCTGAAGCTAAAGCACAGGCAAGTGTGACCGCAAACGCAAGTGCCGAAGTGATCGAAGCATTGACCACAACAGAAACAGCCCAGTTGAATTTTGGGCGGTTTTCACCCGAGACACAGGGTGGCAAAATCATTTTGACGCCCGATGGCGTCCGAACGGCACAGGGCACAGTTGTGTTGGGTGGCGGGACACACAATTCGGCAAGCTTTTACATTACCGGGCAGTACGAGGCAACTTTCTCGATCACGCTCCCTTCGGGTCCGGCGGTACTGACCAATGTCCAAAATAACAAAACAATGCAGGTGACCGACTGGACCTCCTATCCTGCACCCGGGATCGGGGTTGGGAAATTAATCGGCGGGTCTATGACTGTCCGCGTCGGGGCAGTGCTCAATGTTGGCGATATGAATGCCAACCCTGTCGGGCTCTATGCCGGAATTTATGCGATTACGTTCGCATATAATTGAATGGGAATTTGAAAATGGAAGAAATTGAAGATTTGAAAATGTAATTTGAATCAGTGAGATGATCAGTTTAAAAGATTGCAGTTATAATAATTTATTACTAATTATCTGACATTCAATTGCTTGTACTAATAAATTCTATTGTTTGGGATTCTTTTCTTTGCTCCGCTCCATTTCATAAGCTCATTACCCTATGTCCCTGCTCCTTGAGCTATCCACCTTGTTTACGTTCCCTGCCTTAATTTCAGGATTTAAGGTGTAACAAAAACTTTCGATCATATAATTTGTATATTTGTTGCAAATTATCTTAAATCTATTAACATGTGCAATTCAGGATTTATGCAGAAAAAGAGTGGTATGGGACGGACAAATCGCTTTATTTTATTGTGTTCGGGAATGATCCTTTTTTCCATCTTCTCTTCGATGATGGTTATGGGTCAGGGTAACTTATTGATTACTCCCAGAAGGGTAGTATTCGAAGGCCAGAAACGTACGCAGGATCTGAATCTGGCCAATACCGGTGTGGACACGGCCAAGTACAATGTGTCGGTGATTGAGTACCGGATGCGTGAAGATGGTTCCTTTGAAGAGATTGCAACTCCCGATGAAGGGCAGAATTTTGCAGATAAGTTTTTGCGTTTCTTCCCCCGTACGGTAACCTTGGCTCCCAATGAAGCTCAAGTAGTTAAGATGCAGGTGATTAAAGCAAATGAATTAAAACCGGGCGAATACAGGTCGCATATCTATTTTCGGGCAGTTCCCAAAGAAACAGCATTGGGAACCGAACCGGTAAAAGCCGATTCAACGACGATAGGGGTCAGATTGGTCCCCATCTTTGGGATTACAATCCCGGTGATTATCCGGTTAGGTGAATCGACAACAAAGGTAAACCTGTCTGATCCTAAACTTGATTTTGTTAATGATACGATAAAACGTTTCCAGATCGTTTTTAACAGGTCCGGGAATATGTCGGTTTACGGTGATCTGCTCGTTGAGCATGTTTCTCCCAAAGCTGTCACAACAGTTGTTGGAACGGTAAGGGGGATCGCTGTCTATACACCAAATACATTGAGGAAGTTTCAGGTGGATTTGGACAACAAGGCCAAAGTTGATTATCACAGCGGCAATTTAAAGGTAACATTTAGTTCTCAGTCGGATACTAAACCTGAAAAACTGGCAGAGACGGTGTTGCAACTAAAATGAGTATTAACCAATTTAATAGATGACTTTAGCTCCTAAAATGGTGTTGAAATCCTTCAATGTGAAACTAATTGAAAAGATCGGTTTCACATTGCTTGTTTTTATGCTATCCGCTTTAGGGGTTAATGCACTGACGCGATATTCTGTTGCAACTGGTAGTTGGGGATCAACAAGCACCTGGTCGGCCACATCTGGCGGTAGTAGTGGTGCCAGTGTCCCTGTGGCGGGCGACATCGTTTTTATTGAAGGGGGTAAGACCGTTACAGTTGGTACTAATGCAGCGTGTACAAACGTTTCAATTGATGCCACATCGACATTGTCAATAGGTGGGGCAACTTTTACAGTTAGCGGTACCACCACAGTAAGCGGAAAAGTTCTCCAAACGAACACAAAGGGCTCCAAAAACATGGGGAGTGTTGTAATGTTGGGTGGAACCTGGACCAGTAGTGCCGCTGAGAATTATGGGATTACGAACCTAACCCTGTCAGGTTCGACCTTCAATGGAACCAGCACCGGCATACTCAATGTCAGCGGTACGTTAACTGTAACAGCCGGGACAACCAATACTTTCAATCCGGTTACGATAACAGTAAACGGTATTTCGACCATCGATGGAACATTGACCATTGCCAGTACGTCCGGTTCGAAAACTTTTGTTGGCAGGGTAACTGTTGGAACAACCGGAAACTGGAACAATACGGGTAATGAGAGTGTAGTTTTTCGGGGAGGGATCACCAACAACGGAACATTTAATGCAGGAACAGGAACTTATACCTTTAATACAAACAGCCAGTCATTGATTGGAACTTTTGTAATACCAACAATTTCGATTTCTACACCAACAACCCTTACCAATACTGGAACATTAACCTGTGGCACCTCTTTTACCGGAACAGGAGGTTTTGCACAGGCTGCCAATTCAACCCTTAACCTGGGAGGGACTGCGACTGTAACCACTTTTTCAGCAAATGCGAGCCCCAATCTTGTCAATTACTATGGGGGTACCCAGACTGTCAAAGCGGTAGTGTATAATAATCTTACACTGTCGGGAAGCTCAACAAAAACATTGACAGGTGTTTCTACAATCAATGGAAACCTTACGATGAGTGGGACAACAAGTGCGGCTATTGCCACAAATGTAACCGTGGGGGGCAATCTGACAATCGGAAGTGGGACTACACTCACAATTGGAGGGTATAATTTTTCCGTAACAGGAACTACAACTGTCAATGGAACCCATATTCACAACAATACAAGTGGCACCAAAACTTATTCGGGTGATGTGACGATCAATAGTGGGGGTAACTGGACTGAATCCAATGCACCGGTCATCAATATGGGGGGAAACTTTCAGAACAACGGTACATTAACAGCGAGTACAGGGGTTCATACTTTTACAGGCACGTCTAAAACATTGAATGGTACAAATGCAATCGTAATTCCGAATGTGACCGTCAGTGGAAGCTATACGAATGACAATACACTTACAGTCGGAACTGCCCTTTCGGGTTCAGGCTCGCTGACGCAGGCTATAAGCAGGACCTTATACTTAGGTGGAACTTCCGGATTGACTACTCTGGTTGCAACCGCAAACGGGAACACAGTATATTATTCAGGAATCGCTCAAATTATAAAACCAACCGATTACTACAATTTAACTCTGGGCGGAAGTGGTGTAACAACATTGCCGGTTTCCACCTTGAACATTGCCGGCAATTTCACAACCTCTGGTAGTGTATCCGCTTCGGCACAGGGATCCGTCAATACCATAGGGAATATTACACTTGGTTCCGGCACAACATTCAATGCAGCTGCCTATTCTCATACAGTTGGTGGAAACTGGGTCAATAATACAACCAACTTTAATGCCTTATCAAGTAGCTACACTTTTAACGGATCTGTAGCCCAAAGCATTGGAGGGTCTAATCCTACGAGTTTTAATACAATAGCGTTCAACAATTCATCCGGAATTATTCTGGGAAATGCGGTGAATGCCAAAGGAGTTACCTTGTCAAACGGTTTGGTGACCACCTCCTCAAACAATTTACTCACCGTCACGGAAACAAGCCCTTCAGCGATCACAGGTTCCGCTTCTTCATATGTTAATGGGCCTCTGGCGATCACCTTGCCCGCCAATTTGGTGAATGGCAATTATTTGTTCCCAATCGGCAAATCGGTTTACAATACATTTGAATTGATCAATGCCAATACTAATTCGGGTGGGTCCGTTGTGATAAAGGCAGAGGTAAACGACGCAAATTGTGGAGGGATCCCCGGTATTGGCTTGTCACTTATAAATACCGATAATTATTGGAATTCATCGGTTACTTCCGGGTCAGTTAATTTTACAAATGCTCAGATCCGGCTAACCGACACAGGAATGACCACAGAATCCGCAATTGGTCAAAGTACCACTCAAACAGGTGCTTATAACCGGATCAGCAACGATTCGCCGGTCGGCAATACGATTACTTCTGATGCAATCACGGCACTAAGTTATTTTGTGATCGGTAAAAAGCCACTTGTGACGATCGTTGCGACAAACGATGGAACAGAAGGGGGAAGCAACGGTCTATTCACGTTGACTACGTCGAGCCAATTTACAGTTGTTACTCCGATAAACATTGTGATTACCGGTACAGCGACAAATGGAACTGACTATACGACAATCAACAATACGGTTAACTTCCCGGCTTACCAGAATACAGTGACAATTCCAGTTACCATTACAAATGATGCAATTGTTGAGCCCACAGAAAATGTGACAATTGCACTTTCATCAGGTACAGGATATGCGGTGGGCACGCCCGATAATGCGACAGTCAATATTTTTGACAATGATGTTGCCGGGATTAATGTAAGCTCAATTAGCGGTCCCACAACCGAAGCCGGTGGAACTGCAAACTTTACCATCGTACTGACTTCTCAACCTACTGCAAATGTTACTATTGGTCTCACTTCAAATGATCTGACAGAAGGAACGGTTTTACCTTCCTCTCTAACGTTTACAAATACCAATTGGAACACACCGCAAACAGTAACTGTAACCGGAGTTAATGATTTTGTCCAGGACGGAAATATCACCTATTCGATCGTCACTGCTCCCGCTTCAAGTACAGACCTAAACTATAAAAATCTTGATGCAGCTGATGTTTCAGTGGTCAATAACGACAACGATTTGGCTGGAATTACCGTTAGTCCTACGAGTGGACTTTCTACCACAGAAGCTGGAGGAACTGCAACTTTTACAATTGTGCTTAATTCGCAACCAACTGCAGACGTATCGATTGGGCTTTCATCGGATGATACAACTGAAGGAACAGTCTCATCGGCTTCATTAACCTTTACAGCAGCCAACTGGAACACACCGCAGACGGTTACTGTTACAGGTGTAAACGATTTTATGGTCGATGGCAACATTTTGTACAATATTGTTACGGCAGCGGCAACCAGCGCTGATGTTTTGTACAATGGGCTCAACCCTTCCAATGTTTCAGTTACCAATATAGATAATGATGTGGCAGGTGTAACTGTTACTCCATCGAATGGTTTAGTTACGACTGAAGCCGGGGGAACGGCGAATTTTACAATTGTGTTGACTTCCCAACCTTCTGCAAATGTGACCATTTCACTTACTTCCGACGACCTTACAGAGGGGACTGTTACTCCTTCATCGGTAACTTTTACAAATACGAATTGGAATACGGCACAAACCATCGTGATTACCGGAGTGGATGATCTGATTGCTGATGGCAACATTGTTTATCATATCAATACTGGGGCGTCTGTCAGTAGTGATTCGAATTATTCAGGAAAATTTTCTCAGGTTGTTACAGTTACCAACATGGACAATGATTTAAGAGGTATTTCAGTCAGTCCAACTACCCTTACTACTACCGAAGCTGCCGGAACAGGGCATACAAAAACCTTTACAGTTGTTTTAAATACGCAGCCAACTGCTCAGGTAACCATCGGGTTATCATCGGGAGACACAACCGAAGGGATCGTATCCCCTTCCTCAGTTATTTTTACGACTTCAAACTGGAATGTTGCCCAGACTGTAACAGTTACAGGTGTTGACGATTTTGTCGATGATGGGGATATTACCTATTCGGTTATTACTGCTCCGGCCACCGGTGGTGACTATGCCGGAATTGATGCTGCAGATGTGACTGTTACCAATATCGATGATGATGTAGCAGGTATTACTGTGAGTCCAACCAGTGGATTAATAACAACAGAGTCTTTAGGGACTGCTACTTTTACGATTAAATTGAACTCCCAGCCAACCGCAGATGTCACAATAGGATTGACATCGAATGATTTGACTGAAGGGACAGCATCACCTGCTTCAGTAACTTTTACAAGTGCAAATTGGAATACAGCCCAGACAATAACCGTTACAGGTGTTAATGACGATGTGGATGATGGGGACATTGTTTATTCAATTGTGACAGCCGCTGCTACGAGCAGCGATCCTCTTTACAATGGGATAAACCCGTCGGATGTTTCGGTTACGAATTTAGACAACGATGTTGCAGGTGTCACCGTTACCCCGACAAGTGGTTTGACAACGACCGAAGCAGGCGGAACTGCTACGTTCACGATAAAATTGAATTCACAACCTACCGCCAATGTAACAATTAATTTATCCTCCAACGATCCTACAGAGGGCACAGTTTCCCCTTCATCTGTAACTTTTACATCAGTGAACTGGAATACAACCCAGACAGTTACCGTAACAGGTGTGGATGATTATATGGTTGATGGCAATATTGGATATACCATCCTGACCGTCATGGGTACTGGTTCAGATTTGATTTATAACGGGATTAATCCTGCTGATGTTACAGTTACGAATAATGATAACGATGTGGCAGGATTCACAATTAGCCCCACAAGTGGATTAACAACGACTGAAGCCTCAGGGGCTGGGCATACGACAACTTTCACGGTCAGACTCACTTCCCAACCTTCCGCCAATGTTACGATTGGGGTATCATCAAGCAATACTGCCGAAGGGACTGTTTCTCCGGCTTCGCTGACATTCACCAATGCAAACTGGAACACTGCCCAAACAGTGACAATTACCGGGGTTGACGATTTCGTAATGGATGGGAATAAAGCTTATTCGGTTATTACATCTGCTGCGACAAGTACTGACCTTAATTATAATGGTTTAAATCCTTCCGATATTTCTGTAACAAATATCGATAACGATGTAGCTGGCATAACTGTGAGTCCGACAAGTGGCAGGATCACAACGGAAGCGGGAGGAACTGATAATTTCTCAATCGTACTTACATCACAACCTACTGCCAATGTCACTATCGGGATTTCTTCTTCTGATGCGACCGAGGGGTCGGTCTCAACATCATCGGTAACTTTCACTCCTTCCAACTGGAATACAGCCCAAATAGTGACGATTACCGGTCTTCCCGATCATACAATTGATGGAAACATTTTATACAGCATAATTACGTCAGCTGCAACAAGCACAGATACCAATTATAATGGATTAAATCCATCAGATGTTACAGTGACAAATACAGATATCGATGTTGCCGGAATTACTGTGACCCCTACAGGTGGGTTATTTACAGATGAAGATGGGTCCCAGGCCACCTTTACGATGGTGATGAACACCATTCCGGCTGCAAATGTAACCATCGGTCTTACTTCGAACGATTTAACTGAAGGCACAGTCTCTCCTTCATCGATAACCTTTACTTCGGCGAATTGGAACGTTCCCCAAACTGTTACAGTGACCGGAGTCGATGATTGGGTCGATGACGGGGATATTGCCTATACGATTGTTACTTCTAATGCCACAAGTAGTGATCCGAACTATAATGGTTTTGTTGTCCCGGATGTTTCAGTTACCAATAGCGATAATGATGTTGCAGGTATAACGATTAATACTACAAGTGGATTGATTACTTCTGAAGACTTAACTACTGCAACTTTTACGATTGTATTGAATTCACAACCTTTGGCAAATGTTGTGGTCAATTTGTCGTCTGATGATTCAACAGAAGGAACAGTATCACCTTCAGCTGTTACTTTTACTCCGGCCAATTGGAACGTGGCCCAAACGGTTACAGTCACCGGGGTAGATGATTATCAGGTTGACGGAGATATTCCATACAACATTGTTACATCTCAGGCAACCAGTACAGATCCTAAATATAATGTTATCAATCCAGATGATGTTGCGGTAACCAATCTTGACAATGATGTTGCCGGTATAACCATTACCCCTACCAGTGGATTGGTGACGACTGAGGCGGGTGGAAAAGCATCCTTTACAGTTGTTTTGCTTTCTCAACCGACCGACAATGTAACACTTGGACTTTCATCCGGCAACAGCGCCGAAGGAACAATTTCGACTTCCTTATTAACTTTTACCCCGTCAAATTGGTCCACTGCTCAAACAGTAACTGTTACGGGTGTAAATGATGCCCTTGTTGATGGGGATATTGCTTATTCCGTATTAATTGATCCGGCAATTAGTAATGATTTGGACTATGATGGTTTTGACACAGGTGATGTTTCGGTTACTAATCTTGACCGGACACCAACAATTGGTAGTTTTTCTCCAACCACTGTATGTTATGGCTCTGGTGTTTCAGTTGTGATCACAGGAACTTTCTTTACCGGAGCTTTATCAGTTATATTTAATGGCGTAAGTGCCACATATACTGTTAATAACGCGACGCAGGTTACCGCGGTCCTACCTGCGACAGCTAGTACTGGAACAATTACTGTTACCACACCAGCAGGAACGGCCGTGAGTGGTACATCCCTTCAGGTCAATCCACTCTCAGTGGGAGGCACAGTTGCAGGCAGTGCAACTGTATGTTCCGGGACAAACAATACTACTTTGACATTAAGTGGGAATACAGGATTGGTTTCTAAATGGCAATCCTCATCGGTATCCAACTTTGGTTCCGGTGTGGCTGATATTTCAAATACAACGAACAGTTTAACTGTTAATAATCTGACATCCACCACCTATTATAGGGCAGTTGTAACCAGTGGAATTTGTTCCTCCGCCAACAGTTCAATAGCAACTGTGACGGTCACTCCACTGCCCACTGCAGGTGCCGGTTCTGCACTGAGTGCGATTTGTCAGGGGGGGACATCATCGGCATTGGGCGGCTCGGTTGGTGGCTCTGCTACAGG
>TBL_comb47_HYPODRAFT_10006417_pt1 | contig 12712 bp, 8 predicted proteins | sample TroBogypolimnion_40_FD_10682 | JGI IMG/M metagenome (IMG submission 10682)
ATCAATTTGTTTACTCGCAATCCACAAGGCTTCGCTTTGCGCGTCGATGGCCCCATGCCCATAATGCAAATTTGCTGCTTCTAATTTCTGTGCGATCTGATCAATGCACTGATTAACTGTAAGGGCTTGAGAAGGCTCAGGGTCCATGATGGATAAGTTATGTATTAAGAGAGAGGGGTGGTGTCTAGATTAAGCAATTAGTTGCTCAAGCGTTTTGCGATAAATATTTTTGAGGGGCTCAACATCATCCACAATCACACACTCGTCGATTTTGTGACTAGTGGCATTGAGCGGACCAAATTCGACAACCTCTTTGCAGATCTTGGCGATAAATCGGCCGTCGCTAGTACCGCCGGTGGTTGAGAGCTCTGTATCCACTTCAGTTTCGGCTTTGATGGCTTTGCGAAGAGCGCCCGCAAGATCGCCATCGCCAGTGATAAAGGGGCTACCACCTAAGACCCAATCGATTTCAAAATCTAAGCCAGCATTTTTGAGGATAGTTTCAAGACGTTCGCGCAGCTGCTCTGGTTTGCTCTCAGTTGAAAAGCGGAAATTGAAATCGACCACCAATTCACCGGGAATGACATTGTTTGCGCCAGTGCCTGCATGAACGTTAGAGATTTGAAAGCTTGTCGGCTGAAAATACTCATTACCTTTATCCCACTCAGTTTCTACTAAAGCGGTAATCGCTGGAGCGGAAAGGTGAATTGGATTCTTGCCTAAGTGAGGGTAGGCAATATGCGCCTGAATACCTTTAACTTTGAGCTTGCCGGATAAAGAGCCGCGACGACCATTCTTAATCATGTCGCCTAGTTGATCAACCGAAGTTGGCTCGCCGATCACACAATAATCTAGGCGCTGACCATGCTTTTGTAGGCGCTCACACATAATGACAGTGCCATCATTGGCAGGGCCCTCTTCATCGCTCGTAATTAAAAAGGCGATTGATCCCTCGTGATCAGGATGGGTGGTGACAAACTCTTCGGTAGCTACAACAAAACCTGCTAAAGAGGTTTTCATATCCGCAGCACCACGGCCATAAAGCATGCCGTCACGAATAGTAGGAGCGAATGGATTGCTCGTCCACTTTTCCAAGGGACCTGTTGGTACGACATCAGTATGACCAGCAAACACAAGTACCTTGCCTTGATCGCCCGCCTTCCCTTTTTTGATTGCCCACAAGTTGGTCACTTGAAAGTGATCGGGTCCACTCACAACACTCTCGGTATGAAAGCCGATCGCTTGAAGACGCTTTGCAATCAAATCTTGGCAGCCACCATCAGCTGGCGTAACAGAATGGCAGGAGATGAGAGCTTCAGTTAGCTCGAGAGTGGCGCTCATAAATAGTTTGCTTAGTCGCGGAGAAGTTCGTTGATGGCCGTCTTAGCCCTGGTTTGGGCATCCACCTTCTTTACGATGATGGCAGCATACAAACTGTATTTGCCACAAGCGGAAGGTAGGGAGCCTGGAACCACCACTGAGCCTGCAGGAACGCGACCGTAATGTACTTCGCCAGTCTCTCGGTCATAAATTTTGGTACTTTGACCAATATAGACGCCCATGGAGAGAACAGCATTTTCTTCAATAACAACCCCTTCGACGACCTCAGAACGGGCGCCAATAAAGCAGTTGTCTTCAATAATCACAGGACCAGCCTGAATTGGCTCCAAAACACCACCAATCCCAACGCCACCAGAGAGGTGTACGTTCTTACCAATTTGGGCACAAGAGCCAACGGTAGCCCAAGTATCGACCATGGTACCTTCGCCGACATAAGCGCCAATATTGACGTAAGAGGGCATTAAAACGGCATTTTTGCCAATAAATGAGCCGCGGCGGGCCATTGCAGGAGGAACTACACGGAAGCCACCAGCAGCAAAGTCTGCTGCCGTATAGTTTTCAAACTTACTAGGAACCTTGTCGTAGAACTGGGTATACCCACCAGCACCCATGGGTTTGTTGTCCTCTAGGCGGAAAGAGAGCAAAACGGCTTTCTTAACCCATTGATTTACTTCCCACTTGCCGACATCGCGGCGTTCAGCAACGCGGATGGAGCCTGCATTTAGGCCCTCTAGGACGGCATTTACAGCCTCGCGGATGTCTGCTGGAGCGCTATTAGGTGAGAGGTCGGCGCGGTTTTCCCAGGCTTGTTCGATGATGCTTTGTGGTGATTGGCTCATGCTTTTTAGTTAACTATCAGATTGTTAAGGGATTTTGTCCCTGGAGGTAGATTTATCATTATATCGATGGGGCAAAAAGGCGTCTAAGTAGCCTCAAGCTTGCTATCATCTTCCCACTTTAGATGTAATTTTTACCCCTTTATTTGAACCCTCTTTTTTCCCTGCAAAGTACGCCGTGCAACTGAAATCCATCAAACTTTCCGGCTTTAAGTCTTTCGTTGACCCAACCCATTTTGAAATGCCTGGCCAATTAATTGGTGTTGTAGGCCCTAACGGTTGCGGAAAGTCGAACATTATTGATGCTGTCCGTTGGGTTTTGGGTGAATCCCGCGCGAGTGAATTACGCGGTGAATCTATGCAGGACGTTATTTTTAATGGTTCTGGATTACGTAAGCCTTCTGGCCGCGCTAGCGTGGAACTCATTTTTGACAATACAGAAGGACGCGCTCAAGGACAGTGGGGCGCTTTTACAGAATTAGGTATTAAGCGCGTTTTAACTCGTGATGGAAATTCGAGTTATTACGTTAATAATCAAGTTGTTCGTCGAAAAGATATTCAAGATATTTTCTTGGGTACCGGCATGGGTCCAAGAGGTTACGCCATTATTGGTCAAGGCACGATCAATCGCATCCTAGAATCAAAGCCAGAAGAGTTGCGTGTGTTCTTGGAAGAGGCGGCTGGAGTTTCTAAATACAAAGAACGTCGTAAAGAAACTGCCTCTCGTTTAGAAGATACTGTTGAAAACTTAACGCGTGTTGAAGATATCTTGCGAGAGCTGGACCAACAGCTCACTCGCTTAGAAAAACAAGCTACAGTTGCTGAGCGACATGCAGAGCTTTCAACGCTGATGAAATCGCAGCAACAGCTACTTTGGTTTGTGCGTCAAACTGAGGCTGGTAAAGAGCAAGAGCGCCATGCTAATGGTATTCGGGACACTCAGGTAGGGCTTGAAGAGCAGACCGCTAAGCTACGCCACGCTGAGGCTGAGCTTGAGACTATGCGTACTCAGCAATATGCATTGCAAGATAAGGTATCTGAAGCGCAAGGCGAGCTTTATCAGACGAACTCTGATGTCAGTCAAGTAGAGTCACAGATTCATTATGTGCAAGAAGCGCGTCAACGCCTGCAACAACAAACTCAAGACTTACAAGCACAGTTGCAACGTTGGACTGTGCAAGAAACAGATGCTGCTCAGGCACAACGCACTGCCGAATATGAGTTAAGCGAAGCTTCTGAAAAAGAACAGACTTTATTGGCGGGCTTAAGTGGTTTGCAAGACCAAATGCCAGGCTGTGAAGAGACTTATCAAACTGCCTCACGAGATTTGAATCAAGCGCGCGAGACATTGGCAACGATTGAACAGCGTCTTGCTAGTTTGGGTGAGCGTATACGTGCAATGTCAGCTCAATCTGATGAACTCAAAGGGCGCGAAGCCCGCTTGACAGGTGAGTTAGATGCAATGCGTAGACCCGATGCGGAAGCTTTGCAAATGGCGGTTGATCGTCATGCCATGGCGCAACGTAAAGTGGAAGAAGCAAAGCAGCGTGCTGGTGAAACGCAACAACGTGTGCCTGCTGCTGATGAAGCTCGCAACACTGCTCAACAAAAAATTCAGGCTGCCAATCAAGATTTGGCACAGACTGAGGCAAAGTTAACTGCTTTAACTGCGTTGCAGGCAAGCGTACAAGCCCAAGGCAANATTGGTCCTTGGCTAGAAAGTAAAGGCCTCAAAGAAAGTAAGCGTCTCTGGCAAGAACTTAAGGTGGAGAGTGGCTGGGAAGCTGCTCTAGAGTCAGTCTTGCGTGAACGCCTGGCTGCAGTTACTGCAAAGAGCGTCCAAGAAACATTGGCATTGGCCAATGACGCGCCTCCAAGCCGATTAGCTATTTTGTTGACAGAAGAGATTACTCCTGCGCACACCACAGTCCCAGCAGATTTCACGCCTTTACTGAGTCGCGTTCAAAGCGCTGGTGCACCAAGACTCACTTCAGTGCTGCAAGAGTGGTTAGACAATATTTATATTGCTACTAGTTTGGAAGATGCATTGCATCGTCGTGAAAAATTACCAGCAGGTGGCGCGTTCGTAACTCAACAAGGTCATTTAGTTAGTCGTGTTGGTGTTCAGCTATATGCCGCCGATTCTGAGCAAGCAGGTATGTTGGCTCGCGCTCAAGAGATGGAAAGTCTCGAGAAGCAGTTGCGTGCTCAAAAACTGATGCAAAGTGAATTACAAGGTGAGTTGGATCAATGTGTTGCTAACTATCAAGCGGCGCATCAAGCAGCAGAACAAGCCCGTATCAACGCTGAGCAAACTGTTCAAGAAGCGCATGGTTTTGAAGTTGAAAGAATGCAGTTGACGCAAGCTGAAGAGCAGTACAGTCAACGCGCCGCACAAATTCAGGGCGAGTTAAGTGAGCTGCGCCAGCAAGGGGAGCAGCTAAGCCTGACTCAAGAGCAGGTTAATGAAGAGTTAGCGCAATCGGAAGAGTCTAAACAAGGCTTCCAAGAAGCGCTGGCAACTGCTCAAGAAAAATTAGAACTCTCGACTCAAGAGCGAGATCGTTTGCGTGAATCATTACGGGTTGCTGAGATGGCTGCACAAGAGGCAGCTTTTGCAACTCGCTCATTGCAACAGCGCATTGCTGACTTGCAGCGTGATCAAAGTACGGCTCGCACACAGATCATGGAGATTCAAGATAAACATGATCTAGCTACTAAAGAGCTCGAGACTTTAAGTGACGAAGAGGCGCAAGATAAATTACAAGGTCTTTTACTTGCTCGTAGTGCTCGTGAGGCTGCTTTGGCAAATGCCCGAACTGAGCAAGACGCCTTATTGCATCAATTGCGTGAAGCGGATGAAGCGCGTATGCAGGTAGAGCGCAGCTTACAGCCTATGCGTGACAAGGTGGTGGATTTGCAACTGCGTGAACAAGCGGCTCGTTTAAATTTCGAACAATTTGCTACTTTATTAGCGGATGCAGAAGCAGACTTGATTGCTTTGGAAGCGAATTTCAGTCCTGACCTCAAAGTAGGCGCTTTGCAAACTGAAGTCAATCGTTTGAGTACAGAAATCCAGTCTTTAGGCCCAGTAAATATGGCCGCGCTTGATGAATTGTCTAGCTCACGTGAGCGTAAACAATTCTTGGATGCCCAATCCGCTGACTTGAATGAAGCAATGCAGACTTTGACTGACGCTATTGCGAAGATCGATGCCGAGACTCGCGATTTGTTGCAAGGCACTTTTGATCAAGTAAACAGCCACTTTGGCAAACTGTTCCCCGAGCTGTTTGGTGGTGGCCATGCAGAATTGGTGATGACTGGTGAAGAGATTTTGGACTCCGGTGTACAGGTGATGGCTCAACCTCCAGGCAAGAAAAATAGCAGCATTTACTTGCTCTCAGGCGGTGAAAAAGCATTGACTGCTATTGCTCTGGTCTTCTCACTTTTCCTCCTGAACCCAGCCCCATTCTGCTTATTAGATGAGGTGGATGCGCCATTAGATGATGCAAATACCTTGCGCTATGCTCAGCTAGTTGCCAAAATGTCGGATAAGACACAGTTTTTGTTTATCTCGCACAACAAGATCACTATGGAAATCGCTAATCAACTGATTGGTGTCACGATGCAAGAGCAAGGCGTATCCCGCATTGTTGCTGTGGATATTTCTTCAGCCGTTTCAATGGTGGAGGCTGCCTAAGTGTACGTAGAACAAATCATGACGATGCTGGGACTGTCTGATTTGCAATTTGCTTTGGCTGCAATTGGGTTGTTGATCTTGATTGCAGTAGCAATCTTGAATTTCAAATACTCACGTGCTCGTCGTAAGGCAAAAGAGCAGAACCAATATGCTATGGATGAGCGTTTTGCTCGTGAGCCCAGTTTTGGGCAGGGTTTTGCAGATGCTGGCGAACGTGCAGAACCTAGTTTTGGTGAACCATTATCGAGCGCTACAAGCACTCCCGAAAAATTTGTAATTGATCCTCGTATTGATTGCGTCATAACACTCCGGTTTGATGAGAGTATCAGCGGCGCAGAAATCTTGGCAGAAATTTCTGCTTGGAATGATTTGCATGGAAAGCCATCCGCAAGGTGGATATGTGAAGGCTTAAATGCTGACCAAGATGCCGCTGAAGACTGGGAAGAGTTAAAGCCAGAATCAACTTATTCTGAGCTCCAGCTCGCCATTCAGTTAGCTAGCCGTCGCGGCGCTATTGGTGTTTTAGAGTTATCTGATTTTTGCTCTCGCGCACAAGCGCTTGCTGATACCTTGGGTTCTCAAATAGATATGCCTAGTGTTAATACTATGCTGGAAAGTGCCAAAGAGTTAGATGTGATGGCGGCAGATAGCGATATTCAGTTGAGTATCAATGTGCTGTTTGATGAGTCTTGTCCTTGGGGCAATTTTGATGCCCTAATGCGTCAACGCGGATTCAAATTGGCTCGTAACGGTAGGCATTATGAGTTTCACAGTAACGGTAAATCCATCTTTAATAGCGCTGACTTAGATCCCAATAAGCCTGTTACTCAACTCACACTACTTCTAGAAGTTCCCTTGGTGCGGCAAGATGATCGCGCCTTTGAAAGAATGTTGGGTGAGGGTGTTGAGATTGCTCAGGTCGCCAATGGCCGTTTGGTTGATGACAATGGAATTAATTTAAGCGAGGCAGCAGTCATTAGTATTCGTCAGCACTTGGATGTGCTCTATGCCAATCTTGAGAGATACGGCATTCCAGCAGGCTCTTCAACAGCAGCAGACTATTTAGTTAAGGAATTATCTTGTCGTCTAATAGTCCGACAAATTTAGCGGAGCGTTACGCATTTTTACAAGCCGAGCTTGCCCGTCTTGAGCATGCATATTACGTTTTAGATAATCCACTCCTTCCTGATATTGAATACGATCGACTCTATCGTGAGTTATTGGAGATTGAAGCGAATCACCCTGAGTGGGTAACATCAGAGTCACTTTCTCAAAGAGTGGGCGGTGCAGCCTTAAAAGAATTTGATTCAGTTACCCATCAAGTGCCGATGCTTTCACTCAATAACGCATTTGAGGACGCAGAACTGATTGCCTTTGATCGACGTTGTCGAGAGGCTTTGCATGCAGATCATGTGACCTATGCTGGAGAGCTGAAGTTTGATGGCTTAGCTATTTCCCTTCGTTATGAAAATGGCTTATTGGTCACCGCAGCAACCCGGGGCGACGGTGCCAGCGGCGAGGACGTTACGGCAAATATCAAAACTATTCGCGCTATTCCACTGAAGTTAACAGGTAAGCATATTCCTCAAGTTTTAGAAGTTCGTGGTGAAGTCTTTATGTACCTCAAAGATTTCCAAAAAATGAATCAACAAGCGGCAGCTACAGGTGAAAAAGAGTTTGCCAATCCTCGTAATGCTGCTGCAGGCAGCTTGCGCCAACTAGATTCCAAGATCACCGCCAAAAGACCACTTTCTTTCTTTGCCTATGGCCTGGGCGCCCTTGAGCCACAGTCTTGGTTACCCAAAACACATGAAGAATTGCTCAATGCTTATGCAGAATTAGGCTTGCCAGTATGTGCAGAGCGTAAAGTGCTGCACTCCGTAAATGAAATCTTAGCCTTCTATAACGAGATTGGCGCTAAGCGTGATTCCTTGCCATATGACATTGATGGGGTTGTTTATAAAGTCAATTCATTTGCAGAACAAGCAAAGCTTGGCTTTGTATCGAGGGCTCCACGTTTTGCCTTGGCACATAAATATCCAGCACAAGAGGCTTTGACTACTGTTTTGGGAATTGATGTACAGGTAGGACGCACAGGTGCAATGACTCCAGTAGCAAGGCTAACTCCAGTTGAAGTGGGCGGTGTCACTGTTACCAATGCTACGTTGCACAATGAAGATGAAGTCAAGCGCAAGGATGTGCGCATTGGTGATACTGTTTCAGTGCGTAGGGCAGGAGACGTCATTCCTGAGGTGGTATCAGTGATTAAAGATCGCCGACCAATAGATGCGCTAGAGTTTGTCATGCCTACCCGCTGTCCGGTTTGTGATTCTCATATTGAGCGCTTAGCTGATGAGGCGGTAGCGCGATGCAGTGGTGGATTATTTTGTGGTGCACAACGTAAGCAAGCGTTAATTCACTTTGCTCATAGAAGGGCGCTTGATATTGAGGGTCTAGGTGAGAAGATTGTGGATCAATTGGTGGATCAAAATCTCGTTAGAACACCAGCAGATCTCTATAGATTAGGATTTTCTGCCCTAGCAAATCTAGAGCGGATGGGCGAGAAGTCGGCAGATAATTTGATTAGGGCAATTAACCAATCCAGAAATACCACTCTAGCTCGATTTATCTTCGCTTTGGGTATTCGTCATGTGGGCGAGACTACTGCAAAGGATTTGGCTAATCACTATCAGTCTATGCATGCCCTCATGGATGCCGGCATGGAGGACCTGCTGACTGTGAAGGACGTTGGCCCAGTAGTAGCAGACTCCATTACGAGTTTTATGGAAGAAGCACATAACCGTGAGGTGATTGAACAACTTCTCGCATCTGGAATGCAGCTTGCTGTTGAGGAAAAAATCATTAGTGCAGCAGTAGCAGGCAAAACATTTGTCCTAACGGGAACTTTTCCAACCCTCACAAGAGATGAGGCTAAAGATCTCCTTGAAAAAGCAGGTGCCAAAGTGGCAGGCTCAGTTTCTAAGAAGACGGATTATGTCGTTGCGGGCACAGATGCCGGTAGCAAGCTCACCAAGGCAGAAGAGTTGGGCGTACCGGTGATTGATGAAGCCGCAATGCTGGATTTATTGAAATAAGGGATTAAGCCCCTAAAGCTTCCAACAACTCTGTCTCAAGCTGGATCTGTAACTTAGGATTCTTGCCCAAGTTAGCGGCATCTAAAAGAAGAATGTCTTCCACTCGCTCACCAAGAGTGTTAATCCTTGCTGTATGAATCGATACTTGATGTTTGGCTAACACTCTAGAGATGGTGTAGAGCAGGCCTGTACGATCACTCGCAGAGAGAGCCAGGGTGTAATAGCGACCCCGGTCATCTGGAACCATGTGAACCCGCGGTTGAATTGGGAAGGTGCGTGACTGCCGAGAGAGGCGACCCATGCTTGGGTTGGGTAGTGGATCTGCGGTTGTTAATGCTTGTGTTAATTCAAACTCAACCAGTTGAATGAGATCGCGATAACTACCGCCTTCATCAACTAGATTGCTACCAGAGATTTGGAAGGTATCAAGAGCGTAGCCATGGCGAGTCGTATGAATGCGGGCATCCCAAATTGAGAATCCATGTCTTTCAAAGTAGGCGCAGATTCTAGCAAAAAGATCTTCTTGGTCTTTAACATAGACGGCTATCTGCAAACCTTCGCCGATAGGTGATAGTCTTGCTCTTACAATTGGCTCATCGCTATTTACTTTGTTATAAAGATGGCGAGTTAACCAAGCAATGTCTGATGAGTCTTGCCTGAGGAAGAATGCAACATCTAATTGTTTCCATAACTCCTCATAGGACTCATCGTTAATGCCATAAAGACGGAGTTTGGTTTTGGACTCTTCTTGGTGTTGAGCTAGCTCTGAGTTGGCATCTGGTTTCGCACCGCCTAATACTCTCAGAGTTGCGCGATAGAGGTCCTCTAGTAATTTGCCTTTCCAAGCATTCCAAACTTTAGGGCTGGTGCCGCGGACATCTGCAACCGTAAGAAGGTAGAGTGCAGTAAGGTGGCGCTCATCGCCGACTTTCTTGGCAAAGGCTCTAATCACATCTGGATCAGTAATATCTTGCTTCTGGGCCACCTGACTCATATTTAGATGCTCTGCAACAAGCCACACTAAAAGTTCAGTGTCTTGTTTATCTAGGCCATGATCTTTTGCAAACTTGCGTGTGTCGGCTTTCCCCAGTTGAGAGTGATCCCCGCCGCGCCCTTTGGCGATATCGTGAAATAGCGCTGCAATCACGAGTAACCAAGGTTTCTCAAAATGGGCAATGAGGCCACTGCAAAAAGGAAACTCATGGGTATATTCCACCACCATGAAACGACGGACATTCCGCAAGACCATCAAGATATGCTGATCGACTGTGTATATGTGAAATAAGTCGTGCTGCATTTGCCCAACAATTCTTCTAAAGGCAGGCAAATACCTTCCTAAGACGCTACTGCGATTCATGAGTTGGAATGCGCGGCTGACACCTTCAGGCTGCTTAAGGACTCAATAAATAAGGCGCGATTAACGGGGTTGGCACGCCACTTGCTATCCATTTTTTGACGAGCGTTGTATAGCGCTCTAAAGATAGTGGCAGAAAGACTCTTGACGTTAGCGGTTTGTGCAAAAACTAAGAAGGTTCGCAAAATTTGCTCGGGGTGCTTCTGAAACAGTTGTGGATCAGTGATATCCAAGACGCCTTGACGCTCAATGAAGAACTCATTCCCCTCACCAGGGATGGGAAGTATCGTTTTTGATTCTTGTGGAAACAGCAGGGCCTCAATGTTTTGCATCAATACATCGTTTAGCTGGGTAACGGCTTTTGCTGCCCAGTAGTAGCGACGCATGATCGCTTCACTAGCCTGGCGTGATGAGTCAGTTTCAATACCCATGACTTTGGCAAGGGGCGCCTGCAAGTCAAAAGCAATGACGTCTTGACGCCGACCAGCTAGTAGATGCAGATTAGCCCTAAGCGTTTCTAGAAAACGTTGGTTGCGGTTTAATTCTGTAAGCTCACGCTGTGTCACTAAACCTGCTTGGTTTAGGTCTTTAAAGGTGTCACCGAGTAAAGCCGCTTTACTGACCCAAGAAATAACCTGTAAATCACGTAAACCACCAGGGCTTTCTTTGCAGTTGGGCTCAAGAGAATAAGGGGTGTTCTGATACTTGTAATGCCGTTGAATTTGTTCTGCCTGTTTTGCTTGGAAGAATATCTTTGGGTCCATCGCAGATTCAAAGGCAGTAGCAAACTCTTTAAAAAGTATTTTCTTGCCGCAGATGAGGCGCGCCTCAAGCAAAGAGGTGCGCACGGTAATATCTTGTTCGGATTCAGAGATACATTCAGCAACAGTTCTGACTGAGGAGCCAATCTCCAGTCCGGTATCCCAGCAGCTAGCAACGAATTGCTCCACTTTTGCTGATAGGGACTCAGCTGACTTAGCATCTGCTGGAAGCAAGATCAAGATATCAATATCAGAGTAAGGAAATAGGGCGCCCCTACCGAAGCCGCCAACCGCTACCAAAGTAGCTTCATTATTTAAGCCACAGTTATTCCATAGTTGACTTAGCAGTTGGTCAGTCAGTTTGCTAAGTTGCTTAGTGAGTTTTCCAACGGCCTGAGTTTGCTTGAATTCAGCGTACGCAATTTCTCGGGCAGCACGCAATCCAGCGGCATCAGTAATTTTGTTTGTCACTAGAGGCTTGCTCATGAATTTAGATGTTGGCTAGAGTAGGCCTAAAAGCGAGGCCTTTAACGCAATCAGGCGGAGGATTGCTGCCTTCTGACCAGGTCAATACTTCAACACCACTTGAAGTTACCAGAAGCGTATGTTCCCATTGAGCAGAGAGGCTGCGATCTTTGGTTTTAACCGTCCATTGATCCGGCATCGTGCGAATATCTCGACGACCAGCATTAATCATTGGCTCAATGGTGAACGTCATGCCGGCTTGTAGTTTTTCACCAGTTCCTGGACGACCATAATGCAGAATCTGAGGATCTTGATGAAATACTTTGCCGATGCCGTGACCACAATATTCACGGACAACAGAATAGCCCGCTTTTTCTGCATGCGTTTGTATCACGTGACCAATGTCACCCAGTGAGGCGCCGGGTTTGACTTGAGCTATACCAAGCCACATACATTCAAAAGTAATTTGGGTTAGGCGCTTTGCCATGACTGATACTTCACCAACCATAAACATGCGGCTGGTATCACCATAGTAACCATCTGGAGTGATGACGGTGATATCTAGATTTACTACGTCACCATTTTTAAGAACTTTTTCTCCAGGAATGCCATGACAAATCACATCGTTCACTGAAGTACAAATCGATGCAGGAAAGGGTGGGTAGCCAGGAGGTTGGTAATTTAGTGGCGCGGGAATTGTTTTTTGAACATCACGCATATATTCATGGCAAATCCGATCTAGTTCGCCAGTAGTTACCCCAGCAACAACGTGGGGGCTTACATGGTCCAACACCTCGCTGGCCAAACGGCCAGCTTCTCGCATCCCTTGGATGTCTTTTTCTGCGCTAAATACACTATTCATTCCTTGATTATCAACGACTTGAGTCCCTTTGGTTTGGCTTATTTGCTTAAAATTTAGGCAGTATTCCTCATTTTGATGCATTCTGAAGCGATTTTGGGGTTCCCCATCTGCTGGTAAGTAAGGGTAGGGCTGGCTAGATCCTTGATATTTAAGCTATAATTTCGTTCTCAGGTCTATTTTGGACTTGAAATCGCGAGTTGAGCCTTCCAGGGTGGCGTTTTTTAGCGCAGCTAGGACTCAACTTTAGAAACAACCCTTAGGAGAAGTTATGTCAGTAACTATGCGTCAAATGCTGGAA
>TBL_comb47_HYPODRAFT_10006418_pt1 | contig 12709 bp, 11 predicted proteins | sample TroBogypolimnion_40_FD_10682 | JGI IMG/M metagenome (IMG submission 10682)
GACCACCCGCCCCACCGTCCTGTCCACCGTTCCCGCCACGACGGTTCCCGGCCCCACCCTGGCGGTGCCGACCAACGCGGTCGTCAGCGCGGTCTTCAGCAGCGACATCAACCCCGCGACCATCACCGCGGCCAGCTTCACCGTGACCACCGCCGCGCCGGGCGTGAACCCCGCCGGCAAGGTCAGCTACCAGGTCGGCAGCCGCACCGCGGTGTTCACCCCCACGGCCTTGCTGGCGGCCAACACGACCTACACCGCCACGGTCACCGTCGCGGCCACGGATCTCGCCGGCAACACCCTGGCGGGCAACCAGGCCCCCGCGCCCGCGGCCAGCAACTATGTCTGGACCTTCACCACCGGAACCAGCCCGAACAGTCTGCAGCCCACGATCACCCGCACCTTCCCGGCCGGGCTGGCCACCGGCGTCGCCGCCAACGCGGCAGTCACCGCCACCTTCAACAAGCCGATGGATCTCAGCGGCGCCACCTTCACGGTGCAGCGGACCGGGCCTCCGGCGGGCGCGGCGCTGCCCGGGATCGTCGCCTATGACTCCCTGGCCAACACCGCGACCTTCACCCCGGCCAGCGACCTGTCCGACAGCACCGAATACACCGCCACCGTCACCGGGGCCAAGGACCTGGCAGGCAACGCCCTGAAGCCCGGCACCGCGCCGAACCCCTGGACCTTCACCACCGGCAGCGCGGTGTCCGCGCCCGGCGCCGTCGCGCTCGGTTCGGCCAGCACCTTCGGCATCATGGCCACCTCCGCGATCACCAACACCGGCTTCACCGTCATCAACGGCGACGTGTCGCTGGATCCCGGATCCTCCATGACCGGCGTCCCGCCCGCCGTGGTCAACGGCGCGACCCACATCGATGACGGCGTGGCCGCCCAGGCCCGGGCCGACCTGCTGACCGCCTTCACCTTCGCCAAGACCCTCCCGCCGGGGACGACCGTCACCGCGGGCGCCGACCTGGGCGCGGCCTACCCCGGCGGCATCGCTCCCGGGACCTACACGTCCGGCAGCACAATGCTCATCTCGACTCCGCTCACCCTGGACGCGGGCGGCGACGCCAACGCCGTCTGGATCTTCCAGATCGGTTCGTCGCTCACCACCAACGCCAATGTCGTGCTGGCCAACGGCGCCCAGTCGAAGAACGTGTTCTGGGTCCCGACCCTGGATGCGACCGTCGGCGTCAACACCACCTTCTGCGGAACGATCCTGGCCGGCAGGGACGCCACCTGCGTCACCGGCGCGGTCGTGAACGGACGGATCCTGGCCGGGGCGACCAATCCCGGAACGATCGCTCTGGACACCAATACCATCAACGTCTCAGGTCAGTAGTTCGGCCATCACCCAGTTGGAGAAGAAATGAGATCAGCACGATTATCCGGATTGCTGGGCCTGGCGGCCCTCGCCATCATCGCCAGTCCCCGCGCCATGGCCCAGGATCCCGGTTGGTACGTGGGCGCCAACATCGGCCGCTCCAGGGCCAAGATCGACGACGCCAAGATCGCCGACGGCCTGCTGGATGGCGGCTTCAACACCACCTCGATGAACGACCGCAAGCACGACACCGGTTTCAAGATCTACACCGGCTACCGGTTCAGCCGCTACTTCGCCGTTGAAGGCGGCTATTTCGAGCTGGGCAAGTTCGGCTTCCGGGCGGATACGGTTCCCGCCGGAACCCTCTCGGGCAACATCAGCCTCAGGGGCCTGAACCTCGACGCCGTGGGCATCCTGCCCTTCACCGCGAAGTTCTCCGGGTTCGCCCGGGCCGGCGTGACCTATGTGGAAGCCAAGGACGCCTTCAGCGGCACCGGGCTGGTGATCGTCACCGCGCCCTACGCCAATGCCAGCCACGCCGAGTACAAGTTCGGCGCGGGCCTGGAGTACGACTTCACCCCTTCGGTCGGCATGCGCGCGGAACTCGAGCGCTACCGGGTCAACGACGCCATCGGCAACCGGGGCGACGTGGACATGGCTTCGGTCGGCCTGCTCTACCGGTTCGGCCGGAAGGCGCCCGCCGCCAGCCCCGCTCCGGCCGCGGCGGCCTATGTGGCCCCGGTGTCGGACCCGGCCCTTGCGCCGATGATGGTCGTGGTCCCGGTCGCCGCCGCGACCCAGGAATACTGCACCATCCTGGACCTCCAGTTCGACATCGACCGCAACGACATCCAGCGGGAGGACCGGGAGAAGCTGGCCGTGGTGGGCACCTTCCTGGCCAAGTACCCCGCCACCACCGCCGTCATCGAAGGCCACGCCGACAACGTCGGGACCGACGACCACAACATGAAGCTCTCCCGGCAGCGGGCCCAGAGCGTCGTGGACTACCTGGTGGGCACCCTCCACATCGACGCCTCCCGCCTCACGGCGGTGGGCTACGGCGACACCCGCCCGGTGGCGGACAACAGCACCGAGGAAGGCAAGCGGCGCAACCGCCGGATCGATGCGGTGATCGCCTGCGTCACCGATGTGGAGGGGCTCACGGTCGCCCCCGCCCGGGTCACCATGGCCCTGGCCATCGACTACGACAAGAACCGGGCCGAGATCAAACCCGAGTACGACCGCGAGCTGGGCAAGGTGGCTCGCTTCCTCAAGGCCAACCCCACCGTCACCGCGACGGTGGAAGGGCACACCGGCAACCTGCAGGCGACCCCCGCCCTGGCCATGGAGATCTCCCAGCTCCGCGCCCAGAACGTGGTGGACTACCTGGTGGCCAAGTACGGCATCGACCGTTCGCGGCTCAGCATCCAGGCCTACGGCGACTCCCGCCGGTTCGCCTACAACACCAGCGCCGAAGGGCAGCTGGAAAACCGCAGGGTCAACATCATCATCAACTACCCCAAGTAACATCGATCGGAGGCGGCAACGGTTCTTCCAGGCGACCCCCAGGGGCGCCCGGAAGAACCTTTCCGTCGTACGGCCGGACGGGCAGCCCTGAACGCACCGCGGCGGCGGGATCGGATGATCCTGCCGCCGCGGTGGTCGGTTTGAAGTCTAGCGGGTGGTGATGCCTTCGCCTGAGATCACCAGTTCGACCCTGCGGTTTTCCTGGCGGCCGGCATTGGTGGTGTTGGGGGCGATGGGGTGTTCGACCCCGAAGCCCTTGGACGTGATGGAACCGGTGGCGACGCCCTCTTCCACCAGGTAGGCCATGGCGCTGCCGGCCCGCTGCTCGGACAAGCGCTGGTTGAAACCGACGCTGCCGGTGCTGTCGGTGAAGCCGTCCGCCTCGACCTTCAGCCCTTTGTGGGTCGACAGGATCCCGGCGATCTTGGCCAGCTTCTCCCGGGCCGCGGGCACCAGGACGGCCTTGCCGTTCTGGAACAGCACGCCGGACATGTTGACGATGAGACCCCTGGCGGTGGCGCGGGTCGCGAGGACGGCGTTGAACTGGGCCAGCAGCTCGGCCCGGAGCCCGACGTTGGCCGCCTCGGTCCGCTGGACCTGGTTGAGGGCGGCGGTTTCAGCGGCGCCCGCCTGGGCGGCCTGCTGGAGCGCGGCGTCCTGGGCGGCCCGGGCCAGGGCGGCCTGGCGGTTGGCCGCGTCGACCCGGGCCATGTCCAGGCTGCGGTCCATGGCCAGCCGTTCCTCGGCCTGGCGCTTGACCGCGATCAGGCGGGCGTCTTCGGCGCTCTGGACGGCCTCCCTGGCCTCCATGATGCGGCCCTTCTTCCCGCCCAGCCCGGCTTCGGACTGGCTGAGGTAGGTCTCGGCCTTGACCAGCGAACCCTCGGCATAGGTCGAGGCGCCGGCGGCCCGGGCGATGCGCACGGCGTTGCGGGCCTGGTAGAGGTCGAACGGCGTCTTGTCGTCCATGACCATGGGGGCCGCGCTTTCGAGGTTCAAGGTGTACTGGCCGCGCTTCAGCAGATCGAACTTGGCGTCGATGTACTCGACTTCGGCCTGGGTCTCCTTGCGGGCCATGTTCTCCATGACCACCACGTCGCTGGGCTGGCTCACCGCGAAATAGGGCTCCGCGGTCACGACCAGGCCGAAGGTCTGGAGCGCGTCGACCGCCTTGAGCTTGCCCTTGCCGTGCTCGAGGACGATCTCGCCGAGATTGGTGGGCCGCCCTTCCGTGGAGATGCCCCACAGCACGTAGGTCAGATACTCGCCGCCGAAGGTGGAGGCCGGGGGCAGGTCCTTGAACTTGGCGGCGATCCGGGTGCCGGCTTCGCTGCTCTTGACCTTGGCCTCGCCCGAGGCGTTGGGCATGAGGGCGGTGCCCTTTAAGTCGATCTTGGTGGAGGATTTCAGCTTGCCGTAGTTGATCGCCTTGGCTGAATTCTGCACGACGGTCAGCTGGTAGAGCGGCACCGAAGGCGCGGGATTGGCCATGGGCATGGGGGCGGGAGGAAGGCCCTGGGCCTGGAGCACGATGGCGGCGGCCGCGAAGGGGATGGTTTGCCAGTATTTCATGTTGCTACCTCACAGTTGGTTCTTGGTTGATTTATGCCTTGCGCAGGGTCATGCGGTTGTTCACCTGCTTCACGCCCTTGATGTCCTCGGCGACCTTGGTCACCAGATCCCGCTCGGCGGCGCTCTCGGCCTCTCCGTGCAGGGTCACCACGCCGTCCCGGGTGGCCACGCGGGTGGCGAGGGCGTGGGTGGATTTGCGGAACAGCAGGGTGGTCTTGATCTGGGCCGTGATGGAGGCGTCGTCCACCTTGGCGCCCATGGTTTCGCGCACCGGCTTGCCATCGGCCACGGTCAGGTCGTTGCGGACTTCGGTGACCCCCTCCACGTCCTTGGCGTATTCCCCGGTCAGTTCCTTCTTCGCCTGGGAACCGGCGCTGCCCGAAAGGGTCACGACGCCGTTCTGGGTGTGCACCTCGGTGGCCGCGGCGCTGACGTTCTTGTGGAAGGCCAGGGCGGTCTTGACCTTCATGCTGATCCAGGCGTCCGAATGCTCTGCAGGCTGCTCGCCCGCCACGGACAGCAGGTTGTTCACCCGCTTCACCCCGGGCAGGCCGGAGACGGTCTCCTGGGCCAGGGCCTTGTGGTCGTCCTGGGCCACCATGCCGGTGAGGGTGACGACGCCGGCGGCGGATTCCACCTTGATGCTGTCGTCCTTCAGATAGGTCTTGAAATTGAAGCTGTTCCTGGCGGAGGCTTCGATCCGGCCGTCCAGGGCGGAGGCCGCCAGGGGCGAAGCCCCGGCCACGAACAGGGTGGCGGCGGTCATGATCGCGGCGGGGAAGATCAGGTAGGGATTGCGCATGTCGATGGGTCCTTTCGGCCCTTCCGGGCGGCCCGAACAAATGCCCCTCAGGGGAGGGTGGTTCGAACGAGGTGAAAGAGCAGGTTTCGGGCCAATCGGTTAAGTTTTTAATTTTTAATTACTTATGGATGTGTGTTTGAAAAAACAAAAAACGAACCTGGATAAAATGAAGTATCATCTCATTCAATATGAACGAGTGAGGGACGATGCGCGCCGACGACCTGGATCACAAGGAACTCCTGGATCTGGACTCCGAGGGCGGGATCATCCGCTTCGCCGGCCAGCGGGCGCTGCTGCTGGACGCGGTGGCGATGGGACTGCTGCGCAAGTACCTGGTGGAGAACTTCGGCCTCACCGCCGCCCGCACCGTGCTCACCCAGTTCGGCTTCGCCCACGGCTGGCGCATGGCCGAGGCCATGCAGTCGGAATTCAAGTGGGACAGCGAGACCGACTGGCGCCAGGCGGGCACCCGCATCCACGCCCTGGAGGGCCTGTTCCGCGTCGAGTCCGGCAGCACCGACCCGGTGTCCAAGGAAGGGGTGATGCTGGCCGGATCCTACGAGGCGGAGCAGCATCTCCTGCATTTCGGCCGGGCCGACGCCCCCATGTGCTGGACCATCTGCGGCCTCATCAGCGGCTACATCAGCCGGACCGCGGGCAAGGAGATCTACGTCCTGGAAGACCGCTGCACCGGCAAGGGCGACGCCGGCTGCCACCTGCTCGGCCGCACCCGCGAGGAGTGGGGCGACGAGCGCGCCGCGGAGCTGCGCTTCTACGAGCCGACCCGGCTCAAGGACTGCCTGGACGTCTCGCTGCACCGGGTCACCGAGACCCTGAAGGCGGCCGAGCGCAAGCTGCGCGAGCGCCACCGGGCCCTGGTCAGCGTGGCCCCGGAGATCGACCAGCCCCTCGGCAGCGTCGCCAAGAGCCCGGAGATGCGCAAGCTGGTGGACCTGGCGCGGCGGGTGGCCAAGGTCGACTCCACCGTCCTCATCACCGGGGAAAGCGGCACCGGCAAGGAACGGCTGGCCCGGTTCATCCACGACGAATCGACCCGGACCACCGGGCCGTTCATCGCGGTCAACTGCGGCGCCATCACCGAGACCCTGCTGGAAAGCGAACTGTTCGGCCACGCCCGGGGCGCCTTCACCGGCGCCACCAGCGACCGCCCGGGCCTGTTCGAGGCGGCCAACCGGGGCACCCTGCTCCTGGACGAGATCGGCGAGGTCTCCCCGGCCATGCAGGTCAAGCTCCTGCGGGCGCTCCAGGAGCGGGAGATCCGGCGGGTCGGCGAGAACAAGGTCCGCCCCATCGACGTGCGGGTGCTGGCCGCCACCAACCGCGACCTGGCCCAGGGCGTCGCCAGCGGCGCGTTCCGCCAGGACCTCTACTACCGGCTGCGGGTGATCGAGCTGCACGTGCCGCCGCTGCGCGAACGCCGGGACGACATCCTGCCCCTGGCCCGGGTGCTGCTCGCCAGTTCCGCGCTGTGGATGAAGCGCAAGGTCTCGGGCCTCGCCCCCGCCGCCGCCGACCAGCTGCTGCGCTACGATTGGCCGGGCAACGTGCGCGAGCTGGAGAACACCATGGAGCGCGCCATCGCCCTGGCGCTCGGCAGCCGGGTGGAGCTCGAGGACCTGCCCGAGGAGATCCGCCAGGCGGTGCCCAAGCCGGTGGCTCTGGACGGGGCCGTGCGGCCCCTGGAGCAGATCGAGAAGGAATACATCCTCGCCGCGCTGGCGCTGAACAACGGCAACCAGACCCACGCCGCCCGGCAGCTGAAGATCGGGGCGGCGACGCTGTACCGCAAGCTCAAGAGCTACGGCATGATCGGCGCCGAGAACGGGGCCCGTCCGGAACCGGCCGAGCGCGCCTGACCGGGCCCACGGACCGGGACCCCGGCGGCGGATGCTGCGCGGGGTCCCGGGGTGAGTCGATCTGCAACGGTTCAGTCCTGGTAGAAGCCCTTGTGCCGGCCCCGGTCATGGCCCCGGCCGTGCTGCTCGCGGAAATGGCGGTAGCTGTCGCCTTCCCTCAGCTCCTGGTTGGACCAGTGGCCCGGCTCGTAGCGGTAGCCGCCGCCCTCGCCCCGGTAGATGGGCCTGACCCAGCGCACGTCGCGGCGTTCGGGCCGGTCCCAGCGCCCTTCTCTCCAGGCCCAGCGGTCGCCGTCGCGGTCCCAGTAGCCGCCGATCCAGACGTGGTCCGGGCCGGGCCTGGGCGTCCGGAATTCCCGGCGCATGGGGGGCGGGGCATCCTGGGCGAAGTGCACATCGAAGGGGCCCATGCCGACGTGCACCTGGACCTGGGCGAAGGCCGGGGCCGAGGCGAGCACCGCCAGGGCGAAGGGGAGCAAGCGTTTGAAGGCTCTGTTCATCATGAAGGACCTCTCTCCGATGGAATGTTCACGGTTCTGGCGGCCTTCCGGGGAGATTCCCGCATCGAGCATCCAGGTCCATCAGGTAGCAATTCCCGGGCCAGCCGTAAGGCGACCCGCTGAGGCCGCGCTCCTGCTGGTCCGCCGGCATCCGCCAGGACCGCCCAGGTCATTCAAATTGAGTTGGCGGCGCGGTCAATTTGAAGAGGAACGGGGGCTGAGGCGGCCCCCCGGCAAGGCTGGATTCTTCCCGGTGGTGGCAGGAACCTTCCCCAGAGCCCATACTGGGAACTGGATATGAATAAATGAAGCCAAAACCATGGGTCCTGGCCCTCGCCGCCGCGCTCGCCCTCCGTGGCGGCACGGCGAAGCCCGGGGTGACCTACCTCTACACCTACAGCGACCGCAACGGCACCGTCGTCATCAACAACCTGCCGCCGTCCTACGTCCAGGGGCAGGGGCTCACCCTCCGCCACGTGGGGGTGGGGCATGTGCACCTGGCCATGAGCCGGTCGGAGATGGCCAAGGTCCTGCGCAGCCCCGAGCTGCTGGAGCTGGTGGACAGCATCGCGGTCGCGGAGGGCATCGACCCCTTCCTCGCCCGGGCCGTGATCCAGACCGAGAGCGCGTTCTACGCCAAGGCCCGGAGCCGGGCCGGGGCGCTGGGCCTGATGCAGCTCATGCCCCAGACCGCCCAGCGCTTCGGCGTGGTGGACCCCTTCGATCCCCGGCAGAACATCACCGGGGGCGTCAAGTACCTGAGGTGGCTCACCGACACCTTCAGCGGCGATCTCTCCAAGGTGGTGGCGGCCTACAACGCCGGAGAAGGCGCCGTCATGAAGTACCGCGGGATCCCTCCGTTCGCCGAGACCCGGGCCTACGTGCCCCGGGTGCTGGAGCTCTACGCCAAGCGCCTGGTGCAGCCCGACCCCAAGGCCGCCGGCTCCATGGCGCTGCTCAAGAAGGGCCGGGGCGGCTTCCAGGTGGATGAGGCCTCCCTCGCGCCCGCTTCCACCCTGGAGGCGGACGCGGGCCACGGCCCGTCCCGTCCGCCGTCCCGCCTGTACCAGTGGGTGGACAAGTCCGGACGGCTGCAGATCAGCGACCAGCCGCCCCCGGGAGGCCTGGCAGGCGTCAAGACCTACGGGGCGTCAGCCGAGTGATTCCCGCTCGGCGATGAAGGCTTCCAGGGCCACCACGGCGTCGCCGTAGGTCTCCTTGAGCTGCTCCAGGAGCAGGCCGGGATCGAGCGCGAAGCTGCCCTTGCGCCCGGCCGACTCCAGTTCCGCGGCGATGGCCCGCAGCCGGGGCGCCCCCATGGTGCCGGCCGCGCCCTTGATGGAATGGGCCACGTCGGCCATGTCGGTGAGGTCGGAGGAGGCCAGGGTGGCCTCGATGGCGCGGATCCGGTCCGGCGTGTCGGCCTTGAACAGTCCGACCATCTCCTTCAGCAGGCCCAGTTCCCCGTCGTCCAGGCTCAGGAGCTGATCGATCACGCTCAGGTCCAGGTTCTCGCCAGAAGCTTCCATGGGTCATCTCCTGGGCCCAGTATCCCAGAAGCGGGAGCCTTGCTGGTAGGCAATGCCGATTTCCGCGGGCACACTGGACTTTCCTTACGGGATCCGCCATGAAGACCCTCCTCCTCCAGCACGTCCAGGAAGCCGCCACCCTCAAGGAGGCCTTCTTCGGGATGGAAGCCGACCACATCCTCGCCCAGGCCGCGGACATGGCCGAGCGGCTCAAGCGCGGCTGCCGGATCCTGGTCTGCGGCAACGGCGGCAGCGCGGCCGACGCCCAGCACTTCGCCGCCGAGCTCTCCGGCCGCTACGTGAAGGAACGGCGCGCCCTGGCCGGCATCGCCCTGACCGTCGACACCTCGGCCATCACCGCCATCGGCAACGACTACGGCTTCGACCGGATCTTCTCCCGCCAGGTGGAGGCGCTCGGCCGCCCCGGCGACCTGCTGGTGGGCATCTCCACCAGCGGCAACAGCGCCAACGTCATCCTCGCCGTGGAGGCGGCCAAGGAACTGGGCCTGCGCACCCTGGGCCTGCTGGGCCGGGACGGCGGCCGGCTCAAGGACCTGGTGGACGACGCCCTGGTGGTGCCCTGCGCCGTCACCGCGCGGATCCAGGAAATCCACATGATGACCTACCACTTCTGGTGCGAGGCCATCGACACCCAGTTCCAGTAGCCCTTGATCCCCGCCCTGCAGCCCCACGCCACGGCCCTGCGCGAAGCGGCCCGGCGGGAGCCCCTGGGCCTCTACCTGCACGTGCCCTTCTGCCGGGACCGGTGCACCTACTGCTCTTTCGTCACCACCCGGGACGAATCGCTGAAGGCGGCGGTGCTCGGCCAGCTGGGGCGCCAGCTGCTGGACTGGGGCCGGGCCCTGGACCGGCCGGCGGTGGACACCCTGTACCTGGGCGGCGGGACCCCTTCCCTGCTCACCGCCGGCGAACTGGCGGGACTCACCCATGCCGCAGCCGCGGCCTTCGATCTGTCCGGCCTGGAGGAGGCCACCCTGGAGGCCAACCCCGGCACCCTGGACCGGCCCTGGCTGGAGCAGGCGCTGGGCCTGGGCTGGGACCGGATCAGCCTGGGGGTCCAGACCCTGGACGACGCCCTCCTGGCCCGGCTGGGCCGGATCCACAACGGACGGACCGCCCTGGAGGCCCTGGCCTGGGCCCGGGCCGCCGGGTTCCGCCGGGTGAGCGCCGACCTGATGGTGGGCATCCCGGGCCAGGACCTGGGCCGGATCCTGGCGGACGCCCGCACCCTGGTCGCGGCCGGGGCCAACCACCTCTCCATCTACCTGCTGGACCTGGACAAGGCCTGCGCCATGCGGGCCCAGGTGAACACCGGCAAGCTGGCCCTGCCCTCCGACGACGAGGCCGCGGACGTGTTCGAGGCGCTCCAGGAGGAGCTCCCGCGCCTGGGCCTGGAGCCCTACGAGATCAGCAACTACGCGGCCCCCGGCCAGGCCTCCCGGCACAACAACCGCTACTGGGAGCGCCGCCCCTACCTGGGCCTCGGCCCCAGCGCCGCGTCCCAGCTGGGCGACTGGCGCTGGACCGAAAGCGGCGTCATCCACGCCTGGATCGAGGACCGGGGCAGCGCCGACCTGGAGGAGCTGGACCCGGCCGGCGCCCTGGCGGAGATCCCCCTGCTGGGCCTGCGCATGCACCGGGGGGTGGACTGGGAGCGGCTCCGGGCCCTGGGCCGGGAGCGCAACCTCACGCCCCTGGTGGACAGCTGGGAGGCCCAGCTGGCCCCCTTCCTGGAACACGGGCTGCTGGTCCGGGAGGGGCCTGTGCTCCGCTTCACCCCCCGGGGCATGCTGTTGAGCAACGGGGTGCTGCAGATCTTCGTCTAGGAGGGTGTCATGTCCCACAGCCCCGTGAAGGATCCCGTCAGCTGGCTCTATCCGCCCATCGAGGCATACCGGGCCGGCCGGCTTAAGGTGTCGGAGCGCCACGAGCTCTACTACGAGGAGTGCGGCAACCCCGGCGGCAAGCCGGTGGTGTTCCTCCACGGCGGGCCCGGCGGCGGCACCGACCCCAAGCAGCGGCGCTTCTTCCACCCGGACAAGTACCGCATCGTCCTCTTCGACCAGCGGGGCTGCGGCCGGAGCACGCCCCACGCCTGCCTGGAGGAGAACACCACCTGGGACCTGGTGGCCGACACCGAGCGGCTGCGGGAGCACCTGGGCATCGAGCGCTGGCAGGTGTTCGGCGGCTCCTGGGGCGCCACCCTGGCCCTGGCCTACGCCGAGGCCCACCCGGAGGCGGTGACCGAGCTGGTCCTGCGCGGCATCTTCCTCCTGCGCAGACAGGAGATCGACTGGTTCTACCAGCGCGGCGCCGACGCGCTGTTCCCGGACGCCTGGGAGGCCTACCTGGCCGCGATCCCCGAAGCCGAGCGGGGCGACCTGGTCGCCGCCTACCACCGGCGCCTCACCGGCCCCGACCCCGATGCGCGGCTCCAGGCCGCCCGGGCCTGGAGCCGGTGGGAGGGCGCCACCAGCAAACTGCTGCCGGACGCCGGGTTCACCAGCGGATACGAGGAGGAGGCCTTCGCCCTGGCCTTCGCCGCCATCGAAAGCCACTACTTCGTCAACCGGGGCTGGTTCGGGCCCGAGGACCAGCTGCTCCGGGACGCCGGCCGGCTCGCCGCCATCCCCGGAGTCATCGTCCAGGGCCGCTACGACGTGGTCTGCCCCATGGAGACCGCCTGGGCGCTGCACCGGGCCTGGCCCGAGGCCGACTTCGTCATCACCCCCGACGCCGGGCACAGCGCCTTCGAACCGGCCAACGCCCGGGCCCTGGTGGCGGCCACGGACCGGTTCGCCGGCTGAAACCCCCGGCCGGGAACCAATGCTATGAATTGATCATGCATCTTGAAAGACACCGTTCACCCGGACGGCGCCGCCTTCAAGGATGTTGACCATGACAAAGTTGTTTTCTTCCAGATCCGCCCTGCCCGCGGCCTTCGCGCTGCTGGCGGGCGCCTTCGCCCCTGCCCTGACCGCCTCCGGCCAGCTGGACGCGCCCCTGGTGATCCCCGGGGAGGACCCCGCGAACCAGGGCCTGCCGACCGCGGCCGCCTTGCTGCAGACCCTGGTCGCCCACCCCGATCTCGATCCCCGCATCCAGACCATGCACCAGGCCAGGGTCGATTGCGTCGCCCAGGGCGTCTCGTTCGCCACCATCCAGCAGGACACCCCGGGAAAGACCACGGCGATGAACGCGTATCTCGCGGCCGGGATCGCCTTCCAGCATGCCAAGAACGCGGTGCTGGGGCAGATGGAGACCACCTGGACCGAGGAAGGGCACGACCCGTCGGACATCCTGAACCTGCTCGTGGAGGTTCAGCCGTATATCAACCAGGTCATGATCCAGTGACCGGGGAATAGCCGCCCGCGCGGTCTATGATGGGGCATGCCCTTCCCGGTCATCGCCCTCCTCATGGTCTCGGCGTCCCTGAGCGCCAGCTGGAACGCCGTCATCAAGGGCGCCGGCAACAAGCTGTACATGACCATCCTGATGACCGGCGGGGCCGGCCTGCTGGGGGCGCTGGCCCTGCCGTTCCTGCCCGCTCCCGC
>TBL_comb47_HYPODRAFT_10006419_pt1 | contig 12708 bp, 19 predicted proteins | sample TroBogypolimnion_40_FD_10682 | JGI IMG/M metagenome (IMG submission 10682)
GATGGGTACTACATTCTTGAATTTGACTATAACCAGGACCCGGAGCTTGTTATGGACATACTGAAGCATGGCTCAGCTGTTGAGGTAATAAGCCCTAACAGCCTTAAAGACAGCGTTGCTAGTGAACTAAAAAAAGCGGCGGCGCAATACAAGGCGGCAATATGAACAAACCATTTGTTTATGACGAAAAGACATCTTCTCTTTATGGGCCTGATGGCCAGTTTATTAAAAAGGTGTTCTGCCCTAAAGCAGTGAACTGGAATCAACTACTCACTGATGACCCTCAAGATAGGTCTAGAGGGTGCAATCAATGTGGCGAAAGAATCATCAACTTAGATGCGCTCGCACCAGATGAGTCAATGGCAATATTTAGCGAGGACTCTGAGATATGCGCCTATGCATCCAAAAATAGCGCAAACGTTATCTTTCTACGTGATGAAACAAATCCATCAGCTCCATGCCCGGCACCTGAGAGCTGGTATGGCAATAATGCGCCAAAATTAGATATTCCGATAATAGGTACGGCACGCAGCATTGAAGACATTGAAAGAGGTCTGAGAATGGGATTTTGGCCCGATGTGAGACAGGTTAGATATAAAACCAAAGAAATAAACCAGAAAATGTGCGTCTACCAAAACATGGTTACAGGGGAGATTCAGTGGTTTGGAGACTACCGTAGCCCTTCAGCCAATGAGGTTGGTAAAGACTGGCAAGAGGTAATTCCTTGGACTAATTTTTATACCAACTATCAGCAAGTCCCTATTGCTGCGTACTTAATACCTAATGATTTACCAAATAATACGGAAGTACTAATACCAGGCCCAATCGAAGACTACATTGGAGCCAGCTGGAATCAAGGTGATGCTTATCGAGCAACCAATATGACCGGTACCGTTATCAACAAAAAGGTTGTTCTTAACCCCATTTCAATACAACGCTCTGACTTTATGGGTTAATTGGTAGGTCTATCAATCTTTGACTAATAGCTGATAGGCGCCCTGTAAGATTACCTCATCAAATGCATTATCGAGCCTTTCGTTAACTCCCCTGAGCTTCAATACGACTTGGTTGGCCCAAGTAAAGTAATCTACTTTTCTATCCAAAGACCAATCACTTGGTGGTGAAGCAAGCATATCCCTTAGATTGCAAATTTTATCGGCAATCTTTACAAGCTTTGCTTCTGGCGAGGAATGGGCGGCATGCTCAATTTGCTTAGCTTTACGTTCAGCCTTAGGCAAACTCTTATCATCACTCACCTCCATAACAATCGATGCAATCTTAGGGCCAAATTCGTTCATCAACTCAGCTTCGGTAGTTTCTGTATCCTCAATGGTGTCATGCAGGAGTGCTGCAATTAGGACATTGAGGTCAGATACACCCCCCTCATTCGCTAGTACATTCGCTAACGCTATCGGATGATTGATATATGGGGACGCATGAGCGTCCTTCCTGCGCTGATTTTTATGTTTTTCAGCTGCAAAAGCTACTGCCCTGATTAAATCATTACCCATAAGTCGCCTTTCTTGGTTAATTTCATTCTATCGCCTAAGGAGCTCACTTTTTGAGCTCCTAAAACCTTAATCTGTAGACATACAAAGGGAGAAGAGTAATGAAATTCCTAATCACACTATTTATCATCGTACAGGCAATACTGCTCATAAAGAATGTTCAAGCACAAGCTATATATGGGCCAAATGGTGAATACCGAGGTTATAGCCAAACATCGCCAAGTGGTGTGACGAATATCTATAACTCCACCGGCCAGAATATTCAGTCATTTCAGACCGATAACGGACAAACTAATTTCTATAGTCCAGGTGGGGTCTATCAAGGCGCGTCCACCACTCCCATATATACAACGCCAAATACCTCAATTAATACTCCACGTCAGGCACCTCAGGCACCATCGGTGAAGGGTTGGTAAAAATGAAAAGAAAACTCGCACTCATAGCAACTCTTGCAATCAGCAATAGTTGCTTTTCTCAAGTGACAAGCTGGGAGAACTCACCATTTAATTACAACAATAGTCAATATAACTACAACAATAGTTCCTATAACTATGACAACTCCCCATATAACTTCAACAATAGTCAATATAACTACAACGCCAATAATGGGGTATATGACAATAATGGCAATCGAATAGGTTACGAGACTCAATCACCCACTGGGGTTACCAATGTATTCGATAACAATGGCAATCGAATTGGTTACTCGCCAAGCAAAAGGTAATGATTGCTCAGATGGTCATTGATACCCAAGAATTTCTTGCGGTATTAAAAAGACTTAAACCCCGAAAAACTACAAAAGCTACCTTGGCAGAAGAGTTATATATTGCTCTTTTTAACGGGGAGGCAATTTTTTGCGTCCGCGGTATTCAAACCAAATGCTTGATTGAAAATGGGCGCTGGAATGGTTATATTGCAGTTAGCTCAGGGGTTGTGCTGTCATTTTTGGCCGCACCACCAGCCGGGCAGACAATAAAACTATCAGTGAGCGGAAGTATCCTTCAAATAGAGAATATTAAAGTGCCATGTAAAACCATGGAATCACCGGAATGGATTACAGCCATGAGCTTTGAGGCCCATCTTCATGATGACCAAGCAAAGTCTCCTCATTTAATTAATCGGTACTGCCCCAAGTGCGGCAAAAAGCGTGGCGAGTTCTTCAAGCAAAAAGTAGTTAAGCAACCATCTTTAGTTGATGCACCGCCACCTAAGTATCCTAGCTCAAGAAGGTGCGCAGCATGTAAATACGAGTGGCTGGAGTTGCAGGATGTCTAAATTATTGTTTCTCGACTTTGATGGCGTACTGCACCCATCTCATTTAACGAGCGAATCACCATTTAGTAGAGTCTATTTATTAGAAGAAGCTCTTACAGGTCAAGACCTAGGTATTGTAATTTCCTCAAGCTGGCGATTCACTCACAACCTAGAAAAAATTAAGAAAATACTGCCTAAAAGTATTGGAAATTTAATTATCGGGGCCACAGGCGCTCCACATATTGGTAAGCACCCTCGGTTTAATGAAATTAATGATTTTCTAAGCCAGCATGAACATTCAGTCTGGAGGGCTCTAGATGATTCATATTGGGAATTTCCAACCCCCTGTCCGGAGTTAATAAAATGCAACCCCAACACGGGTATAGCGGAAAAGCAGATTAAGGAGTTGAGTCGCTGGCTAGCCGATTCCTAATAGTCAATATTTATGGCTAAGAATCTAATCCCAGCAAATCCCACTATCCCTCATCAGCAATGGAGAATTTCCACATTTCGGGCAAGTCATACCATCCCATAATTGCAAATTATTTGATTCATTACATTCTCTACAAATTGGCACAACGTCTCTTAGAGTGGTAACAAAATCTGTTGATTCATCGCTAACATAATTGCCTATACGAACATTTCTAAGCACTTTGCACTTGGTGCAGTAAAGGGGCTGAACAAGAGCCTTAAATCCTCTATCTCTTCCATGTGAGCATTGAGCAGTGAAATCACACCTCTCACACTTAAAGTCATGATAATTACCCAATTAAAAGCCCCTTTTCTCAAAGAAATGCTGGTTCTATATCTGGCTCTGGTTCATAGTCTTCAAACTCAAAACGGAGCTGCCCAGACAATGGTGTTAGAGGCTGCAAAAATCTATCTGGAATCAAGCCGCTACGTTGATTAAGCAACTCACCTTTCCTAGGGAGGTGATAGCAAAGTGTTGTTCCCTGCGACAAAACCCTAACCCTCCAAACAGGCTGCACCATGTATTCGTAACCAGGCCAATGCATTAGACCCATTGGCTCAATTACCTTTACTATGATTCCGCGATTAATTGAAAATTTACTATCCACAATTACCGCATAACACCCCAATTCACATCGAAGATGTACATGGCCATTCCTAGACATTAACCTCTTCCTCAATATCAAGGTCAATTTTTAATTGGTCTGATTCAGAGAGCTCATCCAAAAGATATCCCTTAGGTGGCGTCAGCCTTCGTAAATAGGTATCGGGAACAGGCCCGGATGTGAATGGCTTGAAATCTTCTCCCTCGTATTGGTAGTAAAGAAAGCTTCCCTCAGATGCTATCTCTACATGCCAAGTAAATACAGCCTCATCATGACCAGCCCACTCCTCATAGCCAATGGCAGATATAACCCTAACAATATTTCCCAGGTTTTTTGGATAGGAGCAATTTACGGTGATTGCAAGGTCTCCAACTGAGCAATTAAGTTTTCTCATCTTCTACCCCGGTATCTAGCCCTTACCTTTTCACGCTGAATAAAAAAGAAATGTGCAAAAAGGTGCTCGCTGAAAAAGAAAAGCAAGCCTAATAGAAATGTGCCTACTAGGCTGAGGTCAAAACCACGCTCAAGGCCGAAGTAACTCAGAAACATAAGAAACAAACCCAGAATTTTCACTATAAGAACCTCCTATTGAGATAGTGCCTATAGGTTAGTAGCTGGCAAGCTCAAGAAATGAGCTTGTAAATATTTCCTAACTTTTATGTCATCACTTATTAACCATTTTAATAATCACCAATGTCTTGAGGTCAAGCTCACCACCAAAAAAGTGATTTAAACAGTGCTTTAAAAGCTCGCTGTTAGCATCAATCTGAAGAAATAAAGTCAGACAAGACTGAAACTTTGTTACATCTATTTCTTTACCAAAAATCTCTAGTGCAGATTTACCCGAATCTATAGCTAAACCAGTACATTGCCTTAATCGCTCACCAAGGACCGGGTGTTGCCAGTAAGCTTTCGCTTCCTCAAGCGACTTTATACCGTATAGCATGGCGTTATGACTTTGCCCCAGTCCAAAAACTTGCGGAAAGATAAACCACATCCAGTGACCTTTTTTCTCCCCCGCCTCTAGCTCCTGAACTACCCAACCATACATTGGCTCTTCTTGAGCCTCTATGAAACGCTGCAGATTAAATGCATCCATTAATAAACCTATTTAAAAATCTTTAATGTTTTAAAAATTAAGCGCCGAACAGGAAGCTAGAAATTTTGAACTTACATCCAAAATTTTCTTTATCGCGGATATCGTTTAACAAATAGCCCTCAAATCCATCAGCATCTTTACCTAGGAATTTGAATCCATCTCTATATAAATCCAAATTAATGGAACAAGTAAAAATTCCTGGGGGAATTCTTGCAAGATATAAGTCGTAAATCTTATTAAATTGCTGCTCCTGAAGAAATAGCTTTATTTCAAAATTGCGCACATTGGCATCACTCACTACTTTATTTTTTGAAGGGTTTTCGAACATCGTATCCACCCTCTCATTCAGAGTAAGCGAGTCCTTCTCAGGAGCCTCGTAATCTCTCACGAATCTGACCAGGAATTGGCTATCTACTATATTTTGCATACTGGCCAGGTCAATATTGACCGTGGATTTTTCAAATCTTAATTCTTGCTGAATCTCAACATAATCATTTCCATAGAAAAAATAATGCCTCTCCGTTGGGGAAAAAGTAAATGTAACTATTGAAGTGGTGGTTTGAGGTATGTCCAGAATATTCATCTTTCAAAATCCAATTTCTGGTTACAAATAGACTGATAACAAGACTGGCAATAATATTTACCAGCTCTCTCCCAGGATTGCAGGCCTAACTTTTTGGTACACCAGTAGCAATATAGATTTGTGGATGGCATGAAAATGGATGGGCCCTTTAATTGCTTCTGAGCAATCTGATGGTCAGAAGAACAATCGACGGCCTTAAAAGAAGCTTTTACTCTTATGCCAGAAATTCGAGCCAAAATGGGATTAAGTAATTTGTAGTAGATAGCCAAAAATAATGCCAAGATTATCGTTATGAGGCTACCAACTAAAAGCCAATTACGAGCAACCCACGAAATAGCCTCTAAAAGGAGTAGGTAACCAATAAAAATTCCAATTGCTCCAATAATGTATGGCCATAAGAATGCCAGGAGCAGCAGCGAAATAATGCTTCCCAAGCATCCATAGCTATCGCGGTCACTCATTACAATCGCCTGCTCCAGTCATAAGCTAAATCTATGAATATAGATGCCTGTGGAGATAAAAATTTAGGCGAGGGTTGAACGCCTACCCTACCCAAGTCAAGCCTGTCAGAATCCCAGCAAGTTTGGATAGTTTCATCATCAGAAACTTGTCCATCAGAGTGATGTCGCATGGCAAAACAAAGCTTATCTAGCTGCTTAGCCTCAAGTTGATAATAATATCCATGGATAGCATGAGCAAATTCAGCAGCTCTCTCGCCATGCTTTGGGTCTCTTTCATCATTTAATCTGCAGCTGTCATGCAAGAATCCAAAGAGCTCTACCACCATTAAATCTGCTCGCTTCATGACACCTATATTCTTACCGTGATGAAGCACTCTTGCCCAGTGATTAGCCCCATGAATTCCATTCCAATCAATCTTGAATTCTGATTTAATGTGGGCAATAAGCCCAGCGCGGTCATATTCAATCTGCATTTAACTGTGCCTCCTGAATTTTTTTAATCCTAAAGTGGAGTTTTAGAGCAGAAGAAAAGTAATAAAGTTTGGGATTTTTCTTAAGCCTCTCAAATTCCCAGCGTTCAATCTCTAGGCTTACACCTTTGGCCCAGTAGTAGTGCTTGCCACCCTCCTCAATGGCTATCCCTACGTAGTGGTTCTCCTTGTACTTGCTATCAGTCTCGGGCATAGGATTGAGTGGTGAAACGTGTATCAATTGAAAATTCATTTATTTCTCCTATTTAGCCAATTGGACAAATGTCAGGGTTTGGCAATTTGGTTTAAATCCACCCTTTCTTGCATGTACTCCTCGGTAAGTTAGTGCAATACCGACTCCACCACTTCAGACTTTCCCTCTGGGTCTTTTACCTGGCTCGTTACCAAATACTCCTTTGTCTCTATGGCAACTTTTAAATAGCTATCTACCGCCTTGCGAAAATTCTCATAGCCATCTTCCTTGCTAAAAAGATAGGTCAGGCTATAAATCAAGTTATCTCCCTGCTCACCATCAACCGTTACGGTATTTGACTCATCGTTATCTACTACACGCAGGCCTCTAGAAAACTCTGGCTTCTCGCCATCTATCCAGTTCATATCAAGCCTATCTACGTCATATCGTAGGCTGCGATAGATGTTATTCACTGAGAAACGAGCCCCATTTAAATATGTGTAATCGCGCATAACACCTCCAATAAAGAATTGCTTCAATGAAAAATTATCAAGATTGGTAGGGTCAAATATTGAGCTTGTAACCATAAGCTCAAAATAAAAAACCCACCATTTGGTGGGTTTGTCGCTTTGGATTACCTATTTCTAGGTCTCATCTTTTTAGCACCTTACTAGCATTAGCAGGTTGCTGTGGCGACAAAGCCATCTCTTGATGTTGTTTAAATTATGCAGACTTACATCGATTTCTGTCAATGAAAAGTTTTAAATGAGCGTCCAGCTCATGCTTTCGCTCCTTGCGAAATAAAACTTTTGGGCGGGAACCACAGACAACATTTTCACAGGCAAGCCGTCGTGAAAATGAGCAGCTCCCAAGCTGCGGTTGTCGTTGTGGGGCGCCAGGTCATTGCGGGCAACGCACGCAATACCGGTAGCCGGCTCGGATAGCCAAAGGCGCCGACAAAAACCAGCAGAGATTTGATTGACCCCCTAGGGGCAAGCAAAGTCCACGGCGAGGGCCCCATGTTTTGCGACAGCAAAAATATGGGTAGACGTGGCGAAGCCGGTTTTTGTCGGCGCATTAGCGACGAGCCTGGCAACATTTTTAATGGCGCAGTGATAAAACAAAAACACCTTTCAAAGGAAAAGTGTTCACCGTTGCATCACGAAAGGCAAGTGACATGAGAAATTGGCCCCTAGGTCAATAGGTATCAGGTGCATGCGTTCAGCAAAGGATGATGGCGGTTCTCATTGCACGCGCAATGGATAGATGCTTACTGTTTATACAAATAAACAAGTGCATAAGCCATGAAGCAATCCCAAATTGATTCAAAGAATAAATTAAGGATTGAATCAACAATCGCGTTTATTAAATGAAATTTAATTGAATCGTTGATTTAAGAATTTCGCCCTGTAAGCCATGTGTTTACAGGGTTTGATAAAACTTTGTTATTGACAAATTCGATTATTTAATAGATAATGAACGAAAGTTTAGATAATAAATTATTCCTAATTTAGTGATTTATTTTCTAGCTTGTGATGTGCATACCAACGAACCTACTGAAAGTAATTTATGCAGAATCTCTATTCAAATGATGGACTTTTTCAGAAGCTATCAACACTAAGCGCACAAGAGCAAGTCTCTTACCTCAATACCCTTTTGTCTACTGGACAAAAAATTCTCAAAAATCTACAGCGCTCTCAAAATAGAGAGCACCTTCAATCTGTTAGAACCGGAGTGACAAAAGAAATCCGGCATTTAAAGCGCCTTAAAAAAATCAAGGTGCTCGATTGGATTGCCCAGATGGGCATTATCAATCGGGATATTTGTAAAAGACTCATTGGCAGCGATATGCTCGATAGTCTTATTCGGGAGAATCTCGTTGCAAAAGCCACCAAGTTCCATCAGTTTAACGACCATCGTGGGCATATCATTTATCATGCGACGGCCATGGGAGTAGCGTTTATTGACAAGTTTGGCAGCGTCAGCCCAGTCAAAAACCCGATTACAGCAGCCAATCAAATCTACCCCACCAAAATCGCTCATAACCTTCAAACCCAGATGGTATTGCTCAAGATTATTGAGGCAAATGCCACAAAAAAACTGACCTATCAAATGGATAGAGCACAAGCCTTAAAAGCCAACCAAAAGACTCCCGATATTACTATTAGCTGGGAGCGTGGCGGAGTGTTTGGTGAGGCAGCAATCGAAATCGAGCGCTCACCCAAATTTAGGCATGAGCTCTATTTGTTTAAAAAATTGCTTTCAGAATGGATTACCCAATCATCATTTAATCCAGAAATCTATCAAGCTGGAGACGCACATATCAAAGGGCATTATGGTGAGCTCATTTTGGGCGAAGACGGCAGATACCAGTCAGGTAAATGGGAAGCAAAACGCAGCTGCATTATTGTGTTTGACCTTCGCTCGCATCTTGAGCAATACCAAGAGTATCTAATCACCCCCACCCCCATTTATGAAAAAGATACTCAAGGAAAATGGAAGGAGGTTCCGGGCTATATTCAACTTCCATCTATGCAAGCCTTGCTTGATTCTGGCCACTTAAGATTACTGGTTTGGGATGAGGTTAAAGACAGCCTTGATGCTTTTAAGCTACATGAAGACCCAGCCAACTACTATACCCATTCCAAAACCGACTCTGGTACGCCGATTTACACCTCAATTGAAAATCCACAGTGGCTTATTTATCGATTAAATAATCAGGGCTTCTGGCATATTCAATCAAAAGCGGGGGGATTAGAACCAATGCCCTTCGATTCATTTGAGCAAGCGCATGATGCGCTTGATATGGTTCTCTATCGCGATAAACTAAAGATTCAAAATCCCATTCATCCACCCAAGCGTCAATACAACAACCCGATTGATTGTTACGTTGAGCTCATCAGCAACCCGGGCTGGGAGCAAGCTGAACCACTGTATCGGTAAGACTACAGTTACCCGGATTAATAAGAGCTTCTCATTGAAGCTCTTTTCTTTTACTAAATTACTTTCTTTACTTAAGCCATCCCTTCCTATCCCTGGCATTGCTACCCATTCCTGCCCATTCCCTTCTTTTGTTAGGTTAGCCTTTCCAATCTCACCCTACCCTAGTCCACCCTCACTTTATTAAGTTAAGTTCACTTAACAAACTGTTCATATTAGGTTTACACCATATCAATTTCAATATAAAGAACTAGAAATATATTATTTCTTTATCTTAAAAAAGTGGGCGTTTTTGGGGGGTTCTTTTTTTATGTTATCCATTTCCCCATACAAGGCCCCTTGAAAATGCATTTATTTATTTTGAGATGGTGAGCTAGACAGTGCCACCCTCAATCTAGATTCAAAAGCCCTCTATACAGAAAAATTACCGATTTATTGCACTAAACAAGACCTAGCTACGCCAAGCCTCATAGCGCAGACATCCCCATTAAAGCTTTTCTTATTAATTAACATTAAAAGGAGGATTCCATGGAATCTATCGTTATTCATGGTGGCAGAGCCTGTAATGGCCTGATTCACCAACCCGCAGTAAAAATTAAAGATGAAATTCAAGTAGACAATCGCAGCAACATACCGCCAGGCATTTATCAAGGAAAAATGGCTGGATGGCTCACCAGCGGAGCTAACGGCTGGAATAAAGTTCAGATTATTTTTGAGCTAATAGGCACACCACATGAGGGGGTATGCGTGAGTTGCTATAGAAATGTCCACCCCCTCTCAACAAAACCTGGCCTTGGTTGCGCATTTGATTTCAGAATTACGCAAGATTTAGCGTTGGAATTAGCCTTACTTTTTCCACACATCACCAACTTTAACGAGCTAACTCTAGATTTGCTATTCGGAATAGTTGTGGAACTCAAAATCGACAAAGTGACTAGAAATCACGCAAAGAAGGTACGACCTGAAAGCGTTCAGTACTCCAAGGTCGTCGAAGTAATCCGCATCATTGATGAAAATATGACTCGGCAAGACCGGCGCAATACTCAGTTTTAATAGGGCTAATCTTCAAAACCCTACAAAACATTGTCCATCTAATTAATAATTTCTTTTAATACATAGGAGACGCCATCACTTAAATAAGTCTAACCAAAAAATCAGAGCGGATGCCTAGGAAACATCCAACTTAAACTGGGCTGTGGAGGACCCGAATTTATAAAGGTTCACATAATGTTTAAAACTACAAATGTAATTAGTACCACTCAAGAAGATGGGAATTCAAAATCCATCAAATTGCTTTCTGCGAAACAAATCCAAAAAAAGATTGGTATCAGCAATACACAGTTCTACGACCGGTATAAAAAATTACCCGGCTTTCCCAAGGCAGTCGAATTCTTTGATGGAAAGCCACGTTGGATTGAATATGAAATTGATAACTGGATTCTTAGTTATCGCGATTCAAAGACTATAAGCCCCCAAGGGGGGAGGCTTAACAAAATTTTATAGTCGACCACAAAGGCAAAAAGTCTTTATAGCCCAAGCTCCTTACGACCCAAATTTGTCCACTCGTCAATTTGGTTAGCCCAAGCTTGGGCTAAGGCTTTTTTTGATTCCACATAATCGTATCGGTTATAAATTCTTCGGACTTTATTTGTCTGTACGTGTTGAATGTAAGCCTCAATTGACTCGCTTGTCCACGGGGCCTGCTTAGTTTCAATTTGCGATGTGGCCCAAGTACTGAATAGGCTTCGAAATCCATGGGGCGTCATTTCATCACCGTACCCCATCCTAATAATGATGCGTCGTATAGTTTCAGAATTCATTGGATAAAGCGGACTTTTATCCCCATAAAAAACATAAGGGGTAACCTTCGTAGGGTCACCCTCAGGCAATAAATCTCTCTGTCTAATCAGGTATTTTAGCAATCCAATTGCTTGGGTAGATAGCGGAACTATATGGTCTTCTTTATTTTTTGTGCCTTGTCCATAACTGGTTTCACCTGGAATAATCCACTCCGCCCTATCAAAATCAATCTCATTAAGGGTCATAAATTTTATATTGCGAGTTCTTACGCCAGTCAAGAGGAGCATCTTAGTGGCAATTTTATTTATTCTCTTTGCGGGTGAGGTGATTTCTAAATGCGCCAAGAACTGAGGCAATTTATGAATGTCTAAAAATGGGTGATTCTTTACCTTGGGTTTTTTAGGTAAATTTTCAATAATGCCCGCAAAATCATCTAAAGTAACTTTGGCCTTCAACTCCACAGAAGCTGTAGCGTTATAACTAATTATTATTCTCTTAATATTATTTATGAAGTCTCTAGCTACAGAATGCGAGCCTCGAGCAATTATTCCATCCATAACTCGCGATATATGGGCGGTAGTTAGGTTGGTTATCTCAACCTTCCCAAATCCCAATGTTTCTCCTTTGCCATTACATGCTTCATTAATATTGCCCAGAACATCAGTAGCATTAGTCTGCCCCCATTGGCCGGAATTAGCCATTTTGTTAAACCAGGCTCTTGCAACATCTTCAAAAGTGTTACCTCGCCCCTTAATGATAGTTGGACCTTGTTTTTTGAATTTAGTCCTCTCCTCATTAGCTCTTTCGATTGCGTCTTTTATTCTCATTTCTGGGTATCGGCCAATAGTTATTAAAGCTCTTGTGGGCTTTAAATTTTTTCTTGTTACCTGCACCCGGAAAGACTTTGTCCCCTTAGGACTTACATCTAAATAGAGGCCATCCTGAATTGGGTAGTAGGCATTTTTAGGTCCCGGTTTAATTTTGTCTATTTCTGCGTTTGTTTTTAAGTTTTTCATAAATTTACATAGAATTTTTAAAAAGGTTGTTTTTCTTAAAATCTATGTTGAATTTATGTAGCGCCCTTTTCAATATGTCCGAATTAAACAGAACTGAACCGGACTTGGGAGATGGTAAAAAGCCTTCTAACCCAATGAATTTTTTGGGGTTTTTTAGAGATTCGCAGTTAAAGCGAATGAGATAGAAATTATCTTTGGCGGAGAGGGAGGGATTCGAACCCTCGGTAGGTTTGACCCTACGCCTGATTTCGAGTCAGGTACATTCGACCACTCTGCCACCTCTCCGAACCAACAAACCATTATAGCTA
>TBL_comb47_HYPODRAFT_10006425_pt1 | contig 12702 bp, 12 predicted proteins | sample TroBogypolimnion_40_FD_10682 | JGI IMG/M metagenome (IMG submission 10682)
GGGCAGGCGACACCTTTGCAGGGGGTTTCCTCGGCCACTTAGCCACCTTGAGTACGTTGGATCTGCAGGGCATGAAGCAGGCCGCGCTCATGGGTACGGTCATGGCCAGTTTTTCGGTTGAGGCCTTTGGCACTTCGGAATTGGAGACCCTGACTTCTCCCCGTATTCAAGAACGATTACGGATTTTTTCGGACATGATTCAGGTGTCAGGCAGTTAACTTAAACAACGAGTGGAGCCAAGAATGATGACCGACAAGCACCTGTTCACATCTGAGAGCGTCACCGAAGGGCACCCCGACAAGATGGCGGACCAGATTTCCGATGCAGTGCTCGATGCGGCCCTGAAGGACGACCCCCGCAGCCGCGTGGCCTGCGAGACCCTCCTGACCACAGGACTCGTGCTGGTGGCCGGCGAGATCACCACCGAGACCTACATCCCCGTGGCCGCGCTTGTTAGGGATGTGGTCAAGGACATCGGCTACGACCACCACATCAAGGGCTTCGACTACGCCACCTGCGCAGTGATGGTGACCATCGACCAGCAGAGCCCCGACATCGCCATGGGCGTGGACACGGGCGGCGCCGGCGACCAGGGCCTGATGTTCGGCTACGCCTGCAGCGACACCCCCGAATTGATGCCCGCCCCCATTCAGTTCAGCCATCTGCTGACCCGGAAGCTATCTGAAGTCCGTAAGAACCACCAGCTACCTTGGCTGCGCCCCGACGGGAAGTCCCAGGTCACCGTCGAGTTCGACGGCGACAAGGTCCGGCGCATCCACACGGTGGTCATCTCCACCCAGCACGATGAGCACGTCACCCAGAACACCATCCGGGACAGCATCCTCCAGGACGTGATCAAGGCTTCGCTGCCTGCCGAGCTGTTGGACGCAGAGACGGTCTACCACGTGAACCCCACCGGGCGCTTCGTGGTGGGCGGCCCCATGGGGGACACGGGCCTCACAGGCCGCAAGATCATCGTGGACACCTACGGCGGCACCGGCCACCACGGCGGCGGGGCCTTCTCCGGCAAGGATCCCAGCAAGGTGGACCGCAGCGCCGCCTACATGGGCCGCTACATCGCCAAGAACATCGTGGCCGCGGGCCTGGCCAGCCGCTGTGAGATCCAGCTGGCCTACGCCATCGGCGTGGCGGAGCCGGTATCGATCGCCGTGGACACCTTCGGCACCGGCCAGGTGTCGGACGAGGCCATCGTCCGCGCCGTGCGCGAGGTCTTCAGCTGCACGCCGAAGGCCATGATCGAGGCCCTGGACCTGCGCAGGCCCATCTACCGCGCCACGTCGGCCTATGGGCATTTCGGCCGGCATGAGTTCAGCTGGGAGAGGACAGACAAAGTGGAATTGCTCAAGGCCGCAGCCAATTAGAAGTGCAAGGGAATCCTGATTGAGCTGATGAGCACCGACTTGGTGGGGGGCCTCATGCGCTTGCGTGTTCCGCCTGTAGCCAACGCGGCCTCGCGGGCTATAAGGAATTCGGAATCAACGACTCCTACCAGGAATAGAAGTATCCGATCTCAGGCAACTATCGCAAGAAGGGTATGGATCCCACCGGCGTCAAGATCCACCGCCACATCAACATCAAGGGGGAGAACCACAAGGTAATCAAGCGCTGCGACATCCCCAGCCTCAAAGAGTACACCGGAGGCGACGACTTCGATGACAAGCGCGCCCGCATAGCCCAGTACGTTGGAGAGCTGCAAGGTATGACTGAGATCGACGGCGAAGACCTATAGCCAAACTGATCAATGGAACTATAGGACAGAGCAACTCTGCATTTTGTTTGTTCCATCAAATATTATCCGGAAACAAGGCTTTCAGGCTTGAATCTGGTAACGTAATTTATTATGCCTGAATCAATGGAAGCCCCCACCCTGGACCTCCAAGCTAGCCTGAAGAAGCCTTCGCAGTGGGCCTTCGCAGTAGGCCTACTAACGGCTCTGTACACACTCACCATGCCGAACTACTACAAATCCGAGGCCCGGCTGCTACCCGTGGAATCTAAAGGTTCGGGCAGTCTCGGGGGCTTAGCCAGCGCCGCCGCAGCCTTTGGTGTCAGCGTTCCTGGTGGGGACAGCAGCGATGCCAACTTCGTGGATGTCTTAACCAGCCGCTGGCTGAAGGAACAGCTCCTCCGAACCGAATTCCACTATCACGCCCGATCCTGGCGATTCGGGGCGGAGCGCGTCGAGAAGGGTACCCTTTACGGCTACTTGGGCGCCGAGAACATGGATCGGGCCGTCCGGGAATTGGACATGGTCCTATCTGTCTCCCGAGATATGAAATCCAAGATTATTGCCATCAGCGCCGAAACCAAGTTCCCCGAACTCTCCCAGCTCATCGTGCAGCGGGCCGGTAAGCTCCTTGAGGTATTTCTGCAGGAGAAGGGGCGCACTCGCGGGGGTGCCAAGGTGGCCTTCGCCGAGGCGCGCCTTGCCGAGGCCCGACGGGAAATGGATGAGGCCGAGGACATCCTGCGCCGCTTCCTCGAGGGCAACCGGAACTTTCAGACCAGTGGTGATCCCTCAGTACGCCTGAAGGGCTCGCGCCTCGAAACTGAACTTCGCCTTCGCCAGCAACTCGTCAGCACCATTGCCATGAATCGTGAGCAAGCCCTACTGGAAGAAAAGAACGACATTCCAATCCTGAATATTTTGGACCCAGGAAATCTGCCCATTGATAAGAGCAAGCCGACAAGATCGGTGATGGTGCTTCTCACCATGGTAATGGTTGGTGTTGGCGGTTGGATCTGGCAGAATCGCAATTGGGTTCGGTACCGACTATTGGATGGTGATGAACCCGTAAATCCTATCTAGGAGTAATGATGAAAGGTGTTGTTCTTGCCGGAGGTACCGGTTCCCGCCTCTTCCCCCTGACGAAGGTGACGAATAAGCACCTATTGCCGGTGGGCCAGGCTCCAATGATTTGGTACCCCTTGTGGAAGCTCAAGGAAGCAGGTGTTGACGAGATACTCCTCGTGACGGGCACGGAGCATATGGGCGATGTGGTGGCCTTAATGGGGTCTGGCAAGGATTTCGGTTGCCGGTTCACCTACAAAGTGCAGGACGAGGCCGGTGGCATTGCCCAGGCCCTGGGACTGGCGGAGAACTTTGCGGGCGGCTCGCCCATCTGCGTGATCCTGGGCGACAACATATTCCAGGACAACTTGAAGCCCGAGGTCGAGGCCTACGAAAAACAGGGGAAGGGTGCTCGCATCTTGCTCAAGCCGGTGGATGATCCCCAGCGCTACGGCGTGGCCGAGGTGAAGGACGGCAAGGTTGTGGGCATCGAGGAGAAGCCCAAGGCGCCGAAGTCCAACCTGTCAGTGACCGGCATCTACTTCTACGACGCGGCGGTCTTTGACATCATTCGCACTGTGAAGCCCTCGGGCCGAGGCGAAATGGAGATCACGGACGTGAACAACACCTACATCGCCAAGGGCCAGATGACCTTCGGAACCTTCCAGGGCTGGTGGACGGACGCGGGTACCTTCCCGAGCTTGGCCCATGCAAATGAACTGGCCGCTCACGAGGGGATGCCCTTTCCCCAGGCTACCGGGAGGAGCTAGACATGGCGTTCCGGAAAGGACCAATCGACGGTGTGGTGATCGCCCCCTTCCGCAAGTTCGTGGACGAACGCGGCTGGCTGGCGGAGATCTTTCGCCACGACGAACTGCCCGCCTGGTTCCGCCCCGAGATGTCCTATGTGAGCGTGACGAACCCTGGCGTGTTGCGTGGACCCCACGAGCACATGGGCCAGGCGGATCTCTTCTGCTGGGTGGGCCCCGGTGATTTCAAGCTCAGCTTATGGGACAACCGCCCAGACAGCCTCACCTACCGGAACCGGATGGAAGTGGTCATGGGCGTGAATAACCCCGGTTCGGCGATCATTCCGAAGGGCGTGGTCCACTGCTACCGCTGCATCAGCCATGAGCCCGGCCTCGTCATCAATTGCCCCGACCGGCTGTTCATGGGGCAGGGTAAGGCTGAGCCCATTGATGAGATCCGCCATGAGGATGACCCAAAGAACCCGTTCGTCATGGACGAGCTCGAACGCAGGGCGCACCTCGCATGAGGGTCCTCGTCACTGGCGGGTCCGGCCAACTGGCCCAGGCTATCCGTCTGATCTGGTCGAAGCACGAGCTCGTTCTTCCGGACGAATCTATTCTGGACCTGGGTCGGCCGGAGGCCATCCAGTCGGTGGTGGCCGAGGTCCGGCCCGATGTGGTGATCAACTGTGGGGCTTACACTCAGGTGGACCGCTGCGAATCCGAGGCCGAGCTGGCCATGCGCATCAATGGAACGGCAGTGGGCTGGCTGGCGGACGCCTGTGAGGCCCAGGGGGCGTTGCTCATTCAGATCAGCACGGACTACGTGTTTGACGGGACGGGCACCTCGCCCTACCGGGAGGACGATCCCACGAACCCAAAGTCAGTCTATGGCCACACCAAGCTCGAGGGGGAACGCCAGGCGGCCCGCTGCACCCGGCACCTGATCGCTCGCACCAGCTGGCTCTACGACGCCTGGGGGAAGAACTTCCTGAACACTATGCTGAACGCCGCCGCCCAGGGGCGGGCCCTACGGGTCGTGGATGACCAGCGAGGTACCCCCACTTCTTGCCGCGCCCTGGCCCGCCAGCTAAAAGTGGCCGCTGAGGAGAGGTGGCAGGGTCTTGTTCACACCACCTGCCAGGGCGAGACCAGCTGGCACGGCTTCGCCCTGGCGATCTTCCAGGCCAAAGTGATGCGCGTGGATCTGAGTCCCTGCATCACCGCCGAGTATCCCACGCCCGCCAGGCGCCCGGCTTACTCCGTCCTGGATGGTGCCCGCCGGGCCACCCTTGGGACCGACCTCATGCCCCACTGGCGGGATGCCCTGCGGGATGTGATTAACCAACCTGGCCCGGTCTAACCTGCCAGCACTTAATCGGCGTTCATCACCTTTTATTTGTGTTTCGCCTTTTCCTTTCCTCCGCCTATCTTTGGTGAATATCCATGTCAGAAACCATCCTCATCACCGGCGGCGCCGGTTTCATCGGCAGCAATCTAGTGCACCGCTGGCACTGCAACCATCCAGATGATCGCATCGTCGTGTTGGACAAACTCACCTACGCAGCCGATCCAAAACAGATCGAAGGGCTTGAGGGGGTAGAACTGGTAGTGGGCGACGTCCAGAACCTGGAGTTGGCGCGGCACATGATCGAGAAGAACCGGGTGACTAGGGTTTTCCACCTGGCGGCGGAGAGCCATGTGGATCGCAGCATTACGGGTCCCGCCGCCTTCATCCAGACTAATGTGGTGGGCACCTTCTCCATGCTGGAGGCTGCCCGGCAGGCCTGGGCGGGGCAGCGGGATTGCCGCTTCCTGCACATCAGTACGGACGAGGTCTATGGCTCCCTGGGCAACGAGGGTAAGTTCCACGAGGAGATGGCCTACGCCCCTAACAGCCCATACAGCGCCAGTAAGGCTGGCAGTGACCATCTGGTGCGGGCCTATCACCACACCTATGGCCTGAACACCGTCACCACCAACTGCTCCAATAACTACGGGCCAAGGCAGCATCCCGAAAAGCTGATCCCGCTCGCCATCACCCGCATGACTAAGGGCGAGCCCATTCCAATCTATGGCGATGGACTGAACGTGCGGGATTGGCTCTTCGTGGAGGATCACTGCGCCGCCCTGGAGGCCGTCATGCTAAAGGGCGAGTCTGGCAATACTTACTGCGTGGGCGGTGATAACGAGCAGACCAACCTCGCGCTGGTGGACCTGCTGTGCGATCTGGTTGATATAAATATGGGCCGCCCCAAGGGAACTAGCCACGCGTTGAAGACCTTCGTGGCCGATCGGGCAGGGCACGACCGTAGGTATGCCATTGACGCTTCCCACATCGAGCGGGAACTCGGCTGGACGCCTCGGACGAGTTTCGCCGAGGGGCTGGCACAGACGGTCGCATGGTACCTCAAGCGTTAATCTGTGAGACGCGAAACCGGCTTCTCTCTCCGATGGAATATTCTGACCAACTATGCCGGTCAGATTTACATCAGCATGATTGGAATCGTCATGGTTCCCGTGTATCTCCGTTACCTGGGGGCTGAGGCCTATGGGTTAGTTGGATTTTACGCCATGCTTCAAACTTGGTTCTTGTTATTGGATACCGGGTTGACGCCAACCATGGCTCGAGAGACAGCCCGCTATCGCGGTGGGGGCACGGATCCACTGATCTTGCGGCGTTTTTTGCGCTTTTTGGAATTCGTTTTTTGCGGGACGGGGTTGATTGGTGGGGCCGCCATAATCTTTGCTGCCTCGTTCATCGCCTCTCACTGGCTGAAGGTCCAGCAATTGAGTCTGCACGAAGTGCGGAACGCCATTGTTCTGATGGCGGGTATTGCGGTTTTGCGATGGGTTTGTGAGCTATATCGGGGCATTGTCAATGGATTCGAGCGAATGCTGTGGCTAAACGCTGTCGGTGTAATCTTTGCCACCGTCCGTTCTGTGCTGGTGATCCCCTTTTTTTGGATCGTAGGGGCCAGCCCAGTTTCCTACTTTGTCTTCCAATTATTCATTGTGTCTTCTGAAACCTTGATTATCGCTCTTTACGCCTATCGATGGCTTCCCAGGGTTTCTCCTGGGCCTTTGCGAACTTGGGATTGGCGACCATTGCGGCCGATTTTGAAGTTTGCCTTGGCGATTTCCTTGATGGCAGTAATTTATCTAGTCATAACTCAGTTGGACAAACTGGTATTATCCAAAATGCTTCCATTGAAAGAATACGGTTACTATACACTTGGGGTTATCGTCGCGGGAGGAATAACTTTGTTGGGTGGGCCGATTGGCGGGGCGGTCATGCCTCGCTTGATCAAGTTGAATGCCGAAGGGGAAGAGTCACGTTTTTATACACTTTATCGTGATGCGGCCCAATTAGTGGCCTTAATTACAATGCCAGCCGCCCTGGTGATGGCCTGTTTCGCAGAACAATTGCTATGGGCGTGGACGGGAAATCCCGAGTTCGCACATTACTCCGCCGTTGTGCTGCGTTTGTACGCCCTTGGGAATGCTGTTTTGGCTTTGAGCGCTTTCCCGTATTATCTCCAATTTGCCAAGGGTGATTTGAAGTTTCACATGATCGGAAATCTTCTGTACGTTTCCAGCTTGATTCCCATTCTTATCTGGGCCACCTCACACTATGGAGTAATCGGTGCTGGGTGGACCTGGATGGGGCTAAATTCGGTCTATTTCCTGCTCTGGGTTCCCCTGATTCATCGGCATTTCCAGAGAGGTCTTCACGTACAGTGGTTATTGAGCGATTTGGGACCCATGATCACCTTGATGGTGGCCGGGGCGTGGGCAATCCTGAGGTGGGTCCCATGCGGCCATCAACGCGGTCAAGTCATTTTGATCGGCGGGATAACATACTTGATCCTGGTTTTGTGCGGGGCGTTTGGGTCCCGTCTCGCGCGGGCCCGTATGCGGGCGGTGCTGAATTAGTGGGGCGTATAGTGCGTGGCATGATGGAAAGGGGCTTCCAGCTTCACAAGCCTCTTGTGCAAATGTGGAGAACCATGTGAAGGATCAACCCGGCGTCAAGATTAGCGTGCTGATGGCCGCGTATAATGCGGGTCACTACATTGGAGAGGCCCTGCGGAGCATCCAGGATCAGACCTTTGCCAATTTCGAGGTAATTGTTGTCAATGACGGATCCACAGACCGCACTTCGGAAATCGTGGAACAGATTGCGACCACAGATATACGTTTCCGGCTCATATCCCAGGCAAATCAGGGGGCAGGAGTTGCGCGGAACCTCGCCTTTCATGTGGCAGTTGGAGAATACATTGTCATCATGGATGCGGATGACAGAATACTGCCACGCAAATTCGAGACTCAGGCCGCCTACCTTGATGAACATCCAGAAATAGGTCTCGTATACTCCGACACTTATTTCTGCGATTCCGAGGGGCACAGGACAGGGCTGGAGTCCGTTCGGTGGCCTGGGCGTCACTGCTCCGGGGATGTTTTCGAGCGCATTATCATCGCGAATGTGACTGCTGTGCATGCGGCCATGGTGCGGCGCTCATGTTTAGAGCGGGTCGGCATGCACCAGGTCGACAAAGACCTGATCGGCGATTGGGATCTTTGGGTGCGGGTCGCGGAGCACTACCAGTTCCACTACCAGGATGTACCACTGGCGGAATATCGGATTCATGGCAACATGTCACAGTTGGCGACCCAATCGGAAACCCTGTGTACCCAAATGCTTGCGACTTTGGATGAAAACGCGAGGCGGGCCCGTTTTACTTGGCTTCTGCCGCACGCACAGGCTGCATATCATTTCGGCTATGGCAATATTCTGGCTGGTGCTGGCCACAGGCGGGAGGCTCGGCGAGCATTCCTCAAGGCCCTTCATCTGGCTCCCTATTGCATTCGTTTCTGGATGGGGTGGGCAATGACCTTTTTGGGCAATCGTCTTCACAGAGTGGGCCTAGAGATTTATCGACGCATTCGCGACAGCCTACTTCACCGCAAACGGTTTGTTGGGATTTCGAGCGATTAGGGTGTGTGACGCTTCGAGGGAGGGGTATGTTCCGGATTATCTTGTGTTCTCATGTTTGATGATATCGCCAAGCATGCGATAGAAGCCAAACGAAAAGCTACACAATTACCCTTAAATTGGTCCATACACCCAATTTACATGCAGGAATTTGGATGGTTTGACCCCGGGGTTGATCCGCATGGTGGTCGTGTGACTTCCTTCAAACGCGGCTGTCATTCTGAGCCATGACGCTTCCTACTTTATCCACGCTGGGTATTGCCGTGTTGTGCAGGTAGTCATTAGAGGCCTATGTTTCTTGGTTACAATGCAGTCACTATGAGGGCGTGGCCCTTGAGAATATAATTTCACTGTTGCGGCCGGGTCGGTTGTTACTCTAGATGTGCCATCTGGTTCGGTGATCGCAGGTGTTCCTGGAAAGACAGTTGGTGATATGCCCACCTTGATAGCCAAATGGACTAAGAATGCTGTGCTGGTTATGCCGGGTTTTTGTTCTTGAGGTCGACCAGAGGTCTAAGGAAAAATATCAGTTTCAGAATCGAGCGATTAGGTCGGTTCCTTCTGCGGGTAATCCGATGGACTCGTAGTTTGCAAGGGAACGCTCTATATGGTTGGCATTTTGGGATGGGAGGAATAGGTAATGCCCCACACACCTGCGATGGTTGGAGAGAGCATTCATTCTGTTAAGGGTCATAGACTGGATTCTATGCTTCTTTTTCGAATTGTTTATATTTTTATGTTTTTCTTTATTGCCGAGTTGGTATTTTGTGGTCCAATTGGTTTGATGATGTTAGGTATTTCGATAAGAAAATTCCTGCTAGCTGTTATGGTGTTGAGTGCAGCGGGTCTTTCTTTTTATTGTGGTAAATTTGATTTCTCCTGGTGTAGTGCTCTATTAGTCATCCCAGGTTTGATTTTTTGGGGTGGTATAATCCCCTTAATACGAGGTGTGAATTTTTCTGACGCTATGGCTGAATCTTTACCTGTTTTATATTTATTGCTCATTATTCCGGTTGGGATATTAGATAAAAAAAATGGACTCGGGATATATTTCGATTTTGCACATATATGCGTTTCGATTGTTTCTGGTTTAATGATTTTTGTTTGGTTGTTCGCTGTAATCATTAATATTCCAGAACTTGCTTATATTTTGAGAACTTTTTATGTTTTTCTGAGCGGTAATGAATTGGGGCTGTATATAGGACCAATGCCTGATGGAAGTTTTAGGGTAATGTGGATTGTGTGTATTTTTTATCCTTTTTTACTTTTTTGGGTTAATCGCAAACGAATAAGTTGGTTATGGAGCTTATTTTATTTATTTGCTAGCTATGTTTCTGGCACACGTGCTATTATGTACATAAGTGTGATTGTGCTTATATTTAATATAGTGAAATTTCGTTCAAAATACGGGATAGGATTGATTGTCATACTATTCTTCCTTGTTGTTGGATTCTCTGAGGTATTGCAGGGAGTGCGCTTATTTGAAGTATCATCAGATTTGGCAATAGGATCCTCGAGGAGCGATCAGTTTGCATCACTGTTGCAGTTATGGGGGCGTTATCCAATTTTTGGGGCAGGGCTTGGCGCGCACGCGGAAGTTGTTCGTTCAGAGGCGTTATATAGTTATGAACTTACGTATGTTGCGCTATTCGCGAAGGTAGGGATCGTGGGGACAGTCTTGATCCTGAGCATGGTAATATTGTTGCTGAGGAAGACGATGCTGCGCTGGCGAGGGCGCCTTTGGGAAATGTCGATTTTATCGATTGGGTTTATATTTATAACTGGAACTAATCCTTATTTATTTAATGCATTTGGATTTGTTTTGTTTGTGTTTTTGGTCGGATTTGGATGTTTGGGTTTTCACGGTGAACGGGGTGATGCGGACGGGGTAGGTCAGTGTAAGGTTGGTGTATTATGAGTCAAGTCATGGTGTTGATATCTTCCTGGAATGGTGCAAAATACATAGAAGATCAGTTAAACTCCATATATTCGCAACAATTTGCTGGCGATATTCATGTTGTTGTGAGAGATGACGGGTCATGCGATGGAACTGTTTCTATCTTAAAAAAATTTGAATGTCATGGAATTCGAATTGTTGCTGGGGATAATATTGGAGTAAAAGCGAGCTTTTTTGAATTAATCAAAATGGCTCGTGATTTTAATTGTGATTATTATGCATTAGCAGATCAGGATGATGTTTGGCTGCCCGGAAAGATACAACGTGCTATTAGTCAAATAGGTAGTGATCCAGTACCCTTGCTTTATTGTTCATCTTTATTTTTGGTCGATGACAATTTACAATATATAGGGAAATCCATAGATCGTAGTCATAAATCATTCGCTTCTGCTCTTATTCGTAATTTTGCAACTGGTTGCTCCTGTGTTTTTAATCGTAAACTGCTAGATTGTATAACAATTCCCCTTGATACTGAAATGGTAGCAATGCATGATTGGTGGATTGCATTACATGCCATGGCTTTTGGCCGAATTTGTTACGATTTTGATTCATATGTTCTTTACCGACAGCATTCGAGTAATCAAATCGGTATGAAAATCGGCATATCTGGCTTTCTGGATCGGTTTAACAAATATATGAATAGTGGTACAATATCTTCTCGTTTTGGGCAGGCCTTACATTTTAAAAAAGAAAATCTAACGCGATTACCAAATAACATATTGAAAATATTAAATTCATTTTCTGATTGTGACACCGGAGCTATAAGACGAATTTATTTTATATTTAGGTTCAGACCTGTGCTTCAGCTTTCATCTATTTTAAGATTTTTAATTAAGTTATAGATTGGGAGATGGTTTAATGTGGGGTTCAAAAGATAGATTATGAAAGAGATTTCATTATGCATGGCCACCTACAATGGGATGCCGTACCTCCTGGAGCAAATACGCTCAATCCTGTCCCAATTGGGTCAGCAGGATGAACTGATCGTGAGCGATCATGGTTCCAAGGATGGAACGCTGGAATACCTCCGGAGCATCCGCGATTTCCGGGTTCGGGTGTACTCCTTTGCGGGACCGCGAGGGCCAGTAGCCAATTTTGAAAATTCCCTGCGTCATGCCTCCAAGCCGATCGTAACTTTGGTGGACCAGGATGATCTCTGGTTGCCGAATCGCCTTGAGTTAATCCGGCACGCATTCCATGGTTCAGTAGGAATTAGGGTCCTGGTGACCGATGGACAACGAATAGATGGCGCCGGCAATTTTCTGCACGAATCGAATCTTGCGGTTCTCGGGTTTCGCCCTGGGTTCTGGAAAAACCTATTCAAAAATTCATATATGGGCTGCTGCATGGCGTTTAGTCGGGAACTCCTAGAGGTTGCTCTGCCCTTTCCGAAAGGCATTCCCATGCATGACAGTTGGTTGGGGATTCTGGGAGAGCAACTCGGGACCGTCTATGTGCTGGGCGAGGTCTCATACTGCTACCGGGTTCATGGCGCCAACATCAGTCATCGGCAGGTACCACGCCGCGTCCAGTTGATTCACCGGGTTCGTCTCCTGTTTTCACTCACGCGGCGCATTTTCGCTTACCGATTTAAAAGTTGGGGCGCGGCATGAAGGTGCCGCGCGTTTGGGTGCTTTCGCCCTTCTCGGATCCTTCCTGCCCGGAGTCCTCGGATCGGTATCGATACCTATGTCACGCATTGCAGCGATCCGGAGCAGAGGTTGTCCAGTTCGTCAGCGTGTTTGACCATGCTCTGAAGCAGCCCCGCAAAAAAAGCGGGGTGGCGTGGCGGTGTATTGAGGTTTTCGAACCTGGCTATAGCCGCAATGTCAGCTTGAGGCGACTACTTTCCCACACCATTTTCAATCTGCTGGTCGGGGGCTATTTTTTGAAAGAGTTCCTGCGCGGCGGTGCTCCGTCCGCGATTGTCGCGGCGGTGCCCCACAATGGGGCCGCTTGCGTGGCCAGCCTGTTTGCCAAGCTGGTGCGGGCGGTCAGTGTGGTAGATATCCACGACACCTGGCCGGAATCGATCCTGGGCGTGCGCGAGGTCCGGGGTCCGGGGCGAGTGGTGTACGGACTCTGGAAGGCGCTGGCCGATCTTGCCCTGCTGTTAGCGGACCATGTGTTCGCAGAGTCCAGGCGCTATGCAGATCGCGGAAGTTCTGTCCGGGTTCCCTGGGGGCGA
>TBL_comb47_HYPODRAFT_10006426_pt1 | contig 12700 bp, 6 predicted proteins | sample TroBogypolimnion_40_FD_10682 | JGI IMG/M metagenome (IMG submission 10682)
CATGCGCCCCGACTCCCCGCCAGCCTTGATCATCACCGATCTCTATATGCCAGGCATCGACGGTTGGCGGTTTTGCCGCCTGCTGCGCTCGCCCGAATACCTGCCCTACAACCACATACCGGTCCTGGTAACCTCCGCCATCTTCTCTGGCGATGAAACATCGCAAATCACAATCGACCTGGGGGCGGATGCATTTCTCCCGCTGCCTGTGGATGGGCCCCGGTTCATTAAACAGGTTCAAGACCTGTTACAGGGTGATAAATCGCAGCTGGCCCTCAAGGTGTTGATTGTCGAGGACAGTAAGCTGGTTTCATACCGCCTGACGCAGGCCTTCCAGGCGCGCGGTTATCTGGTTGACGCGGCAGCAAATCTCAATGAAGGGCTGACCCGCATTGAGCATACCAGCTATGATATCGCTGCCCTGGATTACCACCTCCCGGACGGCCTGGGGGACGGGTTGTTAAAAGCGCTGCATGAGAAAAACCCTGAATGCGTTTGCATCATGATGACAACCGACGCACGCCCGGAACTGGCATTGGCCTGGATGAAAATGGGCGCAGCCAGCTACATCCACAAACCCTTCGAAACCGAATTCTTTATGGTCCAATGCGAAAGAGCCGCGCGCGAACGCACCCTGCTGCATGTGCAGGACCTGGCTGAGCAGCGCACCGTGCAACTGCGGGAGAAAGAGGCGAAATACCGGCTGCTGTTTGAAAGCATGCAGGAAGGGTTTTCACTGCATGAAATCATCCAGGATGCGTCAGGCAAAGTGGTCGATTACCGTTTCCTGGACGTCAATGAAGCTTACGAAGTCCAGACCGGGTGGAAAAGAGAGGATGTCGTCGGTAAGACCCTGCTCGAAATCTTTCCTCAAACCAGCCTTCAGCGGATCGAAGCCTACGGCCGGGTGGCGCTGACTGGAGAACCGCTCAAGTTTGAATATTATTCAAAAACATACCAGCGCTACCTGCGGGTTAAAGCATTCTGCCCCCAGCGCGGGCGTTTTGCCACCCTGGTTGAAGATATCAGCGGGCGCAAACAATCCGAAGAGCAGCTGCGGATTGTTTCGCAGGCGGTGGAGCAAAATTCCACCTCCATTGTGATCACCGACACCCGGGGGGCAATCGAGTATGTCAACCCCAGGTTCACACAACTGACTGGTTATACATTGGACGATGTTTTGGGTGTCAACCCGCGCATCTTAAAATCGGGCAAGAACCCAACGCAACTATATGCCGATTTGTGGAACCGCATTACTTGCGGGCGTGAATGGCGCGGCGTATTTTGCAACAAAAAGAAAAGCGGCGAGTTATACTGGGAAAGCGCCTCCATCTCACCCATCATGGATGAGCTTGGAAAGATCACCCATTTCGTGGCTGTCAAAGAAGATGTCACGGAACGCAGACAAATGGTGGACGACCTGGTGAAGAGCGAACACCGCATGAGCGCCTTGCTCAGCGCGGTTCCTGACCTGATTTTTCGCCTTAGCCGGGACGGCGTTTTCCTGGACTACAAGGCGGGTTTCGATGATTTCTTGGTGGTGAATCAAGATCAAATTGTTGGCATGCCGTTAAATAGAGTTCTGGATTACGCGTCGGCAGAAAAAGCCATGACCTGCATCGAACAGGCCCTGCAAAGCAAAAAAGTCCAGACGATGGAATACACGCATAAAAAGGGTGATGCGCGCCATCGGTATGAAGCGCGTTTTAAGGATAGTGGAAAAGACGAGGTCACCGCCATCGTACGTGACATCAGTGAGCGTACCCGGCTGGAACAAATGAAGTCCGACCTTATCAACCGCATCACCCATGAATTGTCCACGCCTTTAACGATTATTGAACTGATGGTCAACCTGATGGAAGGTAATCCAACCCCGGAGGAATATAAGGAGTATTGGGATGTTTTGAAAGATGAAGTCAGCCGGGAACGCTTGCTGAGCGAACACCTGTTAAGCGCAAGCCGCCTGGAAAACAATCAGCTCAATTTACATTTCAGTTCGTGTGACCTGGTTGAATTCATTAATCACGCCGCCCATCAAATTGAATTACCTGCAACGGATAAAAAGATAACCGTCTTGCTGCAAACGCTGATTGACCCGGAAGAACTGCCGGCTTTAATCGACGCGGATGAGAAAGCTTTGACCCAGGTTCTGATGAATTTATTCGAAAATGCGATTAAATTCACCCCTTCCGGCGGAATGATCAAAATTATATTGCAGAGAACCGATTCGGGGTTTGAAATATCCATTATCGACACAGGCATTGGCATTCCAGATGAAGACCTGCCCTTATTATTCACCCGCTTTTTCCGGGGGTCGAATGCCATTGATAATGAAATCCAGGGAACCGGGATCGGGCTGTTCATCGTGCGCTCAATCCTGGAAAAACACGGCGGCAAAATTTCCGCGCACAGTGAATTGGGCAAAGGCAGCCAGTTTGATATCTGGCTGCCTGAAATAACGGTTGAACCATCTGTGCCAGACAGTTGAAGCAGCGGCAGACGGCTGTAAACCTGCTCACAACGCGTTCGGATGGCCCGCGAAATGTTTCTGGGCCGCACAGCGATTTTCGAATATCAAAACCGCAAGCCTTGAGAAAAAGTTCTTAAATGCATCGGTGAATTGCCTAATCAATTTGGATACACTGGGAAGGTAAAAATGACAGATACAATGGTGCAAATAAATCGAAAAAAGATACTGATTATTGACGACGAGAAGAAGTTGTTATTCGGATTGAAAGCCGTCATGACACGCGCAGGGTATGATATTTTAACGGCCAGCGAAGGAAGCGAAGGCGTCAGGTTGGCGAAAGAAAGTCTTCCCGATGTCATCATCTGTGATGTGATGATGCCGCCTCCCAACGGGTTTCAACTGAAGAAAATACTGGCAAATGATCTACAAACGGCTGCAATTCCTTTCATTTTCCTGACGGCACGAACGGGCGAGAGCGATAAAATCGCCGGTTTAAACCAGGGAGCAGACGACTATATCACCAAGCCATTCAATGTTGATGAGATGATTGCCCGAGTCCAGGCCATTTTGCGCCGCAATGAACTTGGCCGCCAGAGCGCCCTGCAAGAGATGGGAACGAAGGTCGAAAAAGTGCGGCGCAGCATTGCCACCAACCTGTCCCATGAGATGCGCACCCCCCTTGGTGTTATCCTGTCAGGGTTGGACCTGGCGATTCGGGAAAAATCGAACGGGGTGACGGACAATTTAGATCTCTATTTGGAGGCCAGTTTATCCAGCGCCCAAAAACTCTCGGTACTCATTTTTAACTTAATCCTGTTGAATGATATCGACACGGGAAAAGTTAATAAATTCCGAAAACCGGTGGACCTTAAGTTTCACTTTATCGACCCCGTTCAGAAAGTGCTTAAAGCCTACGCAGAAAAAAACCTGGATGTTCATATTTCGATTCAACCAGGCACCCTCATTCATGCCTCGGAGGTCGAATTTGCTCACGTTGTTTCCCACCTGGTGGATAACGCCTGCAAGTTCAGCCCCGATGGGGGGAAAATTAGGATTAGGCTGAACAGGAATGGAATGGGGGGGTGTTCCCTGCTGGTTGAGAATGAAGGCCCTGCGATTCCAGTCGAGCTGCGCGAAAAGGTTTTTGAACGCTACTACCAGGTGCAGCAAGACAATTCACGCCTTTACGGCGGCCTGGGGGTGGGTTTGACCATTGCGCGGGCAGTAGCTGAGGCCTTCGGAGGTAGCGTCTCCATCCTGGATTCGGCGGTGGGCTGCAAAGTGCGGATGGTTTACGCACCGGGCGCGGCAAATTGGGGGTCTGCTTTGTCGGGGGAAGGGCTTCGAATTTCACAAGAAGGCATCGGCGATGACTGATAAGAAAGAACGCCCGAAATTATTGGCTGAGTTATCGCAGATGCGGCAATATGTGGCCGAACTGGAGGCCCTTTTAGAAGAAGATGTCGATCATTTAAAAGAACCTCAAGCGCCTGTGGCGCCGGTAAGAAATTACCATCCCACGGTTTTTTGTGAAGAGATATTAAACCAGATCCCGGGTCTTGCTTATTATAAGGATACAAACGGCGAATATATCATGGCCAATCAGAAATTTGCCAGTGCATTGGGGTTGAATGTTCAGCAAATTGTTGGTAAAACAGATATTGATTTGATTCCTGCTGAAAGAGCTGAAAAATACTGGCTTGAAGATCAGCGGATTCTATCCGGCCAGGACTCTATCCTGGTGATTGAAGAAGACGTCCTTTATGAAGGGTGTAATACATTTGTCAGCTACCGTAAAGCGCCGCTAAAGGATGAGGAAGGGCTAATCATAGGCCTGATCGGAGTGGGCTTTGACGTCTCCAAGCACCATCTGCTTGAAAAGCAGCTGGAACAAGAACGCCTGCTGATCCGGACGGTCATTGATACCATTCCTGACCAGATTTTTGTGCATGACCGCAATGGCCGCTTCCTGCTGAACAACCTCAGCGATGCCAGGGTGATGGGCGTGCAGAATCCAGAGACCCTGGTGGGAAAGGGGGATGAAGATTTTTATCCCCCCGACATCGCAGCCGACTACCAGGCCGACGACCGCCAGGTGATGGATTCGGGACAGCCGTTAATCGACCATGAGGAACTATCCATTTCCTTCGACGGCAGGCACCATTGGGTATCCACCACCAAAGTGCCACTGCGGAACCGAAAAGGGGAAGTATTGGGCCTGGTGGGGATTGCGCGCGATATTTCCGAGCGCCGGGCGATGGAAGAAAAGCTTATCTACCACCTCGACCTTGAGAACATGCTGACGCAGCTGTCCACCCGCTTAATTAATATGGATACTGAAAATGTTGATGTGGAAATTACAAATGCACTGGGCGAGGTTGCGGAATTTGAAAAGATCGACCGGGGTTATTTTTTCTTGATGGACCAATCTAAAAAAACGATGCGTAATACCCACGAATGGTGCCGAGGCGGAATCGAATCCCATATGGAGATGTTTCAGGATCTGGCGCTAACCGCTTTACCCTGGTGGGTAAAAAAAATGGAAGAAAATGAACTCATTGCGCTTTCGCGAATAGACGACCTGCCGGAAGAAGCGCTGGTAGAGAAGAAACTTCTTCAAGCACAACGGATCCTTTCCATTGTGATGATACCTGTTTTTGTCAGTTATCGATTAATCGGTTTTGCCGGGTTTGATTCAATCACCGCGATAAAAGAATGGGGACAGGGTAGCATTTCTTCCTTCAAGCAATTTGGCAATATTCTCGGGAATTTATTGGAACGTAAACGGGCAAAAAATGATTTACAGATAAGTGAACAACAAAAAGCCGCCATTCTGAACGCCATCCCGGATAATATTTTACGGATCAACCAGGATGGCTTTATCCTCGATGTCATTGCTTCGGAGTCCTCCAGCCTGATAATACCGGCAGACCATATTCGCGGCGCCAACATTTCAGAAATCACCGTCAATGACATTGGGGTGACATTTTTAAGAAAAATCCATAGCGCCATCAGCACCGGGCAAAAACAAACGATGGAATATGAAATTCCGGTGCGAGACCGGGCTGAACATTTTGAGGCCAGAATTGTGTCCACTGGGGACAACGAAGTTATTGCCATCGTGCGCAATGTCAGTGAACGTGCCAGGTTGGAACAAATGAAAACAGATTTCATCCACCGGGCCACCCATAACCTGCGCACTCCGGTTACAACCATTTTTCTGATGGTCAGCCTTCTGGAGGGTGAATGTACACCCCGGGAAAAAAGGGAATATTTTACTGTCCTGAAGGAAGAGTTGGGAAAAGAACTAACCTTAATTGAAGATTTATTAACCGTGGGACGGTTGGAAAGTAATCACTGGGTCAACAAACTTAAATCCATTGACCCAATTGAAAGCTTGCACAGTTCCATTCAAGCCATTTCCCCGGTAGTTGGTGTAACATAGTTTCTGTACTTTCATGAACCTTAACAAAAACGGTGAGTCAGAAGTATCCTAAATAGGTAACCACACCAAAATAGGAGAACCGCATGACTCACCAGAACAATTATAACCTTTCTGGAAAGCTAACCGAAGAATTAACCAAGAATGGATTAGGGGCAGTCCCGGAACTCATCCGAGTGCTGATTAACAATGCCATGCAGGAAGAACGAGCAAAGTATTTGCAGGCGGATGAATACGAGCGAACGGTCGACAGAACTGGATACGCCAATGGGTACAAAGCCAAGACCATCATCACCCGGGTTGGTAAGATCACTTTTTCCATTCCACAGGTGCGAGACAGCAGTTTTTACCCATCTGCGCTGGAGAAAGGGTTACGCAGTGAACGGGCCCTGACCATGACTCTGGCTGAGATGTATGTTCAAGGGGTAACGAGCGCATTTGGGCGGAAACGGCAAGCAGACCTGATAAGAATCCCGGTTCATTCATATTTATCTAACGATATTTTTATTCCTGCGGTAAGATTCAAAGACTATCTGTTTTGATCATCTTTCTGCAGGAGGATCTACTATGGCAGGCAATATTCTTAGTCGGGAAGAACATGAACAACTTATAACGATCCCAATCGAAATCGAAGATGATGAACTTGTCAGGTTCTTTACTCTCCAGCCTGATGATTTGGCCTTGATCGATCCACGGCTACAACCCGCTTTTCGTTTTGATCAAGCTGCTCACATTTGTCTTCTGCGGTGGTTGGGGTGGTCGCCAGTCAAAGTGGAGCATTTGCCCGAGGTAGCACAAGCGGTGCTACGGCAACAATTGAGAATACCTGTCAAAAACTGGGATCCGCCAGCAGATCGAACAAGTCGATTACATGCCGAACGTGCACGGAAACATTTGGGATGGCACAAATACACTGAAGATGCAGAAAACTCCCTCAAAAAGTGGTTGGAGCCATTGGCCGAGGAATATGATTATGCTCATGTATTGTTTGAAGCCACATGTCAACATCTCTACCAGGAGAAAATTGTTCGCCCTGGTCCAGACCGGTTGGAACGCTTAGTTGAGGCCGTTCGTTCGTCTGTTAAAGAGAGAATTGCCCAAGAATTAGATTCCCAATTGTCTGTGATCCATAAGAAAAAACTCGATGACCTCCTTGTTGTTCCTGTGGGTGAAACACAATCACTGTTACAGCGGTTCAAAGAAACGCCAATGCGCGCCTCAGGAAATGAACTGCTTGATGTACTGGAAAAGATTGATATCTTGCGCGGTCTGGATCTGCCTCGTTTGGATCGGGGAACAGGAATCATTCACCCTAACCGTGCGAAACTCCTTGCCTCACGTGCCAAACAACGAACCAATTGGGATACTGCCCGGCTCCTGCCTCAGCAGCGCTACCCCCTGCTGGTTTGCTATCTTGACCAGGCCCTGCACGATTATGTTGATCTGGCAGTTACCATTTATATTGAGACGATCAAGAGCATTTTTCAACGAGCAGAAACCAAACGTGACAAAGAAACCTTGGAGCGCGGTAAGAGTCTGAATGACAAAGTTCTCATACTCAGTCGTCTGGCACATTTAATCCTGGACGAGAACGGCGTTCCAGATGCTGATCTACGCCAGGCAATTTATCGACTTGTCTCACGTGACCACCTTGCTCATACTGCCCACGAATGCGATGAAATTGCTCAGCCAGCCGACTACAACCCGATGAATTTTGCGGCGCGCAGCTATTCATACCTGCGCCGTTTTGTACCTCGTTTCATCGAAGTGATGCAGTTCCAAACAGAAGAAAAAGATCATCCTTTAATTGACGCCATTAAATTCATGCGAACGGTAGAGAATGGTCAGCAAGCTTTCGAACAGGCGCCATTCCAATTCATTCCCCGGCGTTGGAAACCCTACGTGGTTGACAATAAAAAGGTAGTCAACCGGCAAATGTTTGAACTTTGCCTGCATGAATGTATTGCAAATGCCATTGAACATGGTGAGCTTTGGATTCCAGATAGCCGGACCTACATCAGCTTTAAGAGAGATTGGATTACCGACGAAGCCTGGCCAACCGCCCGGCAGACTTTTCTGACACAATTTCCAGATCTGGCTGATGCAGATGCATTTATACAAAGGGCTCAAGACACTCTGGATGTTCAAATGGCAGAAGTAAACAGTGTGTGGCCAGGTCTTCAAGAGGAAGTCTGGATTGAAGATGATACCGTCCATCTGGCCCGCCTGGAGGCGAAGGAACTACCTGCAGGTATAACTCAGCTTCAGGATCGACTGGTGAACTTGTTTCCCCGGATTGGGATCGCCCAGTTATTGTTGGAAGTGAATCATTGGATTGGGGTTGATCGGGTATTAACCAATCTTAATGCGCAAGAACATCCAAAAGAAAATCTGACCGCTAAAAAAATCGCTGTGCTCATGGCAGAGGGCATGAATATTGGTTTGCAAAACATGAGCTACTGTGTCCATGGAATGAGTTATGCGGAGCTGGCAGGTATTTATGACCGATATTTCCGGGAAGATACTCTCCATCAGGCTATTGTTGCGGTGGTAAATTTCTACCACAAGCTTCCCATTACGCACTTTTGGGGAGATGGCACTGCCTCAAGTTCAGATGGACAGATATTCGGTGTACCGGTTAAGACCGTACATGCCCAATATCACCCTGAATCGCCCAGCAGGAGTGGACGGGCTGTCAGTGTTTATACTCATATCAGCGATCATGGTATTCCTTTTTATGGACAGGTGATCCACCATCTGAGCCAGGAAGGTGCCTATGTTCTGGATGGATTGTTGTATCATGAAACAGATTTGACGCCGCAACATCATTATGTGGATACGGGTGGCTACCAGGATACGCTCTGGGGTGCCTGCCATTTGCTGGGTTTCTCACTTGAGCCTCGCATACGGGACATTGGTGATATGCGACTATTTCGTATGCGCCGAAAGGTGGAAGAATACGGAAATATTCAGGTATTATTTCCGGAGGCAATCAATACGCGTGCAATCCGGGAAAATTGGGATAACATCCTGCGATTGATGGCCTCAATCCATGCTGGAATAGTGCCCGCCTCACAAATACTGTGTAAATTGGATGCATATCACAGAGAAAATGGGGTTTTTAAAGCTTTGCGCGAAGTGGGTCGAATCGCCAAAACGAGGTTTCTCCTGGACTATTTCACCCAACGGCAGATTCGCCAGCGTATCCAGAAGGGTTTGAACCGGGTGGAAAGTTACCATGCTCTCGTCCGAACATTGTTTATTGGCCAGTCGGGTGAAATTCGTCAGCGCGAACTGGAGGCACAATTAAATCGTACCAGCTGCTTGCAGTTAGTAGCAGCGATGGTGATGACCTGGAATGCTGCTTACCTCTCCGCTGCTGTCAGTAAATTGGAAATGGAAGGAGTATCTATTTCTCCCGAACAAATCGCTCATATTTTACCTGCCATGTCTGAACACATCAACCGGCTGGGACGGTATGAATTTAACCCGGCAGCGGACACGATTCAGACCAACTTATCCGAACTTCCGTTAAGGTCGGCATCCATAATGGCTGAGCATCTTGGTCTAAATATTTAAGAAATTATCATGTGTCAGAATAGAGACCACCATTTTTTATGAGATGTGTAAGTAAAAAACCAATCTATTCTGACCTGTCGTGGCAGGCAATCTGACGTCATGTTAGGATATAGACTACAAAAAGGATGAGACAAAACTGATCCAAATACAACTCTACGAGATTGTCGAAATGCGTGTAAAACCAGGTTTTGGGATGAAAAAATGGTTACAGTTCTTCAATAGTATTGTAACCATAGCCAATGTTTGTGTTAGAATGATGAAAGAAACCATCCTCCACAAGTCATTATTAAACGCCTAAAAGATATTATATTCGGAATAAATAATGAGAGGCATTTATGGAAGATAATATTTTGGCCATCATTTCACCTGGCGCCAGCCCTATGGATCTGGTATATCCGCATGTGCCGGTGGCAACCACTCAGGCCATCCGTGCCTGGGCCCAGAGTTCAAGCGATCCTTCCAGTCCTATTTATACCAGTATCGTTCAGGGAAAAGTTGCAATCCTGTGTGACTTTTTTGATTACATTTGTAAACATCCGGGCCAGGTCAGCGAAGCCGATATTCAACTGTATCAGCAATATCTGGAACAGCGCAATCGTGCTCAGTCCACAATTTATACCTATATCAGCCGCATTTCTGCCTTTTATGAGTGGATGATGTCTTCCCCGGAACTGGCGGCGGTGATCCATAAAAACCCCACCAAATTAGTGCGCCCCAAAGCCCCCAAACCTTACCAGTCCAAAGCGACCAAGGCTCTCTCGGATGATCAGGCTAAAGCCCTGGTCAAACAAGTCAAAAAAGCTTCCGAGTCCAGAGATCTGGATGCCAAAAGGGATTATGCCATGCTCTTGATTTATTTTCTGACCGGCATGCGCCGTGAGGAAGTTTGTAGTCTCAAATACGGAGATATTACACTTTCAAGTGTAACACCCCAAAGCGATGAAGCACCAGGCAGCGTTATGATTATTTCGTGTCGGGTAAAGGGTGGAGAAATTGTTACTCGTGAGCTGACCAACCCAATTGCCGGTAAGGCGCTGATGGATTACCTGATTGCTTCAAATCGCCTCAATACCATGACACCCGAGTCGCCACTGTGGACCCGTCACGATCATGCCGGGAAACCAGGTGAACCCCTAACCTCGCATGCGTTTGTAAAAAATCTCAAAAAATATGCGCTGGAAATCGGGTTGAATCATATTCATTTGCACCAGACCCGCCACACGTTTGCCCGGATTATTGCTGATGAGACCGGAAGTTTTTTAGCTGCGCAAGAAGCTTTGGGGCATAAGGACGCTGCTGCCACCAGAGTCTATGTGCAACACCTGGGAACGAAAAAAGATCGTTCTTCCGGAATGATCGGCTCCCGCCTCGATTTTGATGAATAATCTTGGTGTTGGCCGGGTTAATTCCATCCGGCGATTTGACCCAGCCGCGGACTTTTTGCCTGGATTTGCATTTTCTATCCCGATGTGCGTTTTTTTGTTCTTGATTTCCGCGCTGTGCTAAAATGGAGTTAGGTAAAAAAATACCAACCACAAATATCCTATGAACAAAACTTGATTTAGTGTTATCACTTACAAATTTTAGCATAGTGGTATGGGCTTTGCATCATTAATTTGCATGGATATTCCAACCAGCCCTGAGAAAACCGCCCATCCTTCATATCAATCCATTAATCTTCCCACCGGTCATAACTATTTTCGCCAGATTTTCCGAGACCACTGGGAAACTTGGGTTTACCACCGTTTGGATAGGGAAGTTCCTGCCAATCAGCGTGCATATGTCAAAAATGTTGTTGAGCGGCTGATGCTCTGTCGCGATCCTGAAGGTGGGTTTGCCCGCTATATATGCCCGAGCTGTGGGTTTGAGCATAAGGTGCCTTTCTCATGCAAAACCCGCTTTTGCCCTTCTTGCGGGAAAATCCATGTTGATCACTGGGTCAACAACATCACCAGGGACATCCTGGAAGTCCCTCACCTCCATATCACCCTCACTACTGATGATTCTTTTCGACCTTTTTTCCGTGAAGATAGTCGACTTCTGGATGAGCTTTTTAAGATCGGCGCAGAAGCTGTATTGCAGGTCGTTCTGGAGCTTTATCCTGGCATGCGCATTGGTATGATCTACACCGTCCACACCTACGGGCGCGGTCTGGGGTATAAGCCGCATACCCATCTGGTCATGTCAATGGGTGGTTTAGTTGGTGATAAATGGGTACAGATTCAAAGTGTCCCGGGTGATCGTCTTTCCAAAATATGGCGTTCTTTACTCTGTAAGAGACTTCGTAAGTTAAGGTCATCCGATACCGCCCTGATAAAAGTGATCGATAAAACTTTCAAAGACCATCACGGTTTTGTGGTCCATACCGAAAGCTTTTACCCTAAAGGGATTGAGGCCGCTCGTTACATCGGCCGCTATCTCGGTCATCCCCCACTGGCCACCTCTCACTTGACTGACTACGACGGCAATACCGTCACCTTCTGGTACATAGATACCGAAACCGGATTGCGTAAAGTGGTCCATTGTTCGGGTATGGATTTCATTTCTTTGTTGGTGCCTCACATTCCACCCAAAGGTATGCAAATGGTGCGCTATGCTGGTTTATATGCCCATTGCATCAAACACAAAATCGCACTCGTCGCCAACACCGCTTTGGAAGCATTACGCCCACAAATTCCTCTCTTCGTCCTCGATCCACTGTTGAAAGTCATACTTCCCCTAAAATGGCGTGACCGTATCAAAGCCTCCTTTGGCTATGATCCTCTTTCTTGCCCTCGTTGCGGTCGCACGATGGAGCTCGCTGAAATCTGGGAGCCAAAACGTGGACATATCTGGATGAAGCAGTGGTTGGAAACCCATCGTCTCCTTAAAGCCGCTCGGGATGCACTGAATATTGCTGCACAGGCTAAACGCCCTACCCCATCTCCATTATTGCCTCGTAAATATCAGCAGCTTCCACTCGCCTGGAACACTTCCTGATATTTTCTGTTTCCCCATTCTCTCTCACTCGGATGCTCTCGCGAGGTAATTGTGTATTCCTGCTCACGGGATTTTAACGGTTTGCAAACTGTCCCAATAAGGTCGAGTGGCTTCTGCGGTTGTTCACCCGGCCCGGTGAACACCAGATTCAGACCTTTAAAAAGTACTAATTCCTAGACATTAAAAACCGGGACCTTTACTGATGACCAGACCCGCCTTGTTTATAATAG
>TBL_comb47_HYPODRAFT_10006427_pt1 | contig 12699 bp, 11 predicted proteins | sample TroBogypolimnion_40_FD_10682 | JGI IMG/M metagenome (IMG submission 10682)
ATGGGAAGTATGGGAAGTATGGGAAGTATGGGAAGTATGGGAAGTATGGGAAGTATGGGAAGTATGGGAAGTATGGGAAGTATGGGAAGTATGGGAAGTATGGGAATGCCGTCCGAGACGGACGGCACAACAACAAAACCATTTTGGACACCCGCCATCCTCATTTTAGCCACTGTGTCGCAGAACATTTCCGAGTTCTTAGAGAGTCCTTGAGCAAAAGCTTCATCGGATTTTCCGGCGACACTCCCATACTTCCCATTCTTCCCATCGGCTGCCACCATTTCCGAGAGATTAGAGAGTTGTTGAGCAGGACTGCTTTGCCCTGCGCCAGCAGAACAAACCGGGTAACCGCCCGTTTCCGAGAGATTAGAGAGTTGTTGAGCATGACTGTTTTGCCCTGTGTCAGCGCCGCCAAACCCGGATGCAACGGGCGGGCAACCGCCCGACTCCGAGCTTTTAGAGAGCCTTTGAGCAGAGGCGTCATCAGATTTTCCGGCGACACTCCCATACTTCCCATACTTCCCATACTTCCCATCGTTTTTCAAGATTTCCGAGATATTGGAGAGTTGTTGAGCAGAGGCGTTATTCTGGAAATCATGGGGCCTATGGGACTTATGGGTCTTATGGGGCCTATGTGTTTCCGCTGCCGCGATAATCATTTCCGAGAGATTAGAGAGTTGTTGAGCAGAAGTATTGTCATTCTCCTCATTCTTCTGCCCATATGTCCCATAGGTCCCATACGCCCCATTGTTTTTCAAATTTGTCATTTTTCGGTTTCCATTTTTATCTTTTACACAGGTGTCGTGTATCTATATATAGTGAATTTGTCAACGCAAAGTTGCTAAAGCATTTGCATAAAGCAAATTACGTCTAAGAAACAGAATTATTTTTAACCACGGAATACTCGGAAAAGCACGGAAGAAAAACCGAAAGCAGGGTTCACGTGGAGGCGTGAAGATGGGGAAGCCAGTATTTAACAGGGCTATACAGGATACTCAGGATTTTTTATCATAACCGTTGGATTACCGCGAAACACAATTATATTAAACGCTCAATGGCAGGTCAGGGGAGACCCATACAAATTCTTAATTTGCCAACATCAGGACAATATAATGACGCTTATCGCTGTAAACAAAGTCTCAAAATGGATAATGGTTTTGTCTTTATTACCCGTAATTCTTGGGACTTTTTTAATTATTCGTACTCATTTCGCTCTTTTGCATGCTGTCGCCGCTACCGGAACAATCACAGAACTGATTGCAGAGAGAAACAACGATGGCAAAACTTATTATCATCCTGTTTTACTATTTACTGATCTCAAAGGTGAAACTCACAAAACATGTTCATCCAGATTCCTTTCCCCCGGTGAGGCAAAGATTGGTGATAAATGCGATTTTTTATATGATCCCGAAGATTTTTCAACAGTGGAGGATCTGAAGTTTATCGGTATCATTCTCATCGGATTTGGACTTTTAGATTTTTTCTTTTTTTTGATAGTAATGTTGGTAACAAAAAAAATGCTGAGATCTGCCAGCAAAAACAATATTCTTCAAAGTCATATAATGTTTATACCAACTAATGCTCAAGGTTGGAACCGGTTTGCAAAATTGATGATGCTAATACCTTGCCTTGTAATAATTATTGGTGCTGCTTTTGCTGTTCGTACTATCATTTTTCTTCAAGATGCAGTGCCCGCGACTGGAACAATTTCAGAACTAATTGAGGAAAAAAGTCCTGATAGCGGTACAAATTATTATTTTTCGGTCTTTGCATTTCAAGACGCAAAGGGCGTTACGCACAAAATACGCTCTTCTTTGGGAAACATCACTCCGGCCAAAGTAGGCGACAAAATAGAAATCCTTTATAATCCAAAGAACCCGGACATGGCGGAGGAAAATGATTACTACTGTCGTTGGGGGTTGCCAATGGGTTGTTTCCGCCAGGGAGCCGTTGCTCTCTTTATTTTATGGCTTGTTGCAATCATAACAAAGCGAAGAATGGCTTCTGCGGCAAAGACTCAGCAGCAATAAGTTTGGTATCTGGTAGTATTTTTTCAAATTACGCCTATTCGAAGAGAGTAAGATTCTTTATGATACAGCCTGAAGATTGTGCTTGCCGCAGATGAATCTTTCCGTACCGGGTTTTAATTTGCATTGTGCTTAATAAGGTATTATAATATGAGTGCCGGATTGTAAAATTCTAAGGCATCGTAACTATGGGATTTTTAATGAAGTTGCTCAAGAAGAATATTTTGGCGATATTGATTATGTTTGCCGCTGGAATTGCATTCGGCGATATTGTGGATATTCCCGCCAGTGTCACTGACAGCGTTGACCGGTATTTCAAGGACGGGAGAACTCCGGCGTTTAACTACAAAGGCAGCAACGACATGGCTAATTTTGTGGTTCAGGACAACACCAAGACCACGCTGACCTTTATCGGTGGTTCCAATCAGGTGACCAACTTCGGCTATGTGCAAATTCTGGGGAACGGACTTCCTGACGCCAGCACTAAAGTTTCTGTTTTCAGCACTGCGGCTTCAACAATGGTTGCCGGTTCGACTTTTACGATTACCCCGCCCGCCGGCGAGAAAATCGGATTTTGGATTGAGCAGTCCAATAATCCGGGTTATACGACTTGGACGGTTGACGAAAATAATATTACTCGTGTTCAGCAGGCGGTGGTCACGGCGGATTCAACGCCTCAACATATGATAATCGGATTTGAGGATAAATGGATCGGCACTCTGCCCAGCACGCAGAAGATGTACGGTGCGGACCTGGACTTTAATGATTGTCTCGTGTCAGTCAGTATTGCGCCTGCCGACACCGGAGGGGTGCCGTCGGGACAGCCGGCGCCTTCGATTCTCTATACTCTTGTCGCGAGCATAATCGCGATCGGGAGCGTGGGCTGGCGTAATATTTTTGGGGTTATTCACTAGAAATTATGGGAAAAATGCGAATATCCAATATTCAACAAGGAATGTCCAACTGATGAAGGAAAGGCAAAATACATAAAGACAATCAAGCAGGCACGATAGCGGTATTTTTTTACCTTGAATATTGGATATTAAAAACAGGAAACAGCCACAAAATTCAGGAGAAGGGGCTGTTTTTTTATCCGGGACGGCGTACAGGCGTTTAAAATTGTGATATTTTACAAACAGGCAAAATATAGAGATGAGTTTTAAAGCATTTATTCAAATAGCAAGTGTGATTACTGCGATTGCTTGTATCGCGCTGATCGGCTATTTTGCGCTATCTTACAAGAACATGGCCGATTATATGAACGAAGCCAATGTTGCGATAAATGCCGAAGACTATAACCGTGCCGCCGCGATTCTGGAAGGCATAATTTCCCGCGAGGTGTCCAATGAGAGCGCTCACCGCAAACTGGCGGCGATTTACGAGCAGAAAGGCCAGCCCGGCACCGCGGTATATTATTGGCGGAATGTAGCGAAGCTCAATCCGCTGGATCGCGATGTGGTTTTGAAAATAGCCGAAAATCTGCTGGCCTGCCGCCGCTATGACGACGTGGTTGAACTCTTAAAGCCTTATTTCGACAGTCAGAAAATCACCGGCCAGGAAAAGATTTGTTTGTGCAAAGCTTATCTGTATAACGGTCAAAGAAAACTGGCGGAACCGATTGTCGCGCAAATGCTCACCGCCGAACCGGACAATCTTTCCGCGTTGCTGTTGAAAGCCAATATGCTTGCCAGTGACGGTCAGCATAAAGCGGCGGCAGCCATTTTCAACAGCATAAACTCGGAAAGCGCCGGAATAAAAAGCGCCGTGCTGATCGGGCTGGGGAATTGCGCGCGCGCCGCGGGACACATGGACAAGGCGGAAGAATATTATCTGCAAGCGCTGAAAGTTGAACGCAATTCCGTGGGGCCGAAGTTTGTGCTGGCCAGTTTTTACCGGGATACCGGGAAAAATGACAAGACGTCCGTGTTATACTGGGAAATCCTGAACCGCATTCCCGGTTCGCTGGAGGCAATCATTCCATTGGCGGAAATTTACGCCGCGAAATCGGATATTCCGGTGCTGAACCGGCTGATTAAAGAAATTCTGGTTGAAAATAAGACCGCCGTCGCCTCGCGGAATTACATCCGGGCGATGATCTCTTTTATCCACAGCGATTTCAGCGAAACGTCCAAATTGCTGAAGCGAAGCACGGCCTACTGGAGACGTCCGGCGTATCAGTGGATGCTGTTTAAAACTTCGCTGCCGCTGAAAGATTATCCGTCAGTGTCCGATGCCGCCGCCCAATTGCTGAGGGTAAAAGATTCTGAACGGGCGCGGAAAATCATTGCTGACGCGATGGGCGAAACCGCGTCCCAGGCGATGTTGGAAGAAGATTATTCTTACGCGGAAAAATTGATGAACGAGATCGAGCAAATCGACCCTGCCAACCGGATCAATGCGCGGCTGCTGATGCTGTCCAAGTATCGTCACGGGGAATATCTCGAAGCATTGCGCCAGTCCGGCGCCATGCTTGAATTCAATCCTGATTCGCTGGAGGCGCTGGAAATCCAGGGACGGTCCCTGCTGCAACTGAATAAACCGGAGAAAGCGGTCGAGTCTTTCCTGAAGCTGATTAAACTGCGTCCGGACTCGCCGGTCGGCCTTTACCTTACCGCCCAGGCGTATCGGCAGGCGGGCAATCTGGTCATGGCAAAAGAATATATCGCCAAAGCCAGTAAACTGGCCCCGGAGGATAATGAGATCGCGGAGTTCGCATTTATGCTCTGCATAGAGTTTAAAGATTATGCCAGCGCGGAAAATATCGTCAGGAACCTGACTAAAAGCGAGAATAGAAATACCCGTGCGCTGGGCTGGTCGCTGATGGGCGATATTTTCAATTCCAAAGGGGATTATGCATCCGCCGAAGGCAATTACAAAAAGGCATATGAAATGGACCCCGATACTCTCCGCTACTGTTTCCTCTATTCGGAGATGCTGATCAAGTCCGGGAAAATTGCGGAAGCCGGCCGGCTGCTGGATTATTTCTACAGCACAAAATCCGTCAATCCGGTGGTCGCCTTTAAAATGGCTTACTGGGAACAGAAGTACGGCAGCATGGAAAAAGCCGTCAGAATATATGAAGATCTGCTGCATAAAATGCCGTATTGGAATGCCGTGCTGGTGAATCTTTCCGAGGCCTATGCGGCGTTGAATGATTCCAGGCGGGCGGACGAGTTTTCGGAGAAAGCCGTCTATCAGTCTCCGGAATGGGCACCGTCCTGGATTTGCGCCGGTCGCCGGGCAATCTCCAGAAAAGATTTATTGAAGGCCGAAGAGCATTTTGTCCACGCCCTGACGATTGAACCGGGGAACGCCGAAGCCAAGGCCCTGCTGGAACAAGTCCGGCAGACGATGGCCAAAGATCCGGAGAATGTGGTTACGCTGATAAAACGTTCGGAAGCTTGTGCCGCATCGAAGGATTTTAAACAAGCTGATGATTTTGCGGAAAAAGCGCTTCGGGCGGGACCGCAGTATCCTCCGTCCTGGATTTGCGCCGGTCGCCGCGCAATGTTTAATAAGGATTTTGCCAAAGCCGAAAAATGCTTTACCCAGGCGCTTGAGCTTGAACCGGGTAATGCCGAGGCCAAAGGCCTGCTTGAACAGTTGGGTCGCGGTTCCGCAAAAGAGCTGCGGAATAAAGCGGCGGAACTGATGAAGACTTCAGAGTCTTATGCCGCGTCGAAGGATTTTAAACGGGCTGACGAATTTGCGGAAAAGGCGCTGGCCTTGGCGCCGGAGTGGCCCGCGGTCTGGATTTACGCCGGTCGCCGGGCAATGTTCAACAAAGATTATGCGAAAGCCGGAAAGTATGTTACCCAGGCCTTAATGCTGGAACCGGGCAGCGCCGAGGCGCAGGGATTGCAGGAACAAATAAAACTGGTTATGACTGGAGAATTGCAGAATAAAGCGGCGGAACTGATGAAGGCTTCAGAGTCTTATGCCGCGTCGAAGGATTTTAAACAGGCGTCCGAATTTGCGGAAAAAGCGCTTGCCGCGGCTCCGGAATGGCCTGCGGTCTGGATTTATGCCGGTCGCCGGGCAATGTCCGGCAAAGATTATGCGAAAGCTGAAAAACATTTTGTCCAGGCGTTGATGCTGGAGCCGGGTAATGCCGAAGCGAAGGATTTGCTGGACCAGGCCCGGCGGGCCTTGGGAGACGTAAAACAATAACCTTTACATCTTCGCGATTCTCCCGAATGCCTTTGTATTTGCCGGTTCGTTACATACCTGAAGGTATGCGCCTTACCGGCAATTCACAAAATCACTTCGGGATATTTCGTGAAACTTGTCAAGCTTATTTCTTAACAGCTCCTTGTCGGCGAGTCCGCCCAAGGCGACAACAGATCTGTAACGATAATATAGGTGAAAATGCCTGATCGTGACACAACTAAAGCCATATTTACCGGCATCATCTGTTTGCCGGTTGCGCTTTATCCGTTTGTTTCCGGAATTGGTTCCGTGTTCGATTCCGAGTTCATAGTATTATGGCTGCTGGCTGCCGGGATGTTATGCAACGTGTTCAGGGGATTCCGCAAAACCTGGAATTTTAAACCGGCGACCATAATCGGCTGGATACTTATGGGCGCGGCGGTGGCGTTGATTTGGGGCGGAATCCTGACTGGAAATAAAACTGCGGTATTTTTCAATTTGTCACTGCTGGCGTTCATGCTCAGTCTGGCGGCATGGATTGCCGGAACCGGATTTATGCTGAAGACCCTGCTGCCGTTTACGGTGTTTATCATTATTCTGCCGTTTTTGAGCTATTTCCATTATCTGCTCAGTTATCCGTTGTGTGTGATTTGCGCCGGTTTTACCGCAACTGTTCTGAAAATCTTCGGTTTGCAGATCAGCAATGAAGCGGCGGTAATTGTTTTAGGCGGAGAAAAGATTTCGATCACTACCGCCTGCAGCGGGATATTCCAGTTGGAGGCAATGCTGCTGCTGGGTTGGCTGATTGTTGTCAGCGCCCACCGGACCGTCTGGCGGCGGGCCGCTCATTTCATTATGATTTTCCCGATTGTCATTTTTATGAATACCCTGCGCCTGGCCGCGGTAATTCTGTTGTATATGAATATCGGGAATGCTGCATTCAATTATAAGTTGCATACCGTAATGGGTTTTGTCATGGTGGTTATCGCGGCGCTGCTGATGTGGTTCTGCCGGTTGCTGTTTAAAGAGGACGGCGGGAGGAAAAATGTTCAAAAATAATTACTTTAAAATGTTTATCTTTATCTTCGCCTGGGAGCCGGTGGCGCTCAAAGTGCATTGGTTTATCGAAGCCTGGCGTCAATCTCCGCTTGACCGCTTTGACCCGATTTTCATAATTGCGGCGGTCCTGGCGGCGGTGATTTTCTTCAAAGATTTCAGGAAACAGGCCGGCAAAGTTGATTTTGGCGGGATTCTTCCGCTGTTTGTGTCCGCCGCCGGAATCGGACTGGGAATATATCTGCGGATCAATATGATCTACATGATATTTGCGTTGCTGTTTTGTGCTTCCATGCTTTGGCTGCTGTGGGGATGGCGGGTTTTTGTCAGGACGCTGCCTTTGTTTCTGATACTGATGCTTGCGCTGCCGGGTACTTCCTTCTGGTGCGGCGACATGCTCCGGCGCTTCGGATTTGATACGTCCTGGGGAGTAGTATTCAAGTTTATTGCCGCATTTATTTTACTTGCCGCGGAAGTATCTATGGAATATTTCACGGAATTGCAGTTGACCAGACAGGCGTTCTTTTACCTTGCCGCGGCGCTTTTCTGGGCGGGCAGCCTGTTGATTTTCTTTGAAAAGCCATCGCATGGCGCTCCGCTTAATCTCAATATTTCAATTGAACCGTCAGGCAAATGGCTTGGCGAAGCCGTTGAACCGGATGCGGTTGAAAAAGGCTTCTATGAAGGGCAGGGGACCCTGAGGTTTGTTCATTATTCTGATACCGGCGCTCCGGTTTCCTCGCTGGTAATACAAGTTGCCGGCGATATTCATAAAGTGCATCCTTTCCGTCTCTGCCTGACTGCCGCGAACTGGAAAATATTAAGCAGCCGGCGTGTTGAGATCAATACCGGCAACGGCAATGCGGCAGCCAACTGCATTGAGGCGGAGAGGAAAGGCCGGAATTATATTTTCTATGTCTGGTACAGTTCGGGCATCCGCTCAGTTGACGATTTTGCGTTTTTCCGGAGCACCTATTCCTGGGATTCGCGTTGGACTATCTATCATGTATTTACGCCGGTCGAGTACGGCAATACCCAGGAAGCGGAGCAGCGCATCAGGAATTTTATCAAGACCTTTTCTGCTGACGCGGATAAGGCAGTTCAGCCTGAACCCTCTTTAAAATGACCATTTGGGCTTAAATAAATCCTGAAAAGAGCAGATGAACGCGACTTTGCTTTTTACTTTTATATAAAGTGTGATATTTTAGTGGAACTAGGGAATGTTTTGATTAATAATTGAGGATTTTTGATGAAATACGAACTTGTGATTATAATGATATTTTATGTTCTGACTCAACTGGCTGATTTCATTCTTGAATATTCGAACCGCCGGTATCTGGAAAAACACGGCGCGGAGATTCCGGATGAATTTAAAGGCGTCATTACTCCGGAATTAATGGAAAGATCTAAGAATTACACTATTGCTAAAATAAAATACGGCGGATATTCCACTGTCTATAATCAGTTGATTACCTTGATTTTCATCTTCGGAATTCTGAATTACTACAATAATTACCTGTTTGATTATTTTAATTCGTTTAAAGATACCGGTAACTTTATCCTCGGCGGATTAGTTTTCATGATGGTGTTGACTTATGCGAAGACCTTCTTGAACCTTCCGCTGAATCTTTATCGCGTATTTAATCTGGAAAAACGCTTTGGTTTTAATACCATGACTTTCAAGTTATGGCTGCTTGACATTTTAAAAGGTTTCGTGGTTTCCTCCATTCTGCTCTCGATAATGATTGTCGGCGCATTCTGGCTGATCGAGAAACTGCCGGATATATGGTGGCTTCCGGTTTGGGGATTTTTCGTTGCTTTTACCATTTTTGTGATTTACATTTCTCCGTATGTGCTTGAACCGCTGTTCAACAAATTCACTCCGATCGAGGATAAAGAGCTGGAGAAGGAAATAGAATCGGTTCTGGCAAAAGGCGGGATTACAGTCCGCGGCGTTTACCGGATGGATGCGTCGAAGAGAACCAGGCATTCCAATGCCTATTTTACCGGAATCGGGCGGGTCAAGCGCATTGTGCTGTTTGATACGCTGCTGGAGCGTTTAAGCAAGGAAGAAATCCTGGCAGTGCTGGCTCACGAGGCAGGACACTGCAAAAAACGTCATGTTTTCAAGAATCTGGTTATCTTTGAAGCGCTTACCGCGCCCGGCGCGTTTATTGCGTTCCTGATGCTGGAAAAAAGCGATTGGCTGACGCGGGTATTCGGATTGACGCATGACACGTTCTTCGCGAAATTCATTCTGCTGAGTTTTGTCGCGACTATTGTGCTCTGGGGTATGCCGCCGTTTTTCAACGCGATTTCAAGGCATTTTGAAAAACAGGCGGATAAATTTGTAGTCAGGATTATCGGCAGCGGCGAGGCTTTGGCATCGGCGCTGGTCAAGCTTTCCGCCGAAAATCTGTCCAATATTCATCCGCAGAGGCTTTACGCTAAATTCCATTATTCGCATCCGCCGCTGTTGCAGCGCGTCCGCTATCTGAAAAGGTTCCAGGCGGCGGAGGCGAAGAAATCCGCGGATTGAGGAATTATTTGTTCAGCAGTAATTCGCGACGGACTTTGATGACGACTTTTTTGACTTCCATCTGCTTATCGCCAATTGCAATGCATGGCATGTGGCCTTCGCCGGTGTACAACAGCATGAAATCGCCGGGGCAAAGCTTTATCAGGGAAGATATTGCGGAATTATGCTCAAACAGTTCGCAGTCTTTCTCATCGCTATAGGCGGATATTTCTTTCAATCCGGCAATGGAACTTACCCCGATAAATTCTGTTCCGCTGATAACCGCCTGGATATCAACATATTTGCGGTGCGCTTCCATCTTGCCGTTATTCAACAGTTTGGTCGTATATTTCTGGACAAGGGCATAGACGTCATTCCCGCAAAGGTCATAGCGCTTATCTTCAGTATCGGGGGTTACGGTCTTGATAAAATCAAAAGCGGTTTGGAAAACTTCGGGCGCGATGGCGGAATAGGCTTTCCAGTTGATGCAATGGTCTGAAATCATATGTTTCCTCCAGTTGTTTATTATTCAAAGAGGAAACAATATAGCGGAGAAAACCGTTAAGTCAATCACCAATGCAGGCTGGGATCACGGGTGAGGTATTCAACCTGGTCATCAATAATCTTGTCTGCATTGTTTTTCCGGTTTTCATAAGCCTGACGCAGAGTATTCAACCGCTTTTCCAGGGTGTCCAATTCCGTTTTACTTCTATCCAGATTGCGGTAAAATTCTTTCTGGCTGGCGTCTTTCAACTGAGCCATATATTTCTGTTTTTCTTCAGGAGTTTGTGCTTTATGATATTTTTCCGCTATTCCATTTATGTTTTTCTGGACGCTGTTTTCCTGTTTTCTCAATTCTTGTATTTTGGCTCTCAGTTCTTTCCTGAATTTTTCGGGGTCTTGCAAATAAAGTTCCTTTAGTTTGGCCTTATCCTCCGGAGAAAGTCTCTCAATATACATCAATGCCGGATGGTCTTCGCGGGTTATTCCCTGAGAATTTTTTTCAATCTTCCTGGCTGCCTTCTTTTCAGACAGCGACTTATCCGTCTTTTTATTAACGTTAGTGGTAGCGGTTGTGCTGCTGGTGGTAGAGTTCGCGTTATTAGTGGTAGTGGTGGTAGCGATTGTATCAGTGGTGGCGGGGGGAGTGATTGTATCAGTGGTTGTTTTGTCCGGGCTGTCCGCGGCGGAAGACAATACGACAAACCCGCCGGTAAAGGCCGATAACACAATAAATTTTAAATAATTCATTATTTCCCTCAAATCTCTGCTATTGTTCTTCTTCGATTACGGGTAAATTCGGCGCCGGAGTGTCCGGTTTGCCGGATATGCTGATGCAATGACTGCTGATTTCAATCGCTGCCGCGGTTTCGAACAGTTCTTTGTCAAATTTAGACCAATCCCAGTTTTTTACAATTTCCCTGTGGTTTTGGGCCGGGCTGTCCGGCGGGAAGATTGTAACCAGACAGGCCAGCGCCACGCAGGCTGCTGCGGCCCCGTAATAGATTATCCGGTGGATCGTCACTCGGCGGCGCGCCCGTTCCCGCAACGCGCGATCGGCGGCGGCAAGTACCGCAAAATCCAGGGTAAGCGGTATTTCGCCAACCGGAATCGCGGTATTGCGCAGGCGTTCCCAGTCAGATGCCAGCGATGCGCATTCCGGGCACTCTCCGCAGTGTGTCCTGAATGCGGCACGCTGTTCTTCTTTGTCCGCCAAAATTGCTTCGATATAATTTTTACATTCGTTTTTCATCTTAAATCCCTGTTTTCCATGCCGTTAGATTCTTTTTCAATTTTTTTATCGCGTACTGCATTCTGGCCAGTACGGTATTTATCGAACAGTTTTGTATCTCGGCGATTTCCTTGAAGCTGACTTTATTGTGCCTCAACATAAACACCTCGCGCTGTTCCTCCTGCAAGGTTTCAAGCGCACGGCCCAGCGCCTGTTCGAAATCCGAATTATCCATGCTGTCCCACACCAGTTTGTCCGTGTCCGGGAAGTCCGGCGTGTCTTCATCATCCATCGATATCTGATTTACAAATTTTTTATTCCTCCTGAAGTGATCAATGACCAGATTATGGCCAATCCTGATCATCCAGGCGGAAAAGTGATTGTTGCAACGGTATTCCGGCAATTTTTGTATCACTTTCAGCCAGGTCTGCTGAAAGATGTCGTCCACCGTGCTTTGCTGCTGCGGCAGCATATTGTTTAAATAACCGTACAACAATTTCTTGTACCTGCCATATAGTTCTTCAAAGTCCTCGCCGGTTCCGGACAGATAACCTTTAATCAAGTCTATATCTGCCCTTTTTATGTCCATTGCTTTGATTTTGTGTCTTTCTTTACTCATAAAACGTTTGGAATCCGGTTTTATTGCCTGACGCTTCTAAATATTTGCTAAAAAAACGGCAAACGGCCTGTCGGCCGGAAGCAAGTCCATTTCCGGCAGTGAATTACGCTTTACCCATGCCCACTGCTGCCCTTCCAGCGGCGTCGGGTCCGGGCTTGCCTGACCGGAGTTGCACCGCATGAACCGGATATGCACCTTTTTCCCGGGATATTCATATTCCGTTATGAACATAGTGTCAAAGACCAGAATATCCAAATCAAGTTCCTCTTTGATTTCGCGTTTCAGGCATTCGGAGGGCGATTCGCCGGGTTCGATCTTCCCGCCGGGGAATTCCCACCTGCCGGACATGTCCTGGCCCGGCGGCCTGGTAGTTACCAGAACCGTATCACCTCTGGCAATCACTGCCGCACAAACGGATATATTTTTCATAACCGGCTTTCTTGATGTAAAATTGTTTGGTCATAGAGTAAATATACTCTATAAGGTTGAAAATTTAAAATAGATTGCGAAGATTTTGAGAATTGGTTCGTATTCTGAGAGGCTGCCGATACCGGGGTATCGAAGGCCTCGAAGAGTGCGAATCCAAACTCAAAAGATC
>TBL_comb47_HYPODRAFT_10006428_pt1 | contig 12698 bp, 13 predicted proteins | sample TroBogypolimnion_40_FD_10682 | JGI IMG/M metagenome (IMG submission 10682)
AACCCTCATGAAACTCTTTGTGATGAGTTTCGAGTTTCATTGTGGAACCCTCATGAAACTCTTTGTGATGAGTTTCATTGTGGAACCCTTAGCCTCGAATCATAGTTAAAGCATACTAACTTAATAGTCAATTGGATAGCAACCCACCATTCAAGTCAACTTGGTCGACCGCTTACATATATATTTATCATATATTTGCAAAACCGCTTGCAAACAGGCCTATGATCGCTTATAATTACTACATACACAGCAATGTTGCTGCACACAGGATCTATATGGATTACATTGATTTACAACTTACAGACTTTGAAGCAAGTGACTATTACGGTGGTGGCTCGATTACAGTGCAATTTAACAATCGCACTTATGTAATTAAAAACAACTTTAAAGCCAATCAAAAATCAGATGGTACTTATGAACGCAGCGGCGAGCCCGGTACTTACACTGGTAATAATTTAACCTTGTGTAGGAATATCCACTCAGCCACATTCTTCTTTGAAGATGATTTTTGGGGCTGGTCTGACGCCAAGCAAATGCATTATTACTCAAATGATTGCGACTTTGATGAAGAGCCAATCGAAAATGAAGATGTAACTTGGTACACAGAAGAAAAATATCATCAGGCTCGACTCAATGAGTTAAGTGATTGGGTCAACTGTTGCGAGGATATTAACAAGTTGATTGCTGATCACATTCTCGCAGTGCAAACACAGGAACTCGATGACCTTGTTTGGGCTCTTAAATTCGGTCCTACAATTGTTTTACAACCTGGTTATCTCACTAAACTCAAATACTATAACGAGTGCGGTTATGCTACAATCATCGGTGAGCGTAATGGAGAACAATATGATGACTGTGATATCCTTGCTGTAAGTGATCGTTATGCGATTATTAGTACTGATCGCAAACACTTCGAGGTTGTATTTGTAACTTGCGAAGATGCCGAAACCCAAAGTACACACAATGACTATGCATCCGCAGTGCAACAGATGATTGAGTTTCAAGAAGAGAGGTACGCTTAATCACTTGACTCTCGCATATAACAGCATTACAATAAACTTTTAACACATAGGACTTATATGATTCTACAAAACACATTAGCGGGCTATACAACAGTTATTGTTGAATATGAAATACACAAATATAGTGAAGATGTTCTACAAAGCATTAAACAGAAACTCAATACTATTTGTTGTGAAAACTGTAACACGATCCTAAACATAGTATTTGATGAGAGTGATCCAACTAATATACGCAAACTTGTTAAACTCATTATAGTAAGTGATAAGACTATAAGTGATATTCAAATAGTAACAACAACTATTGCTGATATGATCAAATAAGAATCCCTAAACAACTAAACTAACACATAGGATCTATATGGCATTCATATTAATAGCATTAGCAATAATCATTACTATACGAAACTGTAGTAAGTAGAATCTAAAACAATACAAGAAATGTTTTATTGTATAAGATATTCTCATTACCTACGATAATGTATGTAATCCCACTGTTTTGAACATGATTATATGCATAATGGTAAATAGTGCATCGGTAACATTTTTAGAAAATGCTCGATACACTTAAGATGATAACCAATTTTGGTTCATTGGAGAAATATGTCGAAACAGAATATCAAGAATGTGATTGAAACTCACATTGAAACTCAATTGAACAGTGGTAAAAACAGTGGTTTACCCGCTGAAACCCAATCTAATAATATAATAGCAATCATCGATGCTCTTACGGTGTCCAAAGGTCTGGGCATCACCGTGGAGACCGTGGAACTCTTGGGATCCAGTGGTGTCACGGTAAAGAATGCCTGTTCATTGTTACATAAATCATTTCAGTTCTTTGATGATAACCCTACAATGCAAGAGGCTTTCAACCGTGGCCGTGCTAATCTCGGATCTCGCGTAAGATCGAAACTCATTGAAGCAGCCCTTGAGGGTGGTAATATACAGAGTGCCATTCACCTTGATAAGATCTACAGTGCGGATACCGTGGCCACTGAGGTTAACTTAAACGTATCTACACTGTTGTCAACCGTATCCGATGAAGAGTTGATGAAGGTTGCTTTCACTGTGGATACCTTCGAAACCGTAGAAGATACTATAGAAACTATTGATCGTAGTGAAAGAAACTAATATGATGCCCTATTTGATAACCGTGATGCCCCTATGCTCCGATCTTTTGAAACTCTATAGTGAAAGATACGGTTTGGTGGATGATACACTGTGAGAGTTTGGTTTAGAAACCCGAGGGGGGGTGGGTAACTCCGCGACTTTAGGATTTCACCGTGATGCTGCCACATAATATACTATGCTATTAACCGACCTTATGTTCGCTGGCGCAAGCCTCCACCGCATAATATCACTGTAAATGAACCCTCCTATCACCTCCAGCCCCCCACCCTAGATAAAATTTTCCACCTAAATTAAACCGACCATGGCATCTAAGACTATTCAATCAACCAAAGACGAAGTATATAAGGAACTATTCCGCAGAGGAAAGTTATCTTTTATTCTTTACCCACATCAACGTCCTATCTATACTAAGATTCAAGAAGTGCTTCAATCTACTGATACTACGGATAATAGCCATGTGCTAGATATATCACGGCAGTTTGGTAAGAGCCTAACGATGTTTCTAGTGGCAGTAGAGTTTTGTCTAGCCAAACCATTTCAAACTGTAGTATATGTGGCACCACTCAAGAAGCAAGTGATTGAGATTGTTACAGAGAATACCTATAGAGTAATATTTCAGTATGCAACTAAGCAACAACTTCCTACTCTTAAGGATTCTGAACTTACATTTGCTAATGGATCACGTATTAGATTAGCAGGTACTGACAATCACAACTACGAAAGCCTACGTGGCGGATCAGCACACTTAATCATATTGGATGAAGCGGGATTCATGTCTAATCTAAATACTGGAGTTATACCCACAGTATTACCAATGCTTAAGACTACTGGGGGAAAGATCATCTATGCATCTACTCCACCTGAAACATTAGATCACGACTACTATGAAGTTCTTAGGGAACATGACGAGTCTGGTAATATATCTACGTTTACTATTCATGATGATAAGTCTTTAACACAGCGACAACTGGATACTATTATAAGTGCATGTAAGGGTGCAGATACTACATTGTTTAAGCGAGAATATGAATGTAAGCGTATTGCAGAAACTAGTCAACAAGTATTACCTGAACTAACATTTGAGAAAGCAATTATATTAACACTGCCCGATAACAAGTATAAGGAAGAACCACTCTTTCAATACTGGCATAAGTATATTATTGCGGATTGGGGTGGAAAAGACTTTACTGCTATTGTGTTTGCTCATTACAACTATCACAGTAAGAAAGTAGTGATTGAAGATCAGTTAAATCTAACAGGTAGTTTAATAAGTTCGGCACGTATTGCTAAAGCCATTAAGGATAAGACATTTGAACTTTGGCCAGATCCGACATTTAGGAAACACACTCATTACTTCTGTGATAGCAATAATGTGCTTATTCAAAACGATATGAATGTAACTCATAACTTACCATTTGTTTCTACTAGTAAGGATAGACTTGCGGAGCAGATGGTACAGAAGGTACGTGATTGGATTTGGGATGAGAGAATCTTGTTTGCACCTAATGCTGATTTTACATTAAAGTCTTGTATGAGTGGTTGGTGGAGTAAGGGGCATGATAAGTTTGCACAAAGTAAGTTGTATGGACACTACGATCATCTTGCTGCCACGATTTACTTAATAAGAAATATAGATACAGTAAGTAATCCAATACCACACCTGATGGGCTTTGATAGTTTTGCACAGTTTAATCAGGAACATAACATTCACACTTATAATCAAGACCACCAGCAGTTAGCAAATCTATTCAACCCACGTCGTGGGTTAAGTTACAAAGGAAATTTATGAAGTTACCAAGCACAACAAGCGTAATGGAAACATTAGTCGCAAAGACAGAAGCACATGACACAGTAAGTGGATTGATTGAACGCAATCTAGAGTTAGAAGAAATATTTGAAACACTTCAACCATTACTATATGAGTTAAGTATATTACTATATAAAGATAAAAGTGATCCTATTGGACTTAATAAGTTAGTAGAAGATTCAGTTGGATATTTAAAAGGAGAATAACATGCTTAGAAAAATATTGAGTTGGTTTAGGCCACGCAAACAAATTGAAAGAAAGCCTATTAAGGAATGTCTTAGATATTGGCATTATCCAAGAGTATCGCCACCGCCAAGTGAAAAATTATGTACAGAAATTCATCATACACAATTTGCTGAGATTGGGTGGACTGCTGTAGAATATTATAAAGAATTAGATCTATATAAGAAATCATTTGAGTATGATATTTTATATGATAGAGTACTACCTCCTAAGGTAGCAGTGTCACCAAGAGAATTTTTTAATTTAAACCCATATTAAGGAGAATAACATGTCTAAGAAAGAAAAAGAAGTGATTAAGGAAGTAGGCTTACCTGCACATTACTTTAGGTTAGTGCGTAGTGAAAGAAACTTATATAGTGTTGAAACTATTTTAGTTGAGAATGGTAAGGTAACAGATAATGAAAAGACTGAACCTGCTTATTTGCCAATCGCATTTGATAAGTTACGTCGCAAGACAGGTGAGAGTTTCTTTGCAGCAGTTCAAGAGGAATCAAAATGATACATTTAAAAGATATGCGCGAAGCATTAGAACAACACTTAGATCAAGTATCACACGCTAGTGATGCAGAAATACTTGCAGACTTACCAAATCATATTAAGATGATATTAGTTCACTTAGAACGTATGCATCGTAATATTGCAGTTCACATTGATACATTAGGGTAATATGGAATACATAGCATTAGCACTTGTCATTATTGCAGCAATGGGTTACACACTTATTAATAGGTGGATGGATAATAAGTTTGCGGTAAATAAAGAAGCATCGTCAGATGCCTTATCTACGGCTATGGAAGAACAACTCAAGAAGTTCGACGATAGATTAAACGCCACGTGGGGTGTCATCAGTTCTAACAAAGAGGAATTGAACGCTCTTAGGTTGTCGATAGGACTTAGGAAACAATAATGTTAGAAGATAAATCAGTTAATAATAATGAGCCCATTCGTGATGTGTATTGGGCTGCGGATGATACACGCACTTGTGCGGATGAAGTAATAAAGCGTAGTGAAGACTATTGGACCTTTTGTAGATCAAAGGGCTGGTTTACTATGTGGCGTAGAATGTATTATGCATACAATCCAAATCGCTATAGTTTAGGGCAGACAATTCAGTCTGGCGAAAGCAATGAATATCGCACTATTAAAGTAAATCACTTTAGAAACTTACTTGAACATATTCAAACATTATCTATTACTGATCGCCCAGTATGGCAACCACAAAGCACTAACAGCGATAGTAAGAGTCAGAAGCAAACTATTATTGCAAATGGTGTGCTTGATTATATGATGCGTGAAAAGCGTGTGGAAAGACACCTACATGATGCAACTCGTAATGCACTACTATTCACTGAAGGATATGTAAGTGAATACTGGGATACATCAAAGGGAGAAGCCATTGCAACTGATCACGAAACTGGCCACACACGCCACGATGGTGATCTTCAATATGCAAGTCATGAACCAGTTGATGTAGTGCGTGATCCAAACTTAAAAAGTTTTGCACATAGAAGTTGGGTAGTATTACGCACATATGAAAACAAATATGATGTAGCAGCAAGATTTAGTGAATACCACGATGAGATTGTAAGTCAGCAAAGCGGCATTACTCAAGATAATCATTACTTGGGTGGTCAGTTTATGGATCGCAGTACAGATAGCGATCAGATTGCTGTATTGACATTCTATCATATTAAATCTCCTGCATGTCCAGAAGGTCGCCAAATGGTATTGTTACCTGATGGAACAGTATTAAGCGATAGTATCTTATTGTATCAACACTTGCCTGTTCATAGAATCAGCCCAAGTGATCAAATCGGCACACCATTTGGTATGAGTGTAAGTCAAGATTTGTTGCCACTTCAAGAAATGCTTGATGCTCACTACACCACAATCTTATCCATTAACGAAAACTATAGTATCCCTAAGATCTTAATACCAGTTGGTAGTAATATTATGGCTGATAGTTTAAGTGCTGGCTTTCAAGCAATCAGTTATAATCCACAAGCAGGTAAGCCTGAGATTATGTTGTTCCCAACTGCACCAGAAGGCTTATTTAAAGCAATGGCACAGATTCAACAAGATATGGAAACTATTTCTGGTGTGAATAGTGTTAGTCGTGGCAACCCAGAAGCAAGTTTAAAATCTGGATCAGCATTGGCACTTGTGCAAAGTATGGCTATTCAGTTCCACGCACCACTACAACAATCCTATGTTGAGTTACTTGAAGATGTTGGTACTGCTACTATTCAGATTATGCAAGACTATGCAGACTCTCCACGTATCATTCAAATAGCAGGTAAGCGTAATAAAGGCATTATTCAACAATCCTTTACTAATAAAGATATTGATAGTATTAGTCGCGTACAAGTTCAAGCAGGTAATCCACTTAGTAAGACTGTGTCTGGTAGACTTAGTATTGCACAAGACTTACTACAGAATAAGATTATCACTAATGCTGCTGAATATCTTATGGTATTACAGACAGGTGAGTTGGAACCAATGATTCAAGGACCAACAAGTGAACTACTTAACTTGGCAAGTGAGAATGAACTATTGCTCGAAGGTCAAGATGTACCTGTATTGTTTACTGATAATCATGTATTGCACATTAGCGAACACAGTGCATTAGCAAGTGATCCAGTTATCCGTGCAAATCCAACTGCTTTTGGTATCATTAGTAAGCACTTGATGCAACACATACAGATGCTAACTGATCCTGCTTATCAAAACTTTAGACAACTAATGGGCGAACCAAGTTTACCACCACCGATGCAACCTGGGGCACCACAGGCCGGAGCACCTGCCCAAGCCGCTACTCCACAAGGTGGTAATCCTGGACAAGTAGTATCACCTGGACAACCAATGAGTGGTGCACAGATTCAAGCCAAGGCTGGTAGTATTCGCCCAGCACAAGCACCTGTTAATGCATTGACTGGTCAACGCACACCATTGCCAACATCAGGAGCAGCACCAAGATGATTAAGAAAACACCCAGTGGTTTCGAAGTTGTAAGCGAAACTGGCAAGAAAGTGTTAAGTAAGAAGGACCTTACAAAGGCCGAAGCACTAAAACGCTTACAGCAAATTGAATGGTTTAAAAATCATCCAAAGAAGTAAACCAAATGGGGACAACCGCAAGGCTCCCCATCCATAACGATAAACAAAGGAATCAAAATGGATATTAATGATATTAACCCAATCGCTGCTCAAGCAGTTGACCAAACTAACCAAACTAATGTGAATGGTATCCCTGGATCACAACCGGGCGAAACTAAAGCCGAAACAGTTGCACGTATGTATAAAGTAACTGTAGATGGCCAAGACATGGAAGTAGATGAAAATGAACTTCGTCGTGGGTATGCACATAACAAGGCTGCTTCAAAGAGAATGGAAGAAGCAAGTATGTCGCGTAAAGAAGCAGAACAAGTATTGCGTATCTTTAAAGAAAATCCACGCGAAGCATTCAAGTTACTTGGTACTGATGCACGTAAGTTTGCTGAACAAGTTATTAATGACGAACTTAACGAAGCATTATTAACTCCACAACAACGCGAACTAAGAGATTACAAGCGTAGAGTAGAAGAATACGAAGGTGAGAGTCGTAAAGCAAAAGAAGAATATGAACGTAATCAATTAGAAACAGATATTGCTGCACAAGCAGAGAATATTCAAACTGATATTATTAATACACTTGAGACTGCTGGTTTGCCAAAGACAGAACGAACAGTTGGTCGTATTGTTTATTATATGCAAGCAGCATTGGCCGCTGGTTATAATATTACACCACGTGATGTAGTTGATCAAGTTAAGGCTGATTATAGATCAGATATTCAATCATTGATGGGCGGATTACCTGAAGATGCACTTGAAGCATTCCTTGGAAGTGATAATTATCGTAAAGTTGCTAAGTCTACAGTAAAAGCCGCTAAAGGTTCATCACCAGTTCCTAAGAATATTAACACTAATCGTCCTATGAAAGATGAAGGTAAGAAAGTATTATCACCGAAGGACTTTTTTAACCGTAGTTTCTAATCACGGTCATAAATAAAAGGTATTTGGGAGACTCGATTCGATAATCTCCCATAAACAAACTATCAATCAAACAAGACACCAGGACGCTAATGGCTAATCCTTTATCAAGTGAGATGAGATACTGGTGAGATTGAACATAGGTTTGTTTAGTTTCTAATTTTATTTTATTTTATTAAAGGAGCCTATAATGGCAACAACTTCTACTACAGACCTAAATGGTCTTTTTAAAATGGCTTACGCCGATCAAATTCAAAACTTGATCCCTGATGAGTCTTTACTTACACGCGCAATTAAATTCCAAGGCCGTGATTACTTGCTTGGTAATCAATACAATCAGCCAGTTATCGTTCGTTCGGAACAAGGCTTCACATACAGCCGTCCTAACAATGGTACATTCACATTAAACCCAGCAAGTTCTATGAAGACACAGAACGCTATTGTTGATGGTTTTATTATCCTTGAACAATCCGGTATCTCGTATGAAGCAGTTGCTCGTTCGGATAATGTTAACTCATTCCGTAACGCTGTTGACTTGGTCATGGGCGATGCAATGGAATCGTTTGGTCGTCGTTTAGAAATCGCATTGCTATACGGTCAGTCCGCAACTGGTCTTGGTGGTATTGTTTCGGCAACTAATGTTTCAGCAACATCTTGCACACTTGCATTCGCAACTGGTCAATGGTCCGCTGGTCTTTGGACACCACTTGAAGGTGCGGGCGTTGACATTTATGTTGCTGCTGGTACAGCATTGAACACAAACGGTCCAGTTACTGTTTCTTCTATTGACGTAGTTGGTAAGACAATCACTGTTACTGCTGCTTCTGCAGATATTACAGCAATCGACGCTGGTGTTACAACTGGTTCGTATTTACGTTTCTACACTGCTGGTACTAATGGTGCTGACGAAGCGATTGGTCTTGATAAAATCATGACTAACACAGGTACATTGTTCGGTATTGACGCATCTGTTTACTCCCTATGGAAAGCAAACACATATTCAGTCGGTGGTGCATTGACATTGGCTAAGATCCAAGCAGGTGTTGCTGTTGCTGCTGCACGTGGTTTATCAGAAGATGTTGAAATCTATGTTAACCCATCCGTTTGGCAAGAACTTGCAACTGAACAAGTTGCTTACCGTATGTTGGATTCGTCCTACTCCGCTAAGAAAGTTGTTAACGGTTTTGAAGCACTTGAATTCCACTCACAGAATGGTAAACTTTCTGTATTGGCTCACAAGTATGTTAAGGAAGGCGAAGCGTTCTTGTTCCCAACAAAGCGTGCTGTTCGTATCGGTTCCAGCGATGTTTCGTTTAACATCCCAGGAACAGACAATGGTCAGATCTTCATCCAGAACCCAACCACTGCCGGATTTACATTCCGTATTTTCTCTCAGCAATCATTGCTAGTTACACGCCCTGCGGTTTGTATCAAGTTTACTGCTATCGCTTAACTTACACATTAAGTTAACTATAAAGGCCCGGCCCAAAAGGTTGGGCTTTTTTACGAGTGATAAATAAGTCAGCACATCGGAGAATATACATATGTCAGGAACGCCAATCACCGTACTCGGTATTACCAGTTTATGGCCAGCAACTGGCGATACTGGATATGCAGCACAAACACTACAACTTCAGCAATCATTTGCAACAGCAGTTACCCCAATCGCAGGTTTATTTAATAACACTACTGGTCTTATTGGTAATTTGGCAATGGATAATAGTGGTAGACTCACTATTAATAGTAATCTTGTTGGTGGTGTATTAAGTTTTAATACTCGCATAGGTGCTATTACACTTACTTCTGCTGATGTTACAACTGCACTTGGATATACACCAGGTACAGGTACAGTAAGTTCTGTTACAGGAACAAATGGCGTAACCGTAGCAACCGGTACAACTACTCCTGTGATTGGTCTTGGTAATATTACACCAAGTTCAGTTAGCACTGGACAAGTAACAACTAGTGGTATAGTATATAGCATTGATAATAATATTGTCGTGCCATCTTCATTAATGATTAATTCAAATATAGTTAATGGAACAGTTACGTTAAGATTGAAACCAACAGGTACATTAACTTCTGGCCAGGCTAATGGTGTTAAGGTATATAATACATCTGATCCATTAAATAATTCTCGTATTGATATTGGTGTTAATTCTTCCAATGCATTTGTTAGCACAGAAGTTACCGGTACAGGTGCTATATTTCCATTAGGATTTGGTACCGGAGGAGTTGGAAACGATATTTGGATTGATACAAGTCATAATGTATCAATATCACATAATCTTGCAGTTACAGGAACAGTAACTGGTTCTAACCTAAGCGGCACTAATACAGGTGATCAAACACTTAATTCATTATTACCATCTCAAACTGGTAACTCCGGTAAAACATTATCAACTAATGGCACAAATACATTGTGGAGTTCAGCAAGTAGTGGTAGCGTTACTTCTGTTAGTGGTACTGGTACAGTAAGTGGATTGACGCTATCTGGTACAGTTACCACATCTGGTAGTTTGACACTCGGTGGAACACTGTCACTAACAAGTGCTAATGTTACAACTGCTCTTGGATTTACTCCATATAATGCAACTAACCCAGCAGGTTATATTACGTCTAGTGGAACTGCAGCAAATATCTCTGGTACATATGCCGGTACATTGACTTCATCACAGGTTACAACTGCACTTACATTTACTCCATATAATGCAACTAACCCAGCAGGTTACACAACTAATACTGGAACAGTTACTTCGGTAGCGTTTACTTCTAGTACATTAACTGCAAGTGGTGGCCCAATCACTTCAAGTGGAACCTTGAATATTGAGTTACCGGCTACAGCCGTAACCGCTGGTTCCTATACAAATGCAAATATTACAGTTGATGCAAATGGTAGATTAACTTCGGCAAGTAATGGATCTGGTGGTGGCGGCGTAAGTTCATTCAACACACGCACAGGTGCTGTGACATTAACAAGTAGTGATGTTACAACTGCACTTGGTTATACACCGGGTTCTGGATCTGGAACAGTTACAAGTGCATCAGTTGTAACTGCAAATGGTATTAGTGGTACTGTTGCAACTGCAACAACTACACCAGCAATAACCCTTACATTAGGCGCTATTACACCAACAAGTGTTGCTGTAAATTCTGCGTATACATTAGGTTCAACTGGTATCATAGGAATAGCACCTGCAATAAATACAACAGCACCAGATTTCTATCTAACTGGATCTTCTGTATTAACTGGATCTTCTACATCAGTTAATGGAAGTAGTATTCATATTAATTCAGGTGCAAATCCAAGTACAAATGGTTATGGTGGTCATCTATATTTAAATGCTGGTAGTACAAGTGGTATTGCTACATTTCCGGGCAACTTATATTTAAATGGCGGTAGTAATAGTGGTTCATCTAATCCTTTCACCGGTGGTACTATATATTTAAGTGGCGGTAGTAATAGTGGTTCATCAACAGGTGTAGGTGGTGATGTTCATATAGCAGGTGGCAATAATGCCGCTGCTACCTTATCTGGACAAATATGGTTTACAACACATGGATTAGTATTAAAACTCACATCGCCTGGTGAATTATCTATAAATGGTGCTGTCGGTACAGCAGGGCAGGTATTAACAAGTAATGGTTCTGGTTCTGCTATTAGTTGGACTTCTTCTGGATCTGGATCAGTTACAAGTGCATCAGTTGTAACTGCAAATGGTATTAGTGGTACTGTTGCAACTGCAACAACTACACCAGCAATAACCCTTACATTAGGCGCTATTACACCAACAAGCATAGTATCTAGTGGAACAATTTCAGGTTCAAATCTTTCTGGTACTAATACAGGTGATCAAACTATTACGTTAACTGGTGATGTAACTGGATCTGGTACTGGAAGTTTTGCAACAACATTAGCATCTACAGCAGTTACTGCTGGTTCATATACTAATACAAATATTACAGTTGATGCAAAAGGCCGTATTACAAGTGCAAGCAATGGATCTGCAGGTGGTGTAAGTTCATTCAATACACGTACAGGTGCAGTGACATTAACAAGTAGTGATGTTACAACTGCACTTACATTTACTCCATATAATGCAACTAACCCAGCAGGTTACACAACTAATACTGGAACAGTTACTTCAGTTGGTGTTGCTTCAACAACATTAACAGTGAGTGGTGGACCAATCACTTCGACCGGTACTCTTAATGTTAATTTGCCAACTACAGCAGTAACAGCAGGAAGTTACACTTTATCTAATCTTACTATTGATGCATATGGTCGTATTACAAGTGCAAGTAACGGAACTGGCGGAGGTGGTGGTGTAAGTTCATTCAACACACGTACAGGTGCAGTGACATTAACAAGTAGTGATGTTACAACTGCACTTACATTTACTCCATATAATGCAACTAACCCAGCAGGTTACACAACTAATACTGGAACAGTTACTTCAGTTGGATTAA
>TBL_comb47_HYPODRAFT_10006429_pt1 | contig 12697 bp, 16 predicted proteins | sample TroBogypolimnion_40_FD_10682 | JGI IMG/M metagenome (IMG submission 10682)
TGGCGCTGCTGCACCTGCCGCTGGCGAGGCGATGGGCCCGGCTGCCGCGCCTGCCCTACCGCTGGCTGTTTCCGGCCATTGTGCTACTGTGTGCCTTAGTCGCCTACGCCGAACACCACAGCAGTTTTGACATCTGGCTGGTGGCGGCCTTCGGCTGCATCGGCTATGGGTTCCATCAACTCGACATGGAGCCTGCCCCGCTGTTGCTGGGCTTTATCCTGGGGCCGGTGATGGAAGAAAACCTGCGCCGTGCGCTGCAGCTGTCGGGCGGTGACTGGAGCGTATTTGTCGCTCGCCCCTTGTCGGCCGGGCTGCTGGCCACGGCGTTGTGCCTGGTAGCGCTGCTGCCGGTCGTGCGGGCGCGGCGCGCCTGAGCCCCCAAGCAAGCTGGCCGTCTTTTGTTCAACATGCGCTCCCTTGCCTGGCCTGAATCGCCTACGATATCCGGGTCGCAAGCACGCATTTGATTTTCGGACACCCTATGCATTCCACCACCCCGCACGATGAACACTGGCCACCCGTAGGCTCCGGCTTATGGACCCGTTGGTGGGGCTATCTGGCGCGCTGGCTGCTGTTTGGCCTGGTGGTCAGCGTCTTCGTGCCGGTAACGGACGAGGGCCCTGAGCCCTGGTGGCAGCTCAAGCTGTACCAGGCGCTGGTGGGTCTGCTGTTTGGTCTGGTCTGTGCCCTGGTATTTACGCTGGCGGAGAACCGCTGGAACACGCCGCGCGTGAAATGGAAGTCCTGGGCCATCGTGCTGGCGACCTGGCTTGTGGTGAAAGTGGTTTTTGTCAGCACCTTGGCTGTCATCGCTTAGATCCACGCCCGCCCGCTACGACTTGCTTGCTGGTCCGGCCGCGCGGCGGAAAAACCTAGGGCCGGCGGTAACTGACACCCTGTTTGCTCCAGTAGCTGGAGTTAAGGGCGTCCAGCCGCACCTCGCCGCCGGTGGATGGCGCGTGGACAAAGCGGCCCGCGCCCACGTAAATGCCGGCGTGGTTGGTGACCCCTTTTTGCGTGAAGACCACCAGATCACCGGTGCGCAGTGATTGTGCCGGCACCGGCTGGCCCCAGTCGTACAGGGCGGCGACCGTCCTGGGCGCGAGCACCTGGGCTCGGGTCTTGTAGACGTGGACTATCAGGCCGCTGCAGTCAAAGCCCGACGCCGGCGTGTTGCCGCCATAGCGGTAGGGCGTGCCGACCAGGCTGATGGCGTAGAGCGTGACCTCGTTGGCCTGGTCCATTGTCAGGCGTGCGGGCAGGGCGGGCGTGTCTGTGGCACCGGCTTGCCGCGGCGCACTCGAGCAGCCGCCCAGCAGCCAAGCCAGCGCGACAGCGCACACCAGGGACCGGGTGACGATGGAACGCATGAACGCTCGCTCAGGCAAACAGGGCCTCAAAGCCCTGCTCCGGCTCGAAGCGTTTGTTGCGGTAGCGCAGCCGGGTCGGGCCGGGCATGGCAGGCAGGCGGACGCTGTGCCAGCTGTCGCCCGGATAGGTCAGCACGCGCTCGCCGCCCTCGTCAAAGGGCTCGGGTGCGATCAGCGCCGGTGCGCCACTGCCCGCTGCGGCCAGCACCGTGGCCACATCTGCAAAGCGTGACAGATGGGCCAGCGTCATGATTTGGGGCGGAGCCATTTCGATGTCGCGACGCCAATACTGCGCCAGCGCATCGCGGGGCTTAAGCCACACACTGTGCGTGGTCTCCTGGTTGTCATGGCTGGCGATCTGGCCCTCGGGCAGTGCGGCGACAAAGAAGCGGGTGTCAAAGCGCTTGCTGGAGATGGACGGCATTTTGGGCGTGATCCAGCGCGACCAGGGAGCCACGGCCCGGGTTTGCAGCCGCAGGCCGGACTCGGCCAGCGCCAGATTGAACATGCGCCCATTCTTGAGCTGGCTGGCCAGGGCATCGCTGTGGCTTGGCGCCGCGTCCTGGGCAAACAGCACGCCGCATTCCTCAAAGGCTTCGCGCAGGGCGGCCACAAACAGGCCCTTGGCCCGCTGGGGCGCCAGCTCCGGCTCGGCCAGTTCCTGGTGCAGGGCCGCGGCAGACTGGTCCAGGTGCAGATCCTCGTCCAGCTGGTCATCGCTGCTGTCGAGCTTGCCGCCGGGGAACACGTAGGCACCGCCCAGCACGTCCGACAGGCCATGGCGCTTGACCAGAAATACTTCGAGGCCGCCCGGGCTATCCCTCAAAATAATGACCGTGGCGGCATCCCGGGGCGGCGTATGAATGATTTCAGAGCTGATGTCCATGGATGCATGCCTTGGTTGGGTCGACGCAGGGTCGGCGGCTTGTGTGGAATAATTTTTTGGAGTGATGCATGACGATTGATTTCAAGGGTCGCGTAGCCATTGTGACCGGTGCCGGCAACGGACTGGGTCGCCAGCATGCCTTGGCCCTGGCAGCGCGTGGTGCCAAGGTGCTGGTGAACGACCTGGGCGGTGCACGCGATGGTTCTGGCCATTCTCTGAGCGCTGCCGAGTCGGTGGTAGCCGAAATACGTGCCGCGGGCGGCGAGGCGATGGCCAATGGCGCGTCGGTGACCGACTGGGATGCGGTGCAGGCCATGGTGCAGCAGGCTGTGGACACTTGGGGCCGCATCGACATTGTGGTCAATAACGCCGGCATCCTGCGCGACAAAACCTTTGCCAAGATGGACATCGCCGATTTCCGCCTGGTGCTCGATGTGCACTTGATGGGCGCCGTGCATTGCTGCAAGGCCGCCTGGGCGCACATGGTGGAACAAGACTATGGTCGCATCCTGCTGACCACTTCATCCACCGGCCTGTATGGCAACTTTGGCCAGAGCAACTACGGCGCCGCCAAGCTGGCGCTGGTGGGCCTGATGCAGACGCTGGGGCTGGAGGGTGCCAAGCATGACATCCGCGTCAACTGCCTGGCCCCCACGGCGGCCACGCGCATGACCGAAGGCCTGATGCCGCCCGAGATCCTTGCAGCATTGCAGCCGCAGGCGGTGACCCCTGCCATGCTGGTGCTGGTGGGGCAGGATGCGCCCACCCGCACCGTCCTTTGCGCCGGTGCCGGCAACGTGGAGGCGGCCCACATCACGCTCACGCAGGGTGCCTGGATTGGACTGGACGATCAATCACCCGAGCGCCTGGCCGAGCAGCTGGCGCAGGTGCGCGACCGCACAGGTGAAATGGTGCCGCCCAATGGATCGGCCCAGGGCGGCTACGAGGTAGGCCGCGCCACGGCCATGCTCAAGAAGGGCTGATGCCGGCGGGCGGGGCGCTTCAGGCCGCTGCAAGCGGGCTGTTGTCGGTGGCCTTCCAGTGATGGAGATCGCGTTCGCTGGCCAGGGCCATTTGCTCTGCCTCGTCTATCACCTGCGTCGGTAGCGCGGATGCGGCCGACACGGTGAGGCAACCCACGCTGAATTGCGGCGTGAAGCGGTGCATGCTCCGGTTTTTGCCGCTCACGTCCAGCGGCTGGCACATCAACAGCCGCAGCTTTTCGGGCAACTTGGGCTTGTCGGTGGCTTGCTTGACCGACGAAATCACCACCACAAAGCAGCGCGGGTGGTAGAGCCCCACCACGCAGCGAAAGCCTACCGCACGGCGAATCCGCGCGGCCATGCTGGACAGGATCTGCTGGTCCACCATATGACCTGCCTCATCGCCGAGCGCGTACAGGTTGTGCAGATGCAGGCAGATCACCGTGCAGCTGGCATGGTTGCGGGCGCTGCGCCAGAAGGCGTCATCCACCTTGGACAGCAGCACCGAGCCGCAAGGCAGGCCGGTGGCGGGGTCCAGGCCCTGGGACAGACCCGCCAGGCGCTCCAGCCTGCGCACCTGGCGGTTGCGCCGGATGCTCAGTGACACCATCACCAGAAAGAACGCTACGGTGCTCCAGGCCGTGGCAATCCAGACCATGGGCATGGACAATTCCGGATTCAACTGGTGCGAGTACAGGCCGGCCACTGAAATCGCCATGAGCAGGCAGGCCATGACCATGGTGCGCGCCAGTTTGTCGCCCAAATGCGTCGCGCGCAGGGAGGTGAAGGTGGCCAGCAGCACGGAGATGGCATTGACCGTGGCGGCAAGCAGCAGAATTTCCGTACCCAGGGAATGGGCAAACAGGGCCGCCAGGAGGCAAAGGAGGGCGGCGGTCAATACCAGCGAGGCCGCACCCCAGACAATGGTCCGCTGAACCCAGCGGTCTTCTGCCGCCACGCCCAGCCACTGGCCCAAGTAGAGCAACACCATGGCACCGCTCAAGGGCCCCAGGCTGGCCTTGACTACCAGCAGCGGTGCCAGTGGCAAGCCGCTTATAAGGCCCTCTGGCAGGCCCGACAGGAAAACACAGCTGGTACCGGTGACGGCCATAAAGGCCAGTCCGCGCCAGGCGGCCAGGGTGCGGCTCATCACCACATCGACAAGCGCCATGGTCCCAATGGTCATCAGACCACCAAGCATCACCGACCAGACCATGGTTTCGAACATTTGCATTGCCCGCTATTGTGAGGCAGCACGGGTCCGACTTCTTGAACGGAGCCGGGATAAGCACAAACCCTGTAGCTGTGTTACCTTCGCGCCCGAAGAAAGAAAAGGGCCACAGCTATGGACATTTATTCGCAGGGCCCCGTTTTGGTCGCCCCCCAGCGCCTGACCGAAATCCGGCGCGGTCTGGAAAAGGAAAGTTTGCGCGCGCAAGAGAGTGGTCGTCTGGCCATGACGCCGCATCCGGCCGCTCTGGGGTCGGCGCTCACGCATCCGCATATCACCACCGATTTCAGCGAATCGCAGGTGGAGCTGATCACCGGCGTGCACTCCGGTGTGCAGGCATGCATGGACGAGCTGGTGGCGGTGCAGCAGGTCACCTTGCGTGCGCTGGGCGAGGAAATGCTGTGGGTGTCCAGCATGCCCTGCGGCCTGCCCGCAGACGACGATATTCCCTTGGGCCAGTATGGCAGCTCCAATGTGGGCCTCGCCAAGACGGTGTACCGCAGCGGCCTGGGCTGGCGCTATGGCCGACGCATGCAGACCATCTCCGGCATCCACTACAACTGGAGCCTGCCGGGGCTGTCCAGCGCGCAATATTTTGGCCTGATCCGCAACTTCCGCCGCCACGCCTTCCTGCCGCTGTATCTGTTTGGCGCGTCGCCGGCGGTCTGTTCCACCTTTGTGGCCGGGCGGGAACACCCCTTGCAGGCCCTGAATCAGGGCACCATGTACCTGCCCTATGCCACCTCGCTGCGTATGGGACGCCTGGGCTACCAGAGCGACGCCCAGGCCTCGCTGGCGGTGAGCTACAACAGCCTGGCCGGCTATGCAGCTTCGCTGCAGCAGGCCCTGACCGAGCCCTACGCGGCCTATGAGGCCATTGGCGTCAAGGGGCCGGACGGTGCATACCGCCAGTTGCAGACCACCTTGCTGCAGATCGAAAACGAGTTTTACGGGACCATCCGCCCCAAGCGGGTGATCTTTCCGGGCGAGCGCCCTCTGCATGCGCTGCGCGAGCGCGGCGTGGAATATGTGGAGGTGCGGCTGATGGATCTGGATCCGTTTGAGCCGGTGGGCATTACGGCGCAGACGCTGCGCTTCCTGGATGTGTTTTTGCTGCATTGCCTGCAATCCGATAGTCCGGAAGACACGCCGCAGGAAATTGCCGCCATTGGCCGCAACCAGCACAAGGCCGCCGAGCGCGGTCGTGAGCCTGGCCTGGAGCTGGAAAAAGGCGCGGGCAGCATGACCCTGACGGACTGGGGCATGGAGATCGTGCAGCAGCTCAAAACCATCGCAGCGGAACTGGACGCCGCCCATGGCACGGGCGACTACTCCTCTGCGGTTACCTCCGCCGAACATGCCTTGCAGCATCCGGACACCACCCCCTCGGCGCGCGTGCTGCAAGCGATACAGGGCGATTACGAAGGGTCTTTCGTGGCCTTTGTGCGCGCCCAGTCGCAGAAAACCAAGCAGTCCATGTTGGCCCTGCCGATGTCGCATGGGCAGGCGGCAGACTGGGCGGCGCAAAGCGCACAGTCGCTGCGCGATCAGGCCGATATCGAAGCGGCCGACACCATGCCCTTTGACATCTATTTGCAGGAATACCTGTCACCCAGGCGCTTGGTGGCCAAGGCGACTGGCGTGACTGCCTGAGCGAGGCTTTGCGGGGCACTGCAGGCGCTGCCCGTGAACTGCCCGACAATCCAGCTTTGGCAGATTCACACAGATAGGTAAAGCGGCATGGCAATTCAGTGGTTCCCCGGGCATATGCATTTGACCCGCAAGGCAATTGGCGAGCGCATCAAGGAGATTGATGTGGTGATCGAGTTGCTGGATGCGCGCCTGCCGGGCTCGAGTGCCAACCCGATGCTGGCTGAGATCACCAAGGGCAAGCCGGCGCTCAAGGTGCTCAACAAGCAGGACCTGGCCGACCCGGCCCGCACCGCCGCCTGGCTGGAGCACTTCAATGCCCAACCGGGTATGCGCGCACTCCCTTTGGATGCCAGCATGTCCACGCCCTCGCGGGCGCTGGTGGCGGCCTGCCATGCGCTGGCACCGAAACGTGGCGGTATGACCAAGCCGATGCGGGTGCTGATTTGCGGCATCCCCAATGTGGGCAAGTCCACGCTGATCAACACCCTCAAGGGCAAGCGCGCCGCCAAGACCGGCGACGAGGCCGGTGTCACCAAGCTGGAGCAGCGCATCACCATTGCCGACGACTTTTACCTGTACGACACGCCCGGCATTTTGTGGCCGCGCATCATCGTGGCCAAGAGCGGCTACAACCTGGCGGCCAGCGGCGCCGTCGGTCGCAACGCCTTTGAGGACGAGGAGGTGGCGCTGGAGCTGCTGGACTATCTGCGCCAGCACTATGCGGCTGCCCTGGAGGCGCGCTACAAGATCCAGAATGCCGCCACCCTGAGCGACGAGCAGTTGCTGGAAGCCGTGGGCCGCAAGCGCGGCGCCCTGCTCGGTGGCGGTAAGGTCAACCTCAACCATGCGGCAGAAATTGTCATCCACGACTTTCGCTCCTGTGCCCTGGGCCGGATCACGCTGGAAACCCCGGAAGAGTTTTCCCAATGGCTGGAAGTGGGCGAAAAGCTCGATGCAGAGCGGCAGGTGAAAAAGGATGCGATCGAGTTGGCCCGCAACATCCGCCTGAAAAAGGTACCGCGTCCGCCCAAGGCCGGCAGCCGGGGTGCGCCGGTGGAAGAGGATGACGAACCCAGCGACTGATAAGCGCTCTGGATCAACAGCAGGCTTGCAGGTTTGAAATAAAGTGGCTGTGTCGCAGTTGACTAAAGTCAAATACAAGCCAGGCAGTTAGGCGCAAGATGAGACATCACCAACCACTCATCGAGGCACTTATGTTTAAGAATATTCTCCTGGCAACCGATGGTTCCGCCGCTTCCGAACATGCCGCCAAGCTCGCGGTCAGCCTGGCCCGCGTGCACGGCGCCACCCTCACGGCCTTGTATGTGTCCGACCCCTATCCTTACCTGGGCGTGGGCGAGGTGAACCCCATGGGCTACCAGGCCTACTCGGCCGCTGCCCAGCAGTTGGCTGCCCAGGCCCATGCCCAGGTGGAAACCTTGTGCAAGGCGGAAAGCCCTGCCATCGCCCTGCAGGCGCGTCTGGTGGAAGATGTGGCTGCTGCCAGCGGCATTGTGGAAAGTGCCAAGGAACTGGGTTGCGACTTGATCGTAATGGGTTCGCATGGCCGCACCGGCATTGCCCGCCTGATGCTGGGCAGCGTGGCCACCAAGGTGGTGGCCGAGTCCAGCGTACCGGTGCTGGTGACCCGTTAGTTCAGTCCTAGAAACTGGGCCAGCGCCGCCGTCTCCAGGGCGCCGGTGTTGGTCACCACTTGGCCGGTCGTGGCGTTCTTGGCCACGATATACGGCACCGACTCCACGCCCATGCCGTTGAACAGTTCGGTGTTCTTCTTGATGGCCGCAGCAATGTCATCGGACACGCTGCTGGATGCCGCACTGCCGCCACTGCCCGCCAGAATGGAGGCCTCGTGCGCGCTCATGGCCTCTAGCGGATTGGCAGCGGTCATCAAAGCAGCCCCCTGTGGTGCGCTCTTGGCGTTGATGAACGCCACTGGCATCCAGACAAACTTCACCCTCTTGTGCAGCGGCAGGGATTGCTCCCACAGGTGACCGCAATGGGGACACTGTGGGTCAAACAGCACATACACCGTGTTGGCGCTCATCAGCGCGCCCACGGCGAAGCCCTTGCCCTCTTTGGTCAGGGCAGCATAGGATTCGTCCGGCTTGATGCTGCCCGCCACCGGTTTGGGGGCGGAGTCTGGCGAACAGGCAGCCAATGCCGCCGCAGCGGTCGCTGCGAGCGTGCGCAGCAGGCCGCGCCGTGAGAGGGTGAAGTCGGTAAATGTCATGCCAAAAGTATAAAACCTAATGGTTCAGGATGATGTTGGCGATGACGCCGGTGGCAATGGCGACCAGCACATAGTCTGCTCCCACCTGCACCCAGCGGTGGCCCGCGGGTGGGCGCTGCAGGTGGTGTTCGCGGTAATCCACTTCATAGTTGCGATTGCGGTACTCATTGGGCAGGTGACCACCGCGATGGTATTCGGGGCCGCGCGCGTTGTAATCCGGCCGGCGGTCGTTTGCACGGCCATCGCGCTGATCAAAATGCTGCTCTTGGCGGCGGTCTGCTTGGCCACGGTCCGCGTGGCCGCGGCCTCTTTGGTAGTCATCCGGACGACCGCGTTCGTCGGCAAAGGATAGGCTGCTGGCCAGCATGGCGGCGACGGCAACAGCACAGACGGTGGCAGGTATTTTTTTCATAGTGAGCCTTTCAATGAACAAGAGGCTATGTTTATGCCTGCGCTTATCTACCTTGTAAAGTTGAATTGTCCATTTGCAAACATTTGTAGAGGCTCCAGATCAATCGTTGCGGCTCCAGACCAGCAGCAGGTTGTTGGCCGGCATGGCAAAGCGCTGCGCCAGTTTCAGTCCGGCCAGAGCGGCCTCCTGCTCCACGTACTCGCGGCGACGCAGTCCCCAGTTCGGGTTCTGAGCGCGCAACTCCTGGTCAAAGCCCAGATTGCCTGGCGCCGTTACCACCCCGTCCTCCAGATACGGACCGTAGGTGATCAGTCTGCCGTCGGAGGCCAGATGGCGCGCTGCACCCTGCATCAGGGCGGTGCAGGTGGCCCAGGGCGCGATGTGCAGCATATTGGCGCAGTAGATGGCGTCAAACGCCGGCGTGCCGGACGGCAGCCACACGGGGCTTAGCACGTCCAGCAGCAGCGGGGCCTGCACGTTGGCAAGCCGCCCCTGCATGATGTGCGCGTCGATGCTGTTGAGGGCTGGCGCGTCGGCGTCGGTGGGCTGCCATATCCACTGCGGCATCTGCAGTGCAAACCAGGCCACATGCTGGCCGGTGCCGGATGCGATCTCCAGCGCCGTGCCCTGCGCTGGAAGCACCTGTTGCAGCAGCTCCAGAATGGCCTGCTTGTTGCGGTCTGCAGCGGGGCTGAAGGCGGGCAAGGTCATTCGGCTTATTCGTCCAGGCCGTCGGCCACGGTGCCAGCCTTCTCGCGCGTTTGGCGGTGGCCGTGTTTGGACAGGATTTCCACATAGAACTGCTCGCCATCGCTTTTGACCAGGGCGTCGATCAAGGGCACCAGTTCGGCCAGGTGGGCAATCTGGGCGGTTTCGGGGTTGGTGCCGAACTTGCAATCAAAATCCCAGAAATCCACACCCTCGGGCAGGTCGCGGCGACGCTCGCGTTTGATGTATTTGCGGATCTCGTGTTTGGTGGCTTCGAGCATGCGCTCGGGGTTTTTGCCTTCGGTTTTCAGGGGAAACGTTTTTTTCATGGAATGTCCTTAACCGGCGATGATACGTCCCACATGCAAACCCACCCAAATACCCACCACGCCACGCCCGATAAAGACGCCATTGCCCTGCTGCCACCCTTCGAGCGCCTGGGGCTGGACCGCATCACGCTGGTTACCGATGGTGCCGGCGCACGCGAGGCCTTGGCCCGGCTCAAGGACACCCCGGCCTGGGGCTTTGATACCGAAAGCAAACCCACCTTTCGTGTGGGCGAACTGTCCGATGGACCGCATATTCTGCAATTGGCAAGCAACACGCACGCCTGGGTATTTCAGTTGAATGACCCGCAGTGCAGCGAAGTCAGTGCCGAACTGCTGGCGCTGGGCGGAATTGCCAAGGCTGGCTTTGGCCTGGGCGATGACCGCAAACGCATCATCCAGAAGCTGGGTGTGCAGCCGCAGGGCATTCTGGAACTCAACACGGTGTTCCGGGAGCGCGGCTACCGCAAGGATATGGGCGTCAAGGGCGCGGTGGCGGTGCTGTTCAAGCAGCGCTTCATCAAATCAAAAAAGGCCGCCACCAGCAACTGGGCCAATCCACGGTTGACCGAGGCGCAGCTGGTCTATGCGGCCAACGACGCCTATGCGGCGATCCGGGTGTTTCATGCCCTGGGCTTGGGCGCGGCGGGCTAAAGCGGTGCTTTGGTCGAGCCACTGAGTGCAGCGCTGAGCTGCGTTGCATCCGGCTCGGCCAACTGCGTGTTGTGTCGTTCGGTGTACGGGCCTCCACCGGGAATCACGCTGCCGTCGGCGTCGTAGCCCACGGCCTTGAACTTCCAGATGTTGCCAATGCGCTTGAGGTTCCCCACGTGCATACCATCGGCCCAATGCACGCTGTGCACATGGGCATTGAGGGGTCGCAGCGTAAGTTCTGCCACGTTTTTAGTGGGTCACAAAGTCGTAGGAGACATCTTCGCTGTCGACCATGTCCAGAATGTCATCCAGTTGGTCTTCGTCCTGCGTACTGGACCAAGTTTCTTCCGGGTCGGTGGCAAACAGCGGCTCGATGGCAATGTCAAGAAACTGGCCATTGGGCAGCTTCAGGACCGACGTGCCTTCCGAGGTTTGCACCAGCTCCCAGTCATCGGGTACCGACATTTCCAACTTGATGCTGACGTTGAGCTTTTTCATTTTTTTTCCTTGGAGTGAGGCCGCGAGGGTAACCTACTGTGCGTGGACCTCAAGCGCCAGACCCTCGTGGGCCATGTTTTTCAGCAAGCGCGAGTTGCTGTAGCGCTCGGGATCCGCCCATTCGTCTTCCCAAATGGGCAGCGGCTGAATGCGGATGCCAGAGTCCAGCAGCACGTCGCAGGCCACATCACCCAGGGCCAGCTTGGTGGCCACAAAGTCACCGGGTGTGCCTTACAGCACTATTTCCCCCAACTATCCTTTAACCCCACCGCCAGGTTAAACACCGGCTTGGACCCTTGCACATGGTCCATCCGATCCGCCACAAAGTAGCCATGCCGCTCAAACTGAAACTGCTGTCCAGCCACGGCATTCGCCAGTGACGGTTCAACAATCGCGGTGATGGTTTTCAGGCTGTTCGGGTTCAGGCTTTCAATAAAGTCCTTTCCGCCCGCATCGGGCTGTGCGTCGGAAAACAGGCGGTCGTACAGGCGCACTTCGGCGTTGACGCCGTTGGCCACGCCGACCCAGGTGATGGCGGCCTTGACCTTGACGAGGTCGCTGCCGGGCGTGCCGCTCTTGGTGTCGGGCACCACGGTGGCCAGCACTTCGGTGATAGTGCCAGCGGCGTCTTTGCTGCAGCCGGTGCATTCGATCACATAGCCGCCCTTCAGGCGCACCTTGTTGCCGGGGAACAATCGCTTGTAGCCCTTGGGTGGCACTTCCTCAAAGTCTTCGCGCTCGATCCAAACTTCTTTGCCGATGCTGAAGTGGCGTGCCGGTGGTGGCTCGGTGCCTTCCGGGGGATGCGGTAGGGCGGGCTGGGTGCATTGCTCCAGATGGCCGGGCGCAAAAACCTCGTCCCAATTGGTCAGCTCCAGCTTGACCGGATTGAGCACGGCCATGCCGCGGTGGGCCTTGGTCTCCAGGTCTTCGCGCAGGCAGCCTTCCAGCGTGGAGTAGTCAATCCAGCTGTCGCTCTTGGTGACGCCAATGCGCTCGGCAAACAGCAGCATGCTTTCCGGCGTGTAGCCGCGCCGGCGCAGGCCGACGATGGTGGGCATGCGTGGGTCGTCCCAGCCGTTCACGCGGTGGTCGTATACCAGCTGGGCTAGCTTGCGCTTGCTGGTGATCACGTAGGTCAGGTTGAGGCGGGCAAATTCGTACTGGTGCGGTGGCGGGCTGGCCAGCAGGCCGCCTTCGCATAAACGTTCCATCAGCCAGTCGTAAAACGGGCGCTGGTCTTCAAACTCGAGTGTGCAGATGCTGTGGGTGATCTGCTCCAGCGCGTCCTCGATCGGGTGCGCGAAGGTGTACATCGGGTAGATGCACCAGCGGTCACCGGTGTTGTGGTGGGTGGCGCGGCGGATGCGGTAGATGGCTGGGTCGCGCATATTGATGTTGGGGCTGGCCATGTCAATCTTGGCGCGCAGCACCATGGCGCCGTCTTCGTGCAGGCCGTCGCGCATCTCGCGAAAGCGGGCCAAATTTTCGGCCGAAGTGCGGCTACGGAACGGGCTGTCCACGCCGGGCTTGACGAAGTCGCCGCGGTTCAGGCGCATTTCTTCCGGTGTCTGCTCGTCCACATAGGCCAGGCCGGCTGCTATCAGGTGCTCAGCGGCGCGGTACATAAAGCCGAAGTAGTCGCTGGCCTGGTACGGCGCGGCGCTGCCTGCGGCCTGGCCGAGCTGGGCCCAGTCGAAGCCGAGCCAGCGCACCGAGTCGATG
>TBL_comb47_HYPODRAFT_10006430_pt1 | contig 12696 bp, 7 predicted proteins | sample TroBogypolimnion_40_FD_10682 | JGI IMG/M metagenome (IMG submission 10682)
CGGCACGGCGGCGGCCAACACCTACACCATCACCGCCAAGGACGTCAACTGCGCCGGCGCCACCGCGGTCTACACCGTGACGGTCACCTCGGCCACCACCGCCACCGGCGCGGTGGGCGCCAATCCGGTGGGATGCAACACCACCACCCTCACCGCCCCCACCATCACCATCTCCGCCTCCGCCACCGGCCTGACCACCGCGACCGAGACGCTCGTGCTCACCCCCACCGCGGCCGGCAACAACCCGACCTACACCATCACCGGCAATTCCAACTCCGGCACCAAGACCAACGCCTCCGGCAGCTACACCATGACCAACGCCGGCGGCACCACCTCCCCCGCGCCCACCCTCCTGGTGGTTTCCGCGGTCAAGGGCGGAACGGCCCAGACCTCGCCCTATCCCACCGGCACCACCTTCACCTTGAATGCCTGGCTGACCCACCCGTTCTCCGAGGGCAGCGAACCCACCACCGACAAGAACATCAACTGGGGCCAGACCAACGGCGGATCCAACCCGGCGCAGTCCTCGTGGACCGAGGTGACGCCCGACCTGCTCTACAAATCGGTGGCCACCTGGACCATCCCCAACTTCACCCAGACCGTCGCCAACCCCGCCCAGCTGCAGCCCATCACCGCCACCCCGGCCAGCGGCAACATCAACTTCGCTCCCGGCCATGTGCTTTCCCTCAACACCTACCTGAAGACCTCCGCCACCAGCCCGGCCAACATCACCTGGACCGTCTCGGCCAACACCTCCAACACCTGCACCGGAGCGCCCGGATCCATCACCGGAGGGGACATCGCCGCGGCCACCACCTCGGCCACCCTCGCCTCCGGCCACAGCGTGAACTGGACCATACCGGCCTACTGTACCAACGCGACCACAGGCGGCACCGCCGCCTATGTGTCGGTGTCGCTGGACCCGCGGGTGGGAGGCTACACCGCTCCCGGGGTGACCTACCTCACCTCGGTCCTCACCGCCAACACCAACACCAACGCCACCGGGGGGCTCCCCGACGGCAACTCGGCCCTGCGCAAGCCGGACGGATCCGGGGTGGGGGCCGCCGACGCGGCCGCGGCCGCGGTCAACTTCCCCAGCCCCACCGCCCCTTCCCTGGCCTACACCCACTGGGGCTCGGCGGATGTGCGGAACTGGATCCGGGCGGCCAGCCACGTCAGGTTCATCGTCACCCTCGGCTCGGTGGTCCGGACCATCGACGTCCCGATCCCGTGGAAGATCACTGATCGCTCCGTGGCCTATTCCAGCCCGCTCAACTCGACCACCCTGCTGGACCGCGAGCAGGTGACCACCGTCAACGCCGGCAACACCGTGACGACCACCTACGGCAGCGGCCAGAACATCGAACTGGACCAGACCTACAAGGTCGAGAACAGCGCCGGCGCCGTGTTCACCACCGACGCCATCGGCACGGCCCCGACCGCCGCCGCCGCCACGACGGTCTACCTCTACAGCGTGGTCTACCGTCCGTCCTACGTCAGCTGGCTGTTCACCGGCAAATACCAGAACACCAACGCCGCCTGGCCGGGCTACACCACCAGCGGCAGCCTGGTGAACAACTGGATCGTCTTCGACGCGCTGGTCAACACCTCGGCCAGCGCGGCCTACGGCCAGTCCCTGGCGACCAACATCTGGGGCCAGGGCTTCGGGCCCGCCGGATCGGCCTGGGGCAACCTCACGGTTCCCAAGTACGACACCTCCGGAACCTACACCGGCACCCAGACGGTCGACGCCTCCACCATGCGCATCCCCTCCCTCACCCGGATCCAGGCGGTCAAGACCGCGGCCATCCAGACCTGGATCAACCACCAGGCCGACGTCTACTGGGCCTTCCGCGAACTGGACCCCAACAACGAGGCCAACGGCGGGATCGCCTCCACCTTCACCAACAGCAGCGCCACCACCCTCTCCGCGGCCAATCCGGCCACCACCCACCTGAACGGGCTGGATTCCGGCTGGACCGTGCTCAACAACACCGCCGCCCAGGGCATCAACTCCACCACCGGCAATTCGGTGACGGGCATGGCCCGGATCTCCTACCTGTTCGCCACCAGCCAGACCCCCCTGACCTACGCCATGGCCCGGACCCTGGCCCAGTACGCGGACGTCAACAGCGTGTTCAACAGCATCGAGGGCACCGACGTCTCCCAGTGCGCCAACAGCTTCCTCATGCTGTTCACCGACGGCATCGACAACAACTCCCAGAACGGCGTCCCCAACCCGAACACCGGCACCCCCTACATCAAGGGCGGGAACCTGGTCACCTGGGGCACGGTGGGCGGCACGCCGGCGGGCAACACGGCCATCATCGCCTCCCCCACCAGCGTGGACCGGGGCGGCAGCTACTGGAACCTGTTCACCTTCGCCGGGATCGCGGCCCACCTCGCCGATTCGACCCTGGGCGTCAAGAACGTCGACTACATGCCCCAGGGGACCCCGCCCACCGGCTCCGCCACCCCCAGCTCCTTCCTGCCCCTCGCCATCAACCAGCGCAACGGCATCTCCTTCAGCAAGGACCACCGGGTGACCACCATGACCGTGGGCGTGAGCCTGGGCGGCCAGGTCGGCACCGCGGGCGGGCCCAAGGCCAGCCTGTTCAACGCCGCCGTGGTCGGCGACCCGGGCACCACCTCGGGCGCGCTGAGTTCGTTCCACACCTTCATCCCCCCCAGCGGCACCTACGGCGTCACCTCGGGGCCGAACACCTGGGTGCCCAATGACTGGGTGACCAACCCGAGCGACCCCGGCGATTACCCTTCAGTCGGGCAGCGCGCCACGGGCGCCGTCTACTTCTTCGACGCCACCAACCCCGGCCTGGTCTCGGCCGACATGGACTACGCCTTCAAGCTGGCGATCGGCTCGGCCGGCAACAACGCCACCTCCAACCCCGACCTGCCCTTCGTCGGCTCCAGCCTGGGCCAGCAGGTCTACCTGGGCAGCTTCCAGCCGCCGGTGGCCGGCGGCGTCATCTGGCCGGGCGACCTGATGATGTTCTCCACCCGGCAGACCAACGGCGCGGTCTCCATCCTGGACAAGAACGGCAACGTGGCCACCATCCTCAATTCCGGCACGGCCCAGTGGACCGCCTCCAGCGCCATGAGCGCCCGGCTGTGGAGCGACCGCAAGCTCTACACCCGGCTGCCCAGCACCGGCACCACCGAACCCGGGCTCATCCCCTTCACCACCGCCAATCCGACCTTCGACGACGGCGCGGGCGGCGGCCTGCAGAAGTACCTGGCCACCACCCAGACCACCAACGCCAAGAAGGCGATCATCCAGTTCGCTTCCGGCGGGGACACCGCCACCGTCACCGCGCCGACCCCGCCGACCGTGAACCGCAGCAACATCATGGGCGACATCATCGATTCGGCGCCGGCCTCGGTGGAGTACAACTTCGCCCAGGTGAAGCCCGGCCTCACCACGCGGCTGGCCAACGTGACCAACGGCACCCGGTTCCGGCTCATCCTGGCGGGTTCCAACCAGGGCTGGCTCCATGCCTTCGGCGAAGTGACCAAGAGCATCCCGGACCCCAACGGCGACAACAAGACCCTGGTCACCGGCGACGTGGACGAGCTCTGGGCCTTCATGCCCACGGACTTCCTCGCCAACCTCGACTACATCACCGTGACCGGCAACGCCCACCGGTTCATGGTGGACGGCACCCCCAGCATCTACACCCTCGACCTGCCGCCGACCACCGGCGGCGCCGGCAACGGCGTGGTGGACAGCACGGAACGGGCCGTGGCCATCATCGGCCTGCGCAAGGGCGGGCGCAGCTACTACGCCCTGGATATCCACGACCCCTACAACCCGGCCCTGCTCTGGTCCCTGGTGCCGGACGAAGCCGCCAACTTCCCCCCGTCCCGCATCGTCACCGGCGGCCCCTCCCTCGCCACCGTGCAGGGCATCCTGGCCGGCTTCGGCTACTCCAGCTCCACCCCGTCCTTCGGCCGGATCACCTTCAACGGGGTCCTGCACGACGTCGTCTTCCTGGGCGGCGGCCTGAGCGAACCGGAGATCGAGGCCAACTTCAGCGGCGCCAAGCTGGGGCGGTCGATCATGGCCCTGGACGTCTACTCGGGCCAGGTGCTGGCGGCGGCCGACCTGACCGCCGCCACCATCGGCGGCGCCACGGTCGGACCGGTCGGCGCCGGCATCGTCCCGTTCGAGTTCGTGCTCAATTCCGGCATGGCCCAGCGGGCCTACTTCCTGGACTACACCGGCGGGCTGTGGGCCTGGGGTTCCAAGGCCGTCTCCAGCACCGCCCCCTACGTCAACTTCCGGATCGATTCGTCCGAACTGACCGACTGGAAGGTGCGCAAGGTCTTCCAGGACGACAACACGGCCGCTTCGGGCCTGGGCGGGCGCTACTCCACCCTGCCCTCGCCGTTCCTGGTCTCCAACTTCCCGGGCGCGGGCAAGACCGGGATGAACAACCCGGCCGCGGTGGGGGTGGCCATGGTCAGCGGGGACCGCAACAACCCCCTGGACCGGAACTACAGCAGTCCGTCCAACCCGGCCCCGACCCGGCACCAACTGACCGTCCTGTTCGACCGCCAGGACAGCCGCGCCTGGAACCTGGACACCGCCGCCGGGCCCGACACCGGCATCGTGCCCGGCATCGGCGGCACCAACCTGCTGGTGGCCCTGCCCACCACGGCCCTCACCGCCAGCCCCGCGAACCCGTGCTCGGACGCGGTGTTCCAGACCTTCACCTCCAGCTGCCCGCAGTACTACCTGGGCACGGCGGCCTCTCCCCGGTACGGCTACTACGTGCCCTTCCCGAGCGCCTCCGGCGGCTTCATCCCCAAGGGCATCAACCCGCCGATCGTGGTGGCCAACAGCCTGCTCTACGCCTACTTCACCCCCACCAAGTCGGACCCGTGCACCGGCGGCCAGGGCAACACCTACAGCTGGCTCATCAGCGACGTGATGAACCCGATCGTCAACGACCAGCGCTCCGGCATCGCCATCGCCAGCGGCATGCGGGACACCTGGACCGGGGTGGCCTCCGACTACATCGCCATCGGCACCGGCTCCGTGCTCCAGGGCGGCACCGTCCCGGTGGCCAATCCGGCCCCCGGAGCGGCCACGACCACCCCCGAGATCCACACCACCCCGACCCAGAACTCCACCCTCGCCCCCAAGATCCGGGTCTGGCGCTCGGTGCAGTAGCCCCCGGAGCCGCCCCATGCGCCTGCCCTTCCTCGCCCTGGCCCTCCCGGTCGCATGCCTGGTCCAGCTCCAGGCCCAGCCGAAGCTCGCCCTGGATTCCGCCCACCACGATTTCGGCCGGATCGCTCCGAACCTGGTGGTCACCCACCGCTTCAAGGCCAGCAACGCCGGCGACGCCCCCCTGACCATCGCCCGGCTCGCCCCGGCCTGCGGCTGCACCTCGGCCGTGGTGGGCAAGGCCACCCTGGCTCCGGGGGAAAGCACGGAGCTGGAGGTGACCTTCAACGCCGCCGGGGCCAGCGGCCCGACCCGGAAAAGCGTGGAGGTGGTCTCCAACGATCCCGCCGGGCCGGCGGCCCTGACCTTCGAGGCCGACGTCATCCCGGCCGCCAGCCCCTCCAGCGACGAGATCTGGTTCGAGGACCTGGTGCCGGCGGACCACCCCATGGCTTCGGTCAAGGTGGCGACCGGGACCGCCCAGGCCATCCGGCTGGACGACGTGCAGCTGTCCGAAGCGCCCTGGCTGGGGGTGGTCACCCGGCTCGAAGGCAAGGACCTGTGGGTGGATTTCGATCTGCTCGCCAGCCGGCTGCCCCCGGACCGGCCCTCCGGGACCGACACCGTCACCCTGCACGTGGCCAATCCCAACCATTCGGCGGTCAAGCTCAGCGTCCACTGGGTCCGGCGCGCCCCGGCGGCCCCCTGAACCCGGGCGATCGCCGCCCCGGCGAGAATAGGACTCGACTTAAGGCCTGCATTCTTGGTTTCCTTAAGAGACCAAGAGGACCTTCATGGATATTCTCAAACGTTTGAAGATCAGGACCCGGCTGCTGGTGATCATCTTCGGCTGCAGCCTGGCGCTGGTCTGCCTGGGGCTGGCCGACATCTACTACCTGGGCGCCATGGCCCGGGAGACCGGGGGCCAGGCCTCCGGCGTCTACCGGGAAGCCATGAAGGTCAACCTGGGGCTGCTGGTCTTCTTCATCGTCTGCGGGGCCGGGCTCGGCGCGGTGATCGGCCTGAGCATCCATTCCTCCCTCAGGCAGATCACCCGGCGCATGCGCGACCTGGCCGAGGGCGAAGGCGACCTGACCCAGCGGATCAACATCGCCGGCAGGGACGAACTGAGCGAGATGGCCGGCTACATCGACGTCTTCATCCACAAGGCCCACGACACCGTGGCCCACTCGGTGGCCACCGCCAACGAGACCGCCCAGTCCAGCCGCGAGCTCTCCGGCCTCTCCGGCGACCTGGCCAAGAACGTGGTCAGCCAGTGCGCCATGGCCGAGGACAGCAGCCACCTCATGGCCGACGTGGCCCGCAACCTGGACATCACCGAGGAGATGTCCATCACCACCACCGAGACCCTGGAGTCCACCGAACAGGTCCTGGCCGGGTTCGTGGCCACCCTCAACAGCGTGGGCGCCATCGTCATCAGCGAAGGCGAGAAGCAGTCCGGGCTCGCCGCCCGGATGCAGCGCCTGAGCGTGGACGCCGAAGGCATCAACGACGTGCTGGGCATCCTGGCCGAGATCGCCAACCAGACCAACCTGCTGGCCCTGAACGCCTCCATCGAGGCGGCCCACGCCCGGGAGTCGGGCAAGGGGTTCGCCGTGGTGGCCGAGGAGATCCGCAAGCTGGCCGCCAAGACCCAGAACTCCCTCACCGACATCAACGCCAGCGTCCGCTCCGTGGTGGACGGCATCGGCGCCATGGTCGGCCAGACCGCCACCGCCTCCGAGCAGATGGTCGCCATCTCCGACCGGACCCGGGGCCTGCTGGAGAACGCCGGCGCCACCGGGGCCAAGCTGCGGGGATCGGTGGAGACCTCCTCGGACCTGGTGAAGAAGACCACCTACATCGCCACCCGCACCAAGGACCTCATCGAGATCATGAACCGGCTGGTGGAGCTCTCCAACCAGTCCAAGGACGCGGCCATCGGCGTGGGCACGGTCTCCAACAGCCTGGCCCAGATGAACGAGGACCTGCGCAAGACCCTCAACCACTTCAAGGTGGAGTAGCCCCGGTGCCCCTGCAGGACATCAGCCCCTTCGCCCGGGAGCTCACGGCGCTGTTCGTGGAGGACGACGCCGTCAGCCGCAGGCTGATGACCGCCCAGCTCAAGGGCGTGTTCAAGGAGCTGATCCTGGCCAAGGACGGCCGGGAAGGGCTGGCGGCCTTCCGGGACCGGCGCCCCCAGGTGGTGTTCACCGACAACCGGATGCCGTTCATGTCCGGCATCGAGATGAGCGCGGCGATCCGCCGGATCGACGCCAGGGTCCCGATCATCTTCATCACCTCCGCCATGGACACGGCCCTGCTGATGCAGGCGCTCAACCTGGGGATCGCCGCCTTCGTCCCCAAGCCGGCCGGTCCGGACACCCTGCGCCGGGCCGTCGCTACTGCGGTGGGGCTGCTGGAGACCGAACAGCTGCAGCGCCGGAACCTGGAACAGGAGCTGGCGCTGCTCCAGTACCGCGACAAGTACCACGAGCACCAGCAGGGGCTGGCCTTCCGCAAGGAAATGAGCCTGTTCGAGAACGACTGCCTGCACCGGTCGTTCCAGGGCCCCGCCGCCCGGCGGGGCGAATGGATCGCCCAGGTGGAATACCAGCCGCACGACATCATGTGCGGCGACAGCTACTCCCTGCGCCGGTTCGAGAACGGACTGCTGGTGCTCATCGCCGACGCCATGGGCAAGGGCCTGGCCGCCTCGCTCACGTCCTCCATCAGCGCCCACGCCTTCAACACCAGCGCGGACCTGTGCGTCCGCGGCCCGCTCCGGTTCCAGGATTTCGTCCAGCAGTACACCGACCTGATGCGCAGGCGGCTGCTGGAGGACGAGGTGCTGCCGCTGACCCTGGCCTGGCTGCCGACCGGGAGCGCCACCCTCTACACCGCCGGCTTCGGCATGCCGCCCATCCTGGTGGCGGCGGGCGGGCAAGTGCGCAAGCTCCGCTGCGAAAACCCGCCCCTTTCCCAGTACGACGACACCTTCCGCACGACCATCCACGAACTGGGCGGCGCCCGGTCCATCCTGTTCTACACCGACGGCCTCAACGAAGCCGTCACCGGCGACGGGTCGCTCTACCGGGACCACCTGGACCGCGATTTCCAGGCCAGCGCCGGCGTGGGCCACCTCATGGGCGCCTTCCGCGCCGCGGTCGGCACCCCCGGCGACGACGTGACCCTGGTGCTGCTCTCCCGGGTGGACGGCATCCCGCTGTGGCGCGAAACCCTGACGGTGGACAGCAGGCTCGAGGCGGTGGAGCAGGCCTGCCAGACGCTGGAGCACCGCCTGGAGGGCCTGGCCACCCTGGAATCCGGTCCCCGGGGCGAATTCGTCATGGCCCTCCGGGAGGCGATGCTGAACGCCTACGAGCACGGCTCCCTGGAGATCAGCTCCGCCCGCAAGCGCGACCTGCTGGAGGAGGGGATCTACTACCAGCACCTGGCGGAGCTCGAGCCCTCCGTGGCGCGGCGCATCCGGATCGACCTGTCGGTCCAGGCCCTCGCCGGCCAGCGGATGGTGAAGGTCGCCATCGCCGACGAGGGCCCCGGGTTCCAGCAGCCCGGCTATCTGTTCCAGGGAACGGACAGCATGCTGCTTTCCGGCCGGGGCCTGCAGATGGTCAAAAAGTACACGGACGCCTTCTATTTGAACGAAAAAGGCAACGCCATCACGTTGATCAGATTCTACCCAGGGGGAAGCGATGCATTTGGCGCAAACGAACTCCAGTGAGCTCACCATCACCGGAAACATCAAGACCACCGAGGACTACCTGGCCATCCGCAAGCTCGTCACCGGGATGGTCGAAGCGGGGGCCCCGTCCCTCACGCTGACCATCAACGAGTCCATGTCCATGCCCTCCTCGGTGATCGGCTTCTTCGTCAAGCTGATCAACCGCGACAAGGTCCGCGTGACCATGTTGATCCAGGACAGGCGCCTGCTGGAGCTGCTGGAGGAACTGAGCCTGGGCAGCATGTTCGGGGCCAGGCAGGCCTAGACCGAAGGCCCGCAAAAAAAAAGTTTTTATCCGGGAACCTCCGGAACGGTCCCCGCATCTTGTATACGGAGTGGGAAGTTCCCCCAGCCGAAGGCCGAGGGTGTTCGATTGGCTCCCGAACACGCGCAAGGCCGGAAGCATGGAACAGGACAGTGGCGAAGAAGAGGGCCCCCGCGAACAACCGGGGGCCTTCCTCTTGCCGGACGGCATTCAGGAGGTCCGCAGGCCGGGCCTCTCCCGGACGGGGGCCGGGATCCGGGGAAACCGGAGTTTCACCCGCGTCCCCCGCCCCGGCCGGCTGGCGATGTCGATGGTGCCGCCGTGGGCCTTCACCGCGCCGTAGGTCATGCTCAGGCCCAGCCCCGTCCCCTTGCCCACGTCCTTGGTGGTGTAGAAGGGGTCCATCATCCGGGCGAGGACCTCGGTCGACATGCCCGCGCCGTCGTCCTCCACCGAGACTTCCACCCAGTTCCCTTCCAGGACCGCGGTGCCGAGGGAGAGCCTGCCCCCGTCCGCCATGGCATGGCAGGAGTTCGAACAAATATTCATCAGCGCGAGGTTGATGCTCTCGGCGTCCCCGAAAACCCACAGCGGTTCGCCGGCAAGGGTTTCCGTGATCCTGATCTTGTTCATGGTGGTGCTGTCCAGGAGGGCGCCGGCCTCCCGGACCATCCGGTTGAGTTCGAACGGCTCCTGGATCGAGAGGGTCGGCTCGGCGAAGTGGAGCAGGGACTTCACCACATCCCGGCCGCGGGCGCAGACCTTGCCGATGGTGCTGAACGCCTTGAGGTCCGACGGATCCGTCGCCCGGGCTTCGCGCATGGAGGCGGTGCCCATGATGACCGCGAGCACATTGTTCATGTTGTGGGCCACCCCCGAGACCAGGCCTCCGAGCGCCTCCAGTTTCTGGGCCTGGAGCAGCCGGTCCTTGAGCATGGACCGCTCCTCCTCGGCCTGCCTGCGTCCGGTGATATCGCGGGTGAAGCTGAGGTGGCACGGTTGCCCGGCGATCTCCAGGGCCGCCACGGAGATCTCCGAAATGAAGATGCTCCCGTCCTTGCGCCGGCAGGGGGTCTCGAAGCCCAGCACCATGCCGTGCTCCTTCAGGCTGGCCATGAGCCGGTCGCGGTCCGCCAGGTCCACCCAGATGTCCATGTCCTCGGGAAGCAGCGGTTTCCCTATGAATTCCGACCGGGAATAGCCGAACAGGTTCGAATAGGCCTCGTTGAAGTCCAGGCAGACCCGGTCGGTGGTCCTCACCAGATCGATGGCGTCCGGACTCAGCTGGAAGATCCTGGCCAGCTTGTCCTCGGAAACCCGGAGCGCCTCCTCGGCCTGCCTGCGCCCGGTGATGTCCACGGTGGTGCCGGCCATGCGCAGCGCGCGGCCCCGCCCATCCCGGCTGACCGTCTGGCCCCTTCCCAGGATCCACTTGATCCCGCCATCCCGGGTCCGGATGCGGTGCTCGATTTCGAAGTCCGGGCGGGTCCCTTCGGTGCATTCCCGGATCCTGGCCATGACCTGCTCCCGTTCCTCCGGGACGAGCAGATCGGTCCAGGCGGCCACCGGCCTCCGGGAGGCGCCGGGTTCGTATCCCAGCATCCGGTTGTAGGTGGGGCTGAAGAAGATCTCGCCGGTGGCGACATTCCAGTCCCAGAGCCCGTCATGGGTCGCCTCCATGGCCAGGCGGAGCCGTTCCTCGCTTTCCCGGAGCGCCTCTCCCGCCACCCTGCGTTCCGTGATGTCCCGGGCCAGGACGATGAACCTGGGATCCTGCCCGGGTTCCCCGGCCTTGGCCGCGACCGAGAGCTCGAACCAGGTGCGGCCCTGGGGCAGCTCCAGCTGGTAGGTCCTCCCCCTGGAACGTCCGGTTTCATGGGCCTCCCGGAGGGCCGCCATGACCACCTCCGCGGCCGGCGGCGGCAGCACGCTTGGCACCGTCCGCCCGACCAAGGTCTCCCTCGTCGCGACCAGCAGATCGGGATTCAGGGAATGGGCATCGTGATAGCGGCCGTCCAGGCCCAGTTCGAAGAGCAGGTCGGGAATGGCGTTGATGAGCGCCTGGTTGTGGGCCTCGCTGGCCTCGAGGGACCTCCGGTCCTTTCCCGGCCCTCTGCCTTCCGGCCGGAGCCTCCGCAGGAAATCGAACATCTTTGTCTCCGAAGGGTGACCGGTTCCGGCGCGGGGAAGGGCAGGCATGGTGATAAGTTCATCCAAAATCCCTTCCGGGCTTTGTCCACCCCCGTCACGCCTGGAGGCCGCCTTCAGCGCGGAACGCCACCTTGGAGGGTGACGGTTTGATCCTTTTATCAAAAAAGAGTGAAATTAATAAATTAAAACGTATCATTCCGGTACCCTTCTTTAATCCACGGTTGATTCTTCCAATAAAACACGGCGCCATCCCTTCAGCCGCCTGAAGGCTTCCCATGGACAACCTCGAACGGATCACATGGTTGCGTCCCCAGACGCTCCATGGAACGGAATTCCTGTCCATCACCAACAACACCAGCCCCTTCACCGCCTTCCACGAGCGGTATGTGGTCGGCGCGGGTATCGGAGGACGGGCCGCCTAGCGCTACCGGGCCCAGTCCCTGCTGTTCCGCGCCGGCTGCATCGGCCTGGTGGAACCAGGCGAACTGCTCACCACCACGCTGATCTATGAGCCCATACAGATCAGGGCCCTCTTCATCTCCCAGGAGGTGCTCCGGCGAGCGGCCGATGACCTGGGGCAATCCGGCAGGGTCCACTTCCGGTCGGCCCAGTTCGAGGATCCCCAACTGTTCTCCGCCCTCCAGGGACTGTTCGCTTCGGTGGCGGCGGGGGAATCGCCGCTGGCGCTCCAGACCCGGTTCACCCTTTGCCTGCGGCGGATGCTGTCCCACGGCGAGCGCGCGCCCGTCGCGCCGTGGGGAAAGGCAAACGGCACAGCCGTCCGGCGGGCCATGGAGTGCCTGCAGGCGCGCTGCCAGGATCCCGTGGACCTGGAGGATCTGTCGGCCCTGACCGGGCTGAGCCGGTTCTGCCTGGTCCATGCCTTCACCGCCGTGGTGGGCATACCGCCCCACGCTTTCCAGCTCCATGTGCGGATCGAGCGGGCCCGCGCCCTTCTGGAATGCGGCATGGCGCCCTCCCGGGTCGCCGCCGAGGTGGGCTTCGACGACCAGAGCCACTTCAACCGCCATTTCAAGCGGATCATGATGGTGACGCCCGGACAATACGCGAGGGCCGGCATCGCGCCGGCCCCCGCCCGCGACCGCCAGGTCCTGGCGGTCAAGGGGTGAACGTGTTGGTGACCATCTGCGACCTGCCGAAGGGGAACCGGTGGGGCGCGAAGGGGGCGGACTCCGGACGGCTGGTGCCGTCGGCGAAGGCAGTGACCAGGATGAAATAGACGTTCCCCGACGCCAGGACGCCGGCGGGCAGGGTGAGCGACGTCCGGGAGCCGTCCAGGAACAGCCTGGAGACGCGAGTGGCCACGGTCCTGCTGCCTGCGGC
>TBL_comb47_HYPODRAFT_10006431_pt1 | contig 12696 bp, 8 predicted proteins | sample TroBogypolimnion_40_FD_10682 | JGI IMG/M metagenome (IMG submission 10682)
AAACCTCCCTTTCAATTAGAAATTTTTAATTAGTCAGATAGAGTTTGTATAAAAATATAATATTTTATATGTATAAATATTATATAGGATGCCGTATTCCATTCGTAAAATGCCGCGTCGGTCTTGTTTCCGTTTGTACAATACCAAGAACAAACGAATCTTTTCCAAATGTACTACTAGAAAACGTGCTCAGAGTCAATTACGCCTGTTAAATGCACTCAAGTATAACAAAACGTTTACACCTAGAAAAAGAACATAGAACATAGAATACAAAATATACATACAGAATGGGGTGTGATTATTACATTGATATATACGTAAAAATTGAACATACACAAGGTACTTGTTACATAAAATTACCTTGTGTTCGTGGGTATTATTGTGATTGTGCTTGGGGTATTTATGAAGAAAATGAAGATGAACAGCCGTATTGGCACACCAAAGAAGGAAAAGAATTACGTAAAAAAGTTGAAAAATTTATGTTAACTCCGCGTCCGAATGTAATTATTTATTCGGATAAAAAATATAAATCAGAATTTCTACAAGAAAAATACGAACCATTGATAGTAAAAAAAATAAAAGAAACCAAGCGTGTGATTATGCGTTATGAAGATAGTGGAAAATTACGTAGTTTGGATGATATTATCACCGTTACAAAATTTGAAGTAAGATATGACCCTGGTCATGATGATGATGAGGAAGTATTGGAACCTACGACTTTTTGACCAAAGGGCAAAAAACCCAGTAAAACTATATAGTATCAAGCAGATATGTACTATATCTTTCATGACAAAACAAAAAGGTACCAAGACATCCAAGGCCTCCAAAACCTTATCTTGGACTCCTTCCGAAGAACAACAACATATATGTGATTGTATTAAAAAAGGTAATAATGTGGTAGTAGATGCATGTGCAGGTTCAGGAAAATCCACGACAATTTTGTCAGTGGCACATACCATTCCTACCAAGAAAATATTACAAATCACCTACAATGCGTCTTTACGTAAAGAGTTCAAAGAAAAGGTGACGGAATATGGTATTAAAAATATTGATGTCCATACCTACCATAGTCTGGCCGTCCAATATTTTTCTTCCGATGCCTATACAGATGCCGGTATCAGACGGGTTTTATATCACAAATTATTACGATCTACTGATGCACCTACGTATGATGTGATTGTATTGGATGAAGCCCAAGATATGTCACTTCTTTATTATCATTTTGTACTGTATTTCATGCAATTTTGTTGTGATAAACGACGAAAATTTCAATTGCTGATTTTGGGTGATTATATGCAAGGATTGTATGAATTCAAGGGTGCAGATATTCGGTTTTTAACCATGGCACCACAAATATGGTCTTCTTGTTCTTTTTTAAAAAAACCACATTTTGAACTATGTAATCTACGTACATCGTATCGTATTACCAAGCCTATGGCTGCGTTTGTTAACCATGTCATGTTGGGATGTAGTCCTGATTCTATGAGATTATGTGCATTACGTGACGGAGTTCCTGTCATGTATTTACGTAATTCACGTGCGAACCTAGAACGAATTGTGGTATATCATATACTCAAAATATTAGAAGAAGGTGACTTAGCCGAAGATATTTTTGTACTGAGTGCTTCTGTCAAGGGAATCAATAGCAATATACGAAAAATGGAGAATGCATTGGTGGAACGTGGGATTCCTTGTCATATTCCTATGTTGGAAAATGACAAAATGGATGAAAGGGTGATTCGTGGAAAAGTGGTGTTTTCTACCTTTCATACGGTCAAGGGGCGTCAACGTAAATATGTGATTGTGGTGGGATTTGACCAATCCTATTTTACATATTTTGCCAAGAATTTGCCCCTAGAACAATGTCCAAATACTCTGTATGTGGCGTGTACCCGGGCAACCCATCGTATGATATTGTTGGAAAACAATGACCGTTCCACGGATCAGCCCTTGCGGTTTCTTACCATGGATCATTATCAATTACGTGATCAAGAATATATTGATTTCAAAGGACAACCCCAATCCTTGTTTTATGAGAAAGAACCGGAAATGTCTTCGTCCATCGTAGCCAAACCGAACATTCATTATGTGACTCCGACGGATCTAATAAAATTTGTTCCCGAACACGTATTGGAATTGATCACTCCGTGGGTAGAAGACATGTTTGTAGATATTTCGGATAAAAAAGACCCGATAGAAATGACTGGAGTAGTTTATTGTAAAAAAACAGGATTGTATGAAGATGTAGCAGATTTAAACGGAATCGCCTTGCCATGTTTGTTTTGGGACCGAATTAAAGAAAAGGATGATGCCTCCACCTTATACACACTGATAGGAAATATGTTGGCAGATTTGAAATCCAATGAACATGTATTTTTAAAACACAAGTACCAAGAAATAGATGCAAACGCATGTAGTGCCACAGATTATCTTTATTTGGCAAATTTGTACGTGGCAGTTCAAGAAAAATTGTATTTTAAAATGACACAAATTTCTAGGGATGAATATGATTGGTTGTCGGAAGAAGTAGTAGAATCATGTATCCAACGATTGGAAAAGGTAATTGCCTGTGAACCAGTGCTGGCTCATGAACATGTATTGGTTCATACCAAGATGGAAGAAGAACATGCTCATATAGATACCATATTGTATCCTTTTTTTGGGGAAAAGGAACGTTATCGTTTTTCCGCACGTTTGGATATGATTACGGAAACAACGGTATGGGAAATTAAATGTACACAACAATTGACGTTTGATCATCGTTTACAGGTATTGATTTATGCATGGTTATGGCGGTTAGTTCCAGTTACAGGTCATGGTTCTGAAAAAAAAATAAAAATATTCAACATTAAAAGTGGAGAAATATTGGAACTTCGGGCAACTACCGATGAATTAACATGTGTAATTGTTGAATTGTTGCGTGGAAAATATACAAAACCTGTGGCTTTATCCGATACTGAATTTATGCATCAATTTATGTAGTCTATTATTATTAGATGGACTGACCACCGAATAAGTTTTGGTGGCCGTTACAAATACGGTATATGGTTGTAATAAACCAATGATGTTAGAAAGTATAGTATTAATCAATGATATAGATGATTTATTTTGAATCGCATTTATTACCGATTGTAACATATACAAAATGGTTTTACCTACAGGAATATGTGTAGCAGTAATGTAATTCATAATAGATCGTATTTGATACAATAAATAAAATTGAGGTTTTTTATATTGAATACTGTACATAACATTACGTATCATACCAATAACATTTTGTGATTGTATCATGATTATATTCGTATATGGCACAAGAGGTGGTGTTGGTGTTGGTGTTGGTGTTGGTGTTGGTGTTGGTGTTGGTGTTGGTGTTGGTGTTGGTATTGGTATTGGTATTGGTATTGGAACTAATACTGGAACAGAAGTAGGCACTAGTGGTAATACATTTGCTTCAAATTGACCAATCACATTGCCAGGTGGAAGTGTATTCATGGTAATGATTGCTTTGGTAGTGACAGGGTCTATATCAACAGCAATTCCGTAGTCGGTACTGGTTAGCCAAACCAAACAAGTAAAATGTCCAGTTGCATCCGAAAATCCGGGATTTTTAAAATCATATAGACTGATTTCATTGTACCAATTGTCTACGGATTTTTTGAGTAAAGTCATTTTATCTGTTCCGTATCCTTCAAAAAATGCCAAATTTTCACCATACAATGGTGTATGACTATGTTCAAATAAATTGCTAGTTAATAAATGATTGGACCATTGTTGTGAAAAATCTGTCAACGTTTGGTTCCAAACGAGAGGGGGCGCTTGATTTTTTGCACGATATGTATTGATATATAGTGTAATTTCTGCAATATCATGAGAGGTTAGTGACATGGTAGACATGAAAAAAAACGATGTAAATGTTGTATTTTTTGTATTATATTAAATATCGCATATAAAATACAAACACAGTAGGAATGGTTTACTAATGTATTTACAAATCATACAAACTTCATCCCCCTGACCAAAATCCTCCGAAATTCTTCATTCACGATGTAAACATCGTTTTCTGATTCTACGGACTTTACGGTGCTGAGGCGTAGATAAATTATCAGAATTTGAATCGGCATGGTGTACGACATGCACGTTGTGGACGTTCGCGACGTTCATAAATTGGTTCATCCAGAAGGCGTGAACGCCCTCTTTCTAAATAGGAATAACAACCATTTCCAGTTGCACGTTTGTTGGCGCGCCAAGCACGACTGGATTCATCAAAATTAAATTCCACTTTGTTTTCTTTAGATTGCGGTTGATAAGAATCCGATAATGGCGAAATACGTATCACATATCTATGATTTCTGGTCTCTTTCCACACTTCTCCTTGCTGCGCTTTTGATGTATCTAATACGTTCATTTTACTACGGGTTTGAATAGTGGTCATTGATACGAATCCAACGGTGTAGTTTCAAATGATGTATATGATCATTTGAAATCAATTTTTTCAAATAGTATATATATATATGATGAATAAAAAAAAAATAATATATATTTGTCTTATAGTCGCCTGTATCATATTGATATTGATGCTATGGACTATGATTCATTTGGTTCCTTTACGTGAAAATTTAGATCAAGGAATTGCCCACCCAGTAGATCCAAATATGGGTATTGTTATGAATGAAAAAACACCTCCACAAGATCCATATTTGAATAATAATAATAATCAACAAACAAGTACAAATTTTATATCGTCCATCGGACATATGGTTAATTCTTGTTTTGATAATAATACTGGAAACATGACAGTAGAATGTCAAAATCAAATTAATGGTTTTGCCACGAATGTTTCATCCATTACTTCGTCTATTTCTTCATCAATTACAAATATGAAAAAATCAGATATCACTGGTGGATTGTCAACACTATCGTCACCATTAGCCTGAGCACATTTCACAAATTTCTTCTTCTTCCTCCAATTGTTGAGTTTGTGCCTTTTCGGGTTCTATGGTAAATTGTTGGGCAGCATGTCGTGCTCGTCGTCTCAAATAATAAATTCCGGTTTTAAGACCTTTGGACCAACTATAGAAATGCATACTGGTCAAAGAATTATAGGTGGGTTCTTCCATCCATAAATTCAAACTCTGACTTTGACATACATAAACACCACGTTCCGCAGCCATATCAATGACGGTACGCATAGGAATTTCCCATACGGTTTTATATTTTTCCCGAATTTCTACTGGAATAATATCAATACTCTGTACACTTCCGTTGTTGGCTACAATATGATTTTTGATTTTTTCGTTCCATAATCCGATAGAAATCAATTCTTTCATCAAATATTTGTTTGTAACAATGAATTCTCCTGCCAAGGTACGACGAGCATAAATATTACTCGTAATTGGTTCAATACATTCATTGTATCCAAGAATTTGTGAAGTGGATGCGGTAGGCATGGGAGCCAATAAAAGCGAATTACGTAATCCGAATTTTATGATATCGGATTTTAAACTGGTCCAATCATAACGATACGGGGAGCTGGAATCATTCGGGTCTACGTGTAATGGGTCAGCGTGATCCCATAGATCAAATTGGAGTAATCCTTTGGACGCAGGACTTCCAGCAAAGGTTTCGTAGGCCCCCTCTTTTTGGGCAATGGTACATGATTCTATCAATGCGCCGTGATACATGGTTTCAAAGATTTCTTGATTCAATCTTCGTGATTCGGGAGAACCGAAAATATATCCCATCATCATAAAGGTATCTGCCAAACCTTGTACTCCGATACCAATGGGTCTATGACGCATATTACTTCGTCGGGTTTTTTCCGTGGGATAATAATTAATATCTATGACGCGATTGAGATTGTAGGTCGCCATTCTGGCAATTTGGTGGAGTTTTTCAAAATCATACGTAGGAGGATTCACTCCGGATGGATCTGTGACCACAAATGCAGGCAATGCAATGGACGCGAGATTACAATTATGTACCACAAATCCTTCGGCAACAAAATTATGTGTATTGGGAACATTCAAATCATATACTTTCTCTTTACCTACATACGTAATGGATTTTATCTTGGTAAATTCGGTGAACATTTCCTTTTTTTCAATTGTTTTCATTCCATATTCCAATGTTTGTTGCTTTTCTTTGCATAATACAAAATTAATGTATTTATAAAAATTGGATACCGAATCCTTATTCTCAATGGAAATTTTACCTTGTTGATTTTTTCTATTTTTTACATCACCAAACACAATTCTGGATTCTATACTGAAACATTTTAACATATTTTGAACATCATCCAATAATGGTTTACTGGAACTTGATAAATTAATATTAAATCGTACTCTATCGTTTTTATTTGTAATAAACACATTTCCATCTGCAGAAAATAACCCAGATAAAAACGACGCTTGTTGATGCGGTTTTGCTTTTTTAATTTTATCGGGAATTTCTTTATAATGTGCAGTATGTGCCATCAATCCATAATTATTTTGAATATTTTGGACAAATTGTTGTTTAGAAGACGCCCAACTGAATACACCTGTTCTTTTATCTGTATAATAATCCGTAGTTTTTTTGTTATATCCATTTTTTACAAACTCACAATCATGTAACCATTCGTTACATTTTTGAATTACTCTATCGCGAGCATATATTTCATTGGGTCCAAAACATACACCATATACCAATATATCTGATGTTTTTGTTTTTTTACACTGCCAACCGTCTCCTAACATCCAACCAATTGTTAAATAATTTTCATCTGTATTTTCAAAAATTTTGTTATCATAACCTGGTAAAATATTTGTTTTGGGAGTATAAATTCTATCATCCTTTGTCAATTCAGACATTTTTTTCCATTTGTATGTATTTATTTTTTTGTCATAATTTCGTTTTTCTATTACTGCAAATAAATGTTCACTCGTCGCTTTAATATTTTTTCTTCCATTACATTTCATTTCATATACATCTTTCACACCATTATCAATCAAGGTTGCTGGAACAAATTGTTGATTTTCTTTCATATCCGCATCATTGTTAAAATAAGATAGAATTTCTTTACCTTCACATTCGTCTATTCTACAGTAACCATCTTTGGTTAAAATTTGTGTATCTCCGGTAAAGCATACGGCTGTTTCATTTTCGTCACTATACTCTATAATTTCGCTGCATAAATTGGAGCTTTTAATTGTGCCCAAATTCTGTTGATTGGATTTGCGATTCGCCGCATCTTTGAATACCAAATAAGGTGTACCCGTTTCCATCTGAGCATCCAAGATTTTAAACCATAAATCACGTGCATTTAGAGTAGCCCGTCCTTTTCCAGATTCTTCGTATTTTGTGTATAGGGTTTCAAAAGCTTCGTTATGTACATCGGCCAATCCTGGACATTCATGAGGACAAAACAAAGTCCATTTACCCGCTTCTTTGACACGTTTCATGAACAAATCGGGAATCCAGAGTGCATAAAACAAATCACGGGCTTTCAATTCTTCTTCACCATGATTTTTACGCATTTGTAAAAACAATTCAATGTCCGCGTGCCATGGTTCCAAATAAATGGCAAAACTACCGTTTCGTTTGCCACCACCATTATGTACGAGTGCAGAACTTAGTAAATAATCATGTTGTTTTTCCATTTGCAAATCATATAGTACACCAGAATATTGTGAACTCAAAATGGAATTGATCGGAGAAAACATGAAATTTCCGTGACGTACAAAGGGTGATTCACGTCCATCGTAAATCAAATCAAACAGAGGACATGTTTCTTTGGTAGGAGGAATCACCAGAATATAACCAGTAGACGAACACAATATCTTAGTCAATACGCCCATTTTTAGACAGATAAATCGGCAACATTCAATGATTTGCTTGGAAATATGTTTGATACTAATGTATTTTCCAATATCACCCGCACTTGATTTTAACAATCCTTTCAAAATATATTGGGACTTTTGGATAGGTAAATTCAACCATCGTGATGCCATACGCACGTCGGAAGAAGCATCATACAAGTCATGGTATCTAAACGGTAAATGTGCAGGACGGGTCCAACTGAATTCATAAATGTCATCGGATTCGTCTGAAGCAATATGTGTCGTGATATATTTTACACATCGTGTATCCAAATACTCAGATACAATTTCATACATATGAGGAGTATAGGTTTTCAACCGACAAATTGCCCCTTCGTTTTCTACAAATATACCATCACTTAGCAAAAGTCCATACAGATAACAATCATCTTCGGAAATACTGGTAACATCATAATTATAAGTAGGAATGGGAAAGGCAAACAAATCGGTGGTATCCAATTCACTTGCTTCAATCCAAATGGGTTCAATGTATTGTTTATCAAGCATACTTTCTAGAATCAAATTGGTATGAGGTTCTGTTCCGTTACCCCGTAGTACAAAAATCGGATGTTCCGGAGTAATATCTAAATTATCCATAGAATACTCGGTGGAAATATGCAACATGGGTCCATCGTACGAATGTTCCAGTACATTTTGTACGACTTCCACATCCCCAAACTGATTGAAAACAAGAGTTTCTCCTTGAACCACGTTTTGTATACACATAGGTCCTTGTGTCGTATAAATAATAGACTTGGGATGAAGACATTGATCCACATATTTGGCAGTATTATTAAAAACACGAAGCATAGGTACAATTCCATTAGAGACTCCATTCGTACCGGCAATATGTGTTCCAGTTGCACGAATATTATGTATATGGAGTCCAATACCACCAGCATACTTGGAAATCAGCGCGCAATCTTTCAAGGTATTATAAATTCCTTCAATACTGTCCGATTCCATCGCAATCAAATAGCAATTCTTGGCTATGATTCCTGCCACGGAATAAGAATGATCTGTTTCCACTCCCAAAGTATATACGTAGGTATTTCTGTCTACATCGGCAGTATATTCTTCTTTGGAAACGTATTGGAGGAACAAATTTCCTTCGTATTCAATGATTTCTTCACATTCTGTATAATCAAGTGGTAAAAAGGTAAGATGATTCAAATGATTAATTCTACACAAAGTATAAATAGTATCGGGTACTTGTTCTTCCAACAAAGGCATTCCCGTAATATTCCATCCAGATAAAAAAGAACGTACCCAATGAGTAGGATGTTGGTACAACGATTGTGGAATATTACGGTCTTTGCCAAACCATGACAAAAAATCATCCGCCATTTTTTTCAATTCATAACGTAATACGGTGATTCCGTTGTCATAATCGGCTTTTTCTAAACGAACGTCGCCAAACATTTTTTTCACATTGTAACAAAACGAAACTGCTTCCAAACAATCAGTGGGTAATACAATTTGAATTCCTACTGGAACTGGATCCGGAACAGGAACCGGAGAAGAAGAAACATCGGATTCTTCTTGATTATCCATGGCAGGTTCTTTTAAATACAAAAATTCACCGTAACGGTTCCATATTCCAAAAAATTTGTTGATGTCGGAATCTGCCGCTAATTTTGCGGGGTCCGAATCTTCATTGATAAATTGTTGATTATTTTTCTTTGGAATCATCACATAATCATTTGTTGTAATATCATTCACATTTTTCCAACCAACTTTCTTGGTTTCATTATCATATACATACAATGGATGGTCTTCTGTCACGGTAAATGGTCGTGTTTGATAAAAATTCATCGTATATAGACTACGATTTCCCAGTAAATTTTCGTGTATTTGAGAAACTATTTGTACTTCTCCCGTATGTGTGACTACTTTGTATCCTTCTTTGACATCCTGTATAGGAACAGGTCCACCGATTGTATGTATAGATGTATCACGTAAAAAACATGAAGACATTTGTTCACGCGGCGTGCCCGCATTGTACAAACTCGGTGTTCCGTGAATCATTTGTTTATTAGATAAAGCATGATAGGTTTCTTGAATTTTTGCGAAATCGGTGCCATGAATGGAAATAGATAGACGTAAAAACATCATTTGTGGACGTTCATAAATTCGTTTTTTAATAGACATTAAATATGAACGTTCCAAAGTTTTAAATCCGAAATAATCAATCAAATAATCGCGTGTATAATCACATAATGCATCCAATAGTTTGGCATTGGTGTTCACATTTTGCATGAATTCTTCCGAAATCAAACGTTCTGAATACAATTTTTTCATGGTTTTTACAAAAGATGCTGTAGTATTTCTATGGTGATTGGAAATAATCAAACGACTTGCCAAGGTTGCATAATCGTAATGGATTGAAGACATGGTTGCACATTGTTCTGCCGAGATTTCATCTATTTTATCCGTAGGAATACCATCAAATAATTGGTCAATGATTTTTATCACTAAAGAGGTGTAATTGATTTTAATATTCGCATCTTTTCCTGTTTTTTTAATTCTTTGTAAAATTTTGTCAAACGAAATAATTTCCTTGTTCCCATTTCGCTTGGTTACATACATTTCCGAAGTATTTTCAAAATTGGACATGGGTATATGAACCACAAAGGTATTGTATATTATCTTAAGTAAAAATTTTTATATGGTTTATCATGCACCAGGACTCCTACGTCGTCCTTGCGCATGATTTTATTTCCATATTCTTCTGGACTCCTACGTAGTCCTTCAGAATATGGAAATATAGGAGAAACCTTCCGCTAACACTTCAGGTTTTCCGGCAGTCCAACTCATCTTCATCCACTTTCTCGTATTGTTTTGCATCCATTCCACAAAGATTTTTGTCTTTACGTGCAGCGGAAGCATATTCATTGTTTATTCGTCCTGTAACAATGTTTTTTGTGCCGAACAATTTACAACGTCCATAATTATTATCAGGTAGTTGATCATATGGATAATCGGTTTTATCTTCAATAAAATGTTTACATTCCCTACATGAGCGTAAATCGTTGTTTTTAATGAATATTAAAAATTTAGGAGTATTCAATGCGGTTGCTAAATTGTAAAAAAAAAAGTATGTGAAGTACAAATTCATTGTGTATAATAATACTCATATACCTAAAACGAATTAGATAAACGCAAATTTTAATCACCGACTTTATACACCTTCTGTTGGTCAGATAGATGAAAGCCCTCTGACAAAAAATAAAAAAAATCTTATGAGAGCACCGCGCTTCGCGCGGTGTTCTCGTTACTTAGGAGGTTTTATTGGAACCTTGGGTTCCAATATCTAAAAGTGAAACTAACAAAGATTGATTGGGTTTGGAAGAACGTGTTTCGCGTTTTTTCGGCATTCTATGTTCATAACCATGTATACGTTCATGTTCTATGGTATCCCATACTAGAGTAAATTTTGGTAATGCTGATTGAAACCAATCACGATTGCGTGGAATAATCACACAAGACACTTCTTTAAGAACCCAATACAAGGTTTCAAATAACAAGTATTCGTCACCGTATTTTTCCATCTGAACACAAACCCAACTTTGTACCAAGACAGGATTTATTTCTGGAAAATCCTTAAAAGGCATATAAATGTATTTGTAATTTGCTGCACCTTCCCTGCGTGAAATCAAATACAACATTACACCTTTGTATTCTGCAACATGATCTTCATAAAAGTCGGCACACTCTACTTCTACAATATGTGTTTGAATATAGTCGCAAAAATCCAGTCCACATGTTTCCATTTGTACTTGACATTGCACCCAATGATACAAAATGGGAATATCACTTATTTCACGTGAAACTGTGTTTTTGATTTCCAACATATGACCAATTCGTGAACCAGATACCACAATACCATCTGGTGATGCACCAATAAAAGGGTACTGTGGATGACGAATACAACCAAATTCTGTATCTACATGATTTCCCGGATACATTGCTTCATAAATCATAGTAGTCACATTTTCATATTTTACTCCCCAATGTGTTGCTGACATGGTATTTGGTGCGGAATTCGCCGTATTTGAAATATTCAGTGGTTGACATTTTTCATAAATCAATTGATTTATTTGAGAAGGTGAACCCAATGCCTTGTAAATATTACTCGCAGTAATACAATTATGACGCATTTGGTACCATTCTGATGTTCGTTGTGTTGGTTGAATTTGTATTTTTAATTCTTGTATTTTGTATTGTATTTGTGCAGTGGAATGTGGATGAATTAAATCTGAGATTGATGTATCGGAAGGGTACGAACGTACGGGATATATTTGAGCACTATCAAAATAATTATGAATGATATATTGTATCAATTCTGTGATTTCATTCCGATTCGCATTTGTATCCATACATGATTCCGATTGTAATATTGCTTCAATGATATTTTCAGTGACTTCATCCGATAGTTTTTTATGAAAATTTGGCAAGGAATAATTTAACAAATTGGATTGAATATATTCGTCTATTTCCACATAAATTTCGGATTCCAATTCCACCAAAACATTGTCGTCTATGGTAACTTCTTCTATTTCTATGGCAGAAACATTGGTTTCACATGTTGTAATACTTTGATCATCATCATCCGACATAATTGTCATAAGTGGATGGATAATAATATATTATATGTTTTGTTATTATATTATTTGAATATTTGAATTCAAATAATCAATTTTGTTCAGAGGGCAGTTACGCCTTCTATCGGAAAATGTTGGAATGATCCATGTTCGGCATAGAATAAAACTCCGTAAAGGGGTCATTCCATTTTTTTGGTACTAAAAGACTACTTAAAGAAACTACTTTATCTCCTGAA
>TBL_comb47_HYPODRAFT_10006433_pt1 | contig 12694 bp, 14 predicted proteins | sample TroBogypolimnion_40_FD_10682 | JGI IMG/M metagenome (IMG submission 10682)
GTTTCGCGGCGTCGAGGGTTGCATCCCGTTCCTTCACGGCTCGCAGGGCTGCTCGACCTACATCCGCCGCTATCTCATCAGCCATTTCCGCGAACCGATCGACATCGCGTCGTCAAACTTCCACGAAGACAGCGCGATTTTCGGCGGCAGCAAAAATTTCACGCAGGGCGCGCTGAACGTCACCCGCCAATACCAACCGCAACTCATCGGCGCGGCCACAACCTGTCTCGCGGAAACCATCGGCGAAGACATGGCGCGCCTTCAGCACGAACTCAAGGAACAGCACGGTGATGCCGCCGCGCCCATCATCCACGTCTCGACGGCGAGCTATCGCGGCACGCACGTTGACGGTTTCCATTCCGCCGTGCGCGAATTGGTGGAGCAGTTGGCGGTGGGGGAGCGCACGCCTCCGGCGTGCAGTTTTCAGCGGCCCGCTGGAAACCACGTTTCACAAACTTCTCCTCTCGTCGCTCCAATAATCATGTCGGAGGAAGAATTGGGCTGGGCGCCCAATCCGGCACGCGAGCCGCGTGCGCTCCCGGTCGCGCTCTTTCCCGGCATGGTTTCCCCGGCGGATCTGCGGCACCTTAAAGAAATCTTCGCGGACTTCAATTTGCCGCTGACCTTGCTGCCGGATTATTCGGAGTCCATGGACGGCGCGACGTGGTCGGAATACGAGAAACTCCAATCCGGCGGCACGCCCATCACCGCCATCCGCGCCCTCGGCTCGGCGCAGGCCGCCATCGAATTTGGCCGCACGCTGGTCGAAACCAAAACCGGCGGGACGGTGTTGCAAACCAAGTTTGGCATTCCGCGCCGGCTGCTCGGACTGCCGATGGGCATTCGCGAGAGCGACGCTTTCTTCAAGACGCTCGCGGAAATCGCCGGAGTCGAGACGCCGGTGAAATATCTGCGCGAACGCGGTCGGCTCGTGGACAGTTTGATTGACGGCCACAAATATGCGTTCGAGAAACGCGCGATTGTTTTTGGCGAAGAAGATCTGGTGATCGGGCTGACGGCGTTGCTCTGCGAAATCGGTGTGACGCCGGTGTTGTGCGCCAGCGGCGGAAGAAGCAAACAGCTTGAAAAAAGTCTGCGCGCCGCCGTTCCCGATCTGCCGGAGGAAACGTTGGTGAAGGAAGGTTTTGATTTTGCCGAGATCGCCGAAGCTGCGCCGGGATTGAAACCTGATTTTCTCATTGGCAGCAGCAAGGGCTATTCGATTGCGCGCCGGCTGAAAGTGCCGCTGGTCCGCGTCGGCTTTCCGATTCATGATCGCATCGGCGGCCAGCGCGTGCTGCATGTGGGCTATCGCGGCGCGCAGGAATTGTTCGACCGCATCATCAACGCGCTGCTCGAAGTGAAACAGGAAACCTCACCCATTGGTTACAGCTATTTATGATCTCAACCCTTGAACCGACCTGCGGCGCGTCCACGCTCGCGCCGATTAATTTCAAAAACCATCCGTGCTTCGACAAGGAGGCGCACAAGAAGTTCGGCCGCGTGCATCTGCCGGTCGCACCGCGCTGCAACATCCAATGCAATTTCTGCAACCGCAAATACGATTGCATGAACGAGAGCCGTCCCGGCGTGACGAGCACGGTGCTGACACCGCAGCAGGCGATTGCCTATTTGCGCGACGTGGTGGCGAAGCGCCCGGAAATTTCCGTGATGGGCATTGCGGGGCCGGGCGACCCGTTTGCGAATCCGGAGGAGACGATGGAAACGCTGCGCCTCACGCGGAAGTCTTTCCCAAAAATGATCCTGTGCGTGGCGACGAACGGTTTGAACGTCGCGCCTTATGTGGACGAAATGGCCGAGCTGCAGGTCAGCCACGTCACGCTGACGATCAATGCGATTGACCCGGTCATCGGCAGCGAGATTTACGCCTGGGTGCGCGACGGCAAGCGGCCGCTGCGCGGCGAAGAGGCGGCGGCGGTGCTGAGCGCGCGGCAGATCGACGCGCTGGTGAAATTGAAATCGCGCGGCATCACCACCAAGGTGAACACCATCATCATGCCGGGTGTGAACGACGACCACATTCACGACGTGGCGAAAAAAGTCTCCGCCCTGGGCGCGGACATCATGAATCTCATGGCATTGGTGCCGGTGAAAGGCGCGGCGTTCCAGGATTTGCCGCCCCCCGACACGATGACCACCGCGCGGTTGCGCCTGCAATGCGGCCAGCTGCTGCCGCAGATGACGCACTGCGCCCGCTGCCGCGCCGATGCCGTCGGCTACATCGGCGAGGACATGACGACCGACCAGCACGACGCGTTGAACCACTACGCCAACGCGACCTTGAATCCGGAGGAGAATGACGTTCGGCCGTTTGTCGCCGTGGCCACGATGGAGGGCGCGCTGGTCAACCAGCACCTCGGCGAGGCGGAAAAGTTTCTGGTCTATGAAGCCGACGCGCGGACCCCCGGCAATTATCGCGTGAAAGAAATCCGCCCCGCCCCGCCCGAAGGCGGCGGCGACGAGCGCTGGGCCGAGTTGGCCACCATTTTGAAAGACTGCCGCGCGCTGCTCGTGAACGCCGCCGGGCCGACGCCGATGAAAGTGCTCACGCAGCACGGCCTGAAGGTCGTCGAGATGGAAGGCCTGATTGACGAGGGCTTGCGCGCGGTGTTCGCCGACAAGCCGATTCCGGCCGGCATGAAGCGCCGCTTCACCAGTTGCGGCGCGGGCGTGACGTGCAAAGGCACCGGCACCGGCTGCGGCTGAACTTTTCCAACAAACATCAACCCATAACCATCCATTAAAACATGCCCGTTCCCTCCGCCAAAGTCATTGCCGCGCTCGAAAAACAAGCCGACCACGAATTGCTCGCCAGCCAGAATTACCTGGCGCTGTCGTATTGGTGCGACGTGCACCATCACGCCGGCTTCGCGGGCTTTTTCAAGAAACAGGCGGGCGAGGAGCTGGAGCACGCCAACAAAATCCTCAAACATCTGGCCGACCGCGACATTGTGCCGAAAATCGGCGCGGTGCCGGCTCCGGCCGGCAATTTCAAGGCGCTCATTGAAACGGCGCAAGCCGCTTACGATTTCGAGCGGGCCAACACCGCCGGCATTCACGCGGCCTATGAGGTGGCCCTGGCGGAAAAGGATTATCCCGCGCAAGTCCTGCTGCACTGGTTCATCAGCGAGCAGGTCGAGGAAGAGGCTTGGTCCGACAAGCTGCTGGTCAAAACCCGCGAAGCCGGTTGCGCCGGGGCTTTGATGAATTTGGATCGCCATCTGGAGAAAATCCTGGGTGGCGATGCCGCTGAAAGCTGAAAACATTTTTCGCCGTCAACTAGCAACCATCAACTAGCAATCATCAACTAATTATGAGCAAGCCAGCACATCACATATTCGTCTGCGGCAGTTTTCGGCCCACCGGCGCGGCGGGCGTCTGCCACAAAAAGGATTCCACTCGTCTGCTCCAGCATCTCTCGACCGAGGTGCAGGACCGCAGTCTTGACGACGTCATGGTGTCCAGCACCGGCTGCTTGAACCTGTGCGACAGCGGCCCGGTGGTGGTCGTTTATCCAGAAAATATCTGGTATAAGCACGCGACCATCGAAACCGCCGAAGCGATTCTCGACAGCCTCGAAGAAAAAGCCGAACTGCCGCCGGCCACGCTGTTCGCCTGACGGATGAATCCGCACCTGATAGACACTACGCTCCGCGACGGCGAACAGGCCGCCGGCGTCGCGTTTTCGCGCTCCGAGAAAATCGGCATCGCGAAGATGCTCGCATTCGCGGGCGTGCCGGAGCTGGAAATCGGCATCCCCGCGATAGGCGCGGATGAAATTGCGGACATCAACGCGATTTCCGATCTCGGCCTGCCGGTGAGATTGTTGACGTGGTGCCGCGCGACGGAAAATGACCTGGCCGCCGCCGCGCGCTGCCGCGTTCACGGCGCGCATTTTTCGCTGCCGGTGTCGGCCATTCACCTCGCGGCGTGGGGCAAGAAGCGCGACTGGGTATTTGCGACGCTCGAAAAACTCGCGGCGCAATTCCGCGGCGTGTTCGGCTATCTGACCGTCGGCGCGCAGGACGCGTCGCGGGCGGACATTGATTTTCTTTGCGACTTCGCCATCGCCGCGCGCGAAAACAGCCTGGCGCGGCTGCGGCTGGCCGACACCGTGGGCATTCTCACGCCGCTGCAAACCTACCGGCTCATCCGCCGCGTGAAACAGGTTGTGCCGGATTTGCCGCTGGAATTTCACGGCCACAACGATCTCGGCATGGCGACCGCCAACACCATCGCCGCATTCGAGGCCGGCGGCGAATGCGCCAGCGTCACCGTCAACGGCCTCGGCGAGCGCGCCGGCAACGCGCCGCTCGCCGAGGTGGTCATGGCGCTCAAGGTGGCGCTGAAGTGCGACTGCGGCTTTCGTTACAGCGATCTCGCCGGCCTGAGCGATTTTGTCGCGCAGATTTCCGGCCGGCCGTTGCCGGCGGAAAAGCCCGTCGTCGGCAGCGCGGCCTTTCAACATGAATCCGGCATTCATTGCGGTGGCCTGCTGAAGGACCAGCGCACTTACGAGCCGTTCAAACCGGAGGAGACCGGCCACGCGCCGTCGCAAATGGTCATCGGCCGGCATTCCGGCACGCGCGTTTTGCGCCACAAGCTGGAAGCGTTGAAACTTTCCGTGCCGGAAGCGCGGCTCGCCGATTTGCTCGCGGTAATCCGCAAGCTTTCCGCCCAACAAAAAAAACACCTAACCGATGAGGAATTAAAAGACCTCGTCATCAAATTCAAAAATCACCATGGCCTTCCTGATCTATAAAAAATACGGCAACGCCGAAACCACCCGCTACGAAAAGTTTTTACCGCTCAAGCTCGGCGGGTGCGACGGACTCATCGCCCAACACGTCAAAACTTTGACCGGCGACCAAACCCGAAGCTGGAAGCTCGGTGCGGGCAGCTTGTTGAAGCTGGCTGGCTTCGTGGGGGCGGTGGACGAACTGGCGGTGCTGTTCGATGTCACCGGCAAAGAAGCCACGAACGTCTGCCTTTACGAACTATCGCGGATTCACGGCAGTTGCATGGACACCTCCACGCAGCTCGCGCTGGATTTCGCCGTGGTGGTGGACAAAGAAATAGGCGCCGACGCGGAAGCTTACGTGAAAAATTTTGAAATTCCCGTGCCGGAAAAACCGCGTTTGCTCGGCGAAACGCTCGCGCTCTCCGGCGGCCCCGGCGGCGGTGACTGGAAATGGGTCGGCACCTCGCTGCAAATCGGCGCGACCGTGGTTCAGGCGCAGCACGGCCACGGCACCGGCGAACCGTGTCCCAGCTGCACCTGCGGCCGGCGGGAAGCGATGAGTAAGTGATTTTCCATGTGCGTTGAAGCTCGTCCAAAATCAAAGTGTGCCGGGAAAAACAACTGCGGCTGCGGCGGGCATGCTCATGTCAAAACCGCGGCGTTGAATCCGCGCACGCTTCGCACGATCCGATTTGGCAAGGAAGCTGGACACCAGTGCGGTTACAGCGGCGGCGGACGTTGTCCGCGTCATTATCTGGCACCCACCGGTTATGTGCTGGGCGGCTTCCTGATTTTGCATCTGGCCGTCAACGCCCTCGCGCTCTGGCTGGGGAAATTTCAATCGGCGGTGAACAAACTGCATTCGCTCGGCGCGCTGCTGCCGGTTCTGGAAATCAGCCTGGCCGCCGTCCTGACCTTTCACATCGCGGTCGGCCTGCGCCTGATGCGCCGCGACAAATTGAAATTCATCACCGGCGATCATTTTCACGGCAGCCCCCTGCGGCAATGGTTGCAACGCGTCACGGCCGTGATCCTGCTGGCCTTCCTATTATTCCACGTCGGCGTCCTGCAGCGCTGGTTGGGCGGACGGTTTGATCCGCACAACGCTTTCAGCTCCGCGTCGCATGCCATCTGGCAATTCTGGCACGGCGCACCGGCTGGCAGTTTCCCGAACCTGCTGTTCGCGCAATTTTACCTGCTCGGCATCGTGGCGGCGGTTTATCACGTCGCCAACGGTCTGGCCACCGGCGCGGAAGTCCTGGGCTTCGTCAGCACGCCGGTCGCCCAAGAACGGCTCTGGCGCACCTGTGTCATCGCCGCGCCCGCCTTGCTGCTCGCCGGACTGGCGGCGTGGTGGGCGCTGGCGGTGCGGTGATTAGTCCGCACCGATGATGACGCTGGAGGCCTTGATGATGGCGTAGGCTATCTGGCCTTTCTTGAGCTTCAGGCCGGCGGCCGATTCGGAGGTGATGCTCGAAACGATTTCGATGCCGGGCGCAATTTCCAGTGTGACGGAACTGCTGACGGGACCTTTTTTGAGACTGGTGATTTTTCCAGGAATGATATTGCGGGCGCTGATTTTCATAATCGGGTTTTAATTGTTTTGGCGTTAGAACTTCTCGTCGGCGTCGAAGACTACTTTAAAACCCGAGCCGGCGCAATCCACCCTCGCCAAAGCGACATCCGCGTAGCTTCTCGGTTCCAAAACTTCATTAAGGTAGGAATTTCCCGGCGGAATTTTTCAGCGGATTGCTTCCAACAACGGAGGAAACACCATTTGGCAAAGGTTTAATCGGCTTCGCGGAAAACTTTTACGGCTTGGCATCACAGTTGCAATCAGGCGCTGCGGATGACAGGATAATGCCCATGAACGACACGAAAATATCTCAGAATCCGGTGCTGGCCCGGCGGCTTGCCAAACAATGGTCGCAAGCGGAGCTGGCGGAACGAATCGGCATCTCCCGCGCGGCCGTCAGCGCGATCGAAGGCGAGCGGCTTTCGCCGTCGGTCGCCACGGCCCTGACGCTGGCGGCAGTGTTCGAATGCTCGGTTGAGGAACTGTTCGGTCGTGGACGGAAACCCCGGCCGCGCGGATCGGAGTGGGCCTGGATTCCGCGCGGCGAACCGGTCCGTTACTGGGAGGCGGAAGTTGCTCGCCGCCGCCTGCTCTATCCCGTGGAGGCCATGACTTTGAATCCGACGCCGCACGACGGCCTCTGGCAGAACGGCGTGATGCGCGAAAACTCGGCGGTGCCAGCCGAAACAACCTTGGTGATGGCGTCCTGTGATCCGGCGGCGGGCCTGCTGGCGGCGGAATACGCACGCGCCTCAGGCTTCCGGCTGCTGGTGTTCCCGCGCGGCGGACGGGCGGCGTTGGAACTGTTGCGGCAGGGAGTGGTTCACGTTGCCGGTTTGCATTATTCCACGGACGACGAGCCGGGGCGCAATGTGGAAACCGTGCGGGCGCAGGGTGTGGGCGAATGCCGGCTGCTGCGGCTTGCGCGATGGGAAAGCGGCGTGGCTCTGGCCGCGAATGATTCGTCCCGGTCCCCGTTAGCGCTGGCCCGGCGTGGATTGCGTTGGGCAGCGCGCGAGCCGGGCTCGGCGGCGCGCGAATGTCTGGATGAACTGCTGGGCCGGCGCGGTTTTGAAGGCCGCGAGGTTGGCGGCCACGCGTCCGTGGCCGAGGCGGTGCGCAGCGGTTGGGCCGAGGCCGGCGTGTGCGTGAAACTCTCCGCCGTCGAGGCGGGCCTGAACTTTCTGCCGGTGCGCAAGGAAACGCTCGACCTGTGTTTCCCCGCCGCTTTCCAACATGACCCGCGCATCCAGGCGCTGGTGCGGTTGCTGCAAACGCGCTCCTGCCGCCGGATCCTCAGCGAGCTGCCCGGCTACGAGGCGCGGGAAACCGGAGAATTGCGTTCGTTATGAACCCCGTCATGGAAATTGAATTCAAACCCATTGGTGTCATCCATTCGCCATTCGCGCAGGCCACGGGCACGCCCATCCAGCCGGTGCGCGCCGGCATTTCGCCGGGCTACGCGGTGGTGAAAGAGGCCTTCACCGAAGGCTTGGCGGACCTCGCCGGATTCGACCGTGTGTGGCTGATCTATTTTTTCCATCGCGCCGCAGCGGCCCGGATGAGCGTGATTCCCTACCGCGACACCGTCGAACGCGGACTTTTTGCCACGCGGGTGCCGGCGCGACCCAATGCCATCGGCATATCTTGCGTGCGACTGTTGAACGTCGAAGGCCATATTCTGCGCCTTGGCGAGGTGGACATTCTGGACGGCACGCCGCTGCTGGACATCAAACCTTACGTGCCGCACTACGACAATTATCCCGTGCAACGCTGCGGCTGGCTGGACACTGTGCCGGATGTCCCGGTCGTGGTGGATGACCGGTTTGAACGGCAGGAATTTTCCGTCCCGTCTTGAAATATTTTCCAATCAAACAAACAAAACCATGAATCATCACAGCTCATTCGTTCCAAAATTAATCCTCTTGTTCGCGGCGGCGCTGCCGGTTTCGCTGAACGCTTCGCCTACGACCTTCAGCCAGATAGTCGCCGCAGACACCTACGTTTCCTCCGGCGAGCCGGCCGTAAACTTCGGTTCAAAGGGTGCGATGGAGATTGCCGTGCCCACCACCTTGCAAAACCGCACCCAAGAATCCCTCATCCGCTTCAACACCTCGGCGGTCAAATCCGTGTTCGATACGGATTACGGCGCGGGAAATTGGACGATCAGTTCGATCAAGCTGCAGTTCTTTTCCAATTATTCCACCGCCGGCATGCAACCCGGAAACACTAGTTTTAACGTGATCGCCGCTGGCAATTTTGAATTGGACTGGCTGAGCAACGACAGCTGGAGTGAAACCGGAATAACGTGGAACACGCTGTCCTCGGTGCTGCCCGGAACCGGAAACAACACTCTGTCCTCGCTGGGTGATTTTAACTGGTCGGCTGACGGCAGCACCATCCAGACCTGGACGTTAAGTCTGGACTCGAATCTGGTCACTGACATCACCACCGGCGGTCTGGTGACAATTCTCGGCCAGCCGGCGGCTGGCAGCACGGTGGGTTATTTGTTTAACACGCTGAACAACAGCCCGGCGTATCTGAATGTGACGGCGGATGTGACGGCCGTGCCCGAACCGTCGGCGCTGGCGATGTTTTCTTGCGGATTTGGTGGATTGATGGCTGTTCGTCGCTGGAAAAATCAAAAATGATTTTGCCGCGAAATATTTTGGTCGCCATCAGCCTGTGCCTCGGTTGCGTCGCCGGAGCGCAGGTGACGAACAGTTCGATGGCCACCGAAGATGCCTTTCTCTGCACCGGCTCCGCGAACTATGAAGGCGGCGCGGATTTGACGGGTCTGAATTTCGGCGCGGCGGGCGCGTTGGCCATTGCGCCGGCGTCCTCGGCCAAAGGCGAATTCCAAAGCGTCATTATGTTCGACCTTGCGGAGGGAATGGCGCAGTTCAACGCCGCTTACGGCACGAACCACTGGATCATCACCGGCGTCTCACTGTCGCTGGCCAGCAATTACGGCGCGTCTGGCGTGTCGCCGAACAACCCAATTTTCAATGTCGTTAGCGGCGGGCAGTTTGCCATCGAATGGCTGACAGATTCGAATTGGGTCGAGGGCACCGGCACGCCCAATCTGCCCACGACCGACGGCGTTTGTTACGATTCGCTGCCTACACTACTGACACCGCCGTGCGAAATCCTGTGCACCAACACCTATGTGCCGCCGGGGAACAACGTTCGCATCCAATGGCCGCTGCCATTGTCCGCGAATCTGGTGGGCAACATCACAAGCGGCGGTAACGTGTCGTTTCTTTTAGCCGCGGCAGACAATCGAGTGGGCTACCTGTTCAACTCCTACAAATACGGACGCGGCAACGAACCTTGCTTAATCGTCGTGGCCACGCCGTTGTTGACCATCCTTTCCGGCATGTTCACGAACGGCGGTTTTCAACTGGCTGGCATCGGCGGCGACAACGGCGTTTACAACGTGCAGGTCTCAACCAATCTGGCGACGACCAACTGGCTGACGATTGTCACGGTGACCGCCAGCACCAACGGCACGATCCGGTTTGACGACACCAACGCCATTGTGCCACAGCGATTTTATCGGTTGAGCCAATGAAAATCTCGGCGCGCCAATTTAAATCTTTCGACGCGTTCACGCTGATGGAACTGCTCGTGGTCATCGCGCTCATTGCCGTTCTGGCGGCGATGCTGCTGCCCGCGCTGGCCCGCACCAAGGACAAGGCCCGCGCCATTCAATGCGCCGGCAACCTGCGGCAGTGGGGTCTGGCGATGCGGATGTATGCCGACGAAAACGATGATTTTCTCCCGCGCCGCGGCCAGGGCGTGCAGATCCTGGCGCTGATCACGCGCGGCAGCGATTGGTTTAATGCGCTGCCGTCCTATTTCAACCAGCCGTCTTATTTGCAACTGGTCAACAATGGCCAGAAGCCGCAGCCGGGAGATCACAGCGTCTTCGTTTGCCCGGATGCCAGGACGCCCGAGACAACTTATTCATGGGCGACCAATTTTCTGTGCTACGGCATGAACATGAATCTTTCAACTTGGAACCTGCCGCTGCCAACGAAATTTTCCGCCGTCGTCCAACCCGATTCCGTCGTCGCGCTGGGCGAAAGTCCCGGTTCCTATGCCTCGACTTATCCGTCCGCCCAGTCTTACAGCATCGTGGCGCGGCACGTTGGGCGGATAAACCTGCTGTTTCTCGCCGGCGAGGTGCAGTTGTTCAAGGGAAGCTGCGTCGGCTGCGGCATGGGCGATCCCGGCCTCGACGATGTGCGCTGGCTCACCGGAACGGCCAGCGATGCGCAGGCGCATAATTATTGAACCATGAAACGAAAAATCATTTTCCTCGTCGCGCTGGCGTTGGCCGTCACGCTGGTGATTCATTGGCGCAGCTTGAACAAGGAGCGCGCCGCACGGCAGAAAACTGTTCGCTGCGCGGTCATCGGCGGCTTTACCATGACGGGACTTTGGCCGGAGATTTCAAAAATGTTCGAGGCGGAAACCGGTTATCACGTCGAGGTCGTGGCGACCGGAGAACGCCCGCTGCTCGACCAATCGATCCGCGCCGGCAAGGTGGATTTGCTGACGATGCACTCGGGCGACATCACCACGGACATCGTGGCCGACGGCATCGCGGTCAATATGCGGCCGTGGGTGCGCAACGAACTGGTGGTGGTCGGGCCACCGGACGATCCGGCCGGCATTCGCGGCCTGACCAATGGTGCGGAGGCGCTGAAGAAAATCGCCGCCGCGCAGGCGAAATTTGTGGATTTCCAGGGCATCGGCAGCCGTGAGGTAACCCACACGCTCTGGCGGCTGGCCGGCGTGGAGCCGAAAGGCGACTGGTTCATCCGCGACGACACGACCATCTCCAAATGGAATGTGCTGCAATTCTGCCGCTCGAATCACGCCTATGTTGTGGTCGGCTACCTCCCGGCGTTCACTGGCAAAATGGCCAACGAAGGCATGGAGATTCTCGTCAAGAACGATCCGGTCATGCGTCGGCCTTACATTGTCATGGAAGCGAATCCCAAAAAGTTCCCGCACACGAATGCCGCCGGGGCGCACGCGCTGGCGGAATTTTTGCTGTCGCTAAAAGTGCAAAACTACCTATTGGAATTCGGCCGTGACACCGCCGCCAACCGGCCCTTGTTCTTTCCCGTCAATGCCACCAAACTCTAACCCGCCTATCAAATGAAACGCACCCTGATTACACTGTTCTCCAGTTTGACACTGTGGTTTGCCGCGCAAGCCGCCACCCGCGCCGCCGACGTCACCGTCTTTGCCGCCGCGAGCCTGACCGACTCGCTCAAACAGATCGCTGCCGACTACGAGAAAACTTCCGGTGATAAAATCATTTTCAACTTCGCCGCCTCTGGCACGCTGGCGCGGCAGATCGAAGCTGGCGCGCCAGCGGACATATTCTTCTCCGCCGATGAGGCCAAGGCCGATGCGCTGGAGAAAAAGGGCCTGCTTGTCAGCGACACGCGAAAAAGCCTGTTGGGAAATTCACTGGTGATTGTCACCACGCCGGAGGCTGACGCGATTCGCTCGCCGGCGGATCTGACCAACGCCGCCATCCAGCACCTCGCGCTGGGCGATGTGAAATCCGTGCCCGCCGGAACTTATGCGAAAGCCTACCTCGAAAAATTGACGCTCTGGTCCGCCGTTGAACCCAAAGTTGTGCCCTGCGAAAACGTGCGCGCCGTGCTCGCCGCCGTGGAATCTGGCAACGTGGACGCCGGCATTGTCTATAAAACCGACGCGGCGATCTCCAAAAAAGTGAAGGTGGCTTTTGAAGTCCCGGCGGAGGAGGCACCGAAGATTTCCTATCCGCTCGCGCTGTTGAAAGATGCGCCGCAGCCGGACGCGGCGAAAAAGTTCATCGCCTATCTGGATTCGGACGCGGCGACGGTGGTGTTCCGGAAATTTGGGTTCATCGTCATTTCATCTCCGCCGGCCAAATGAGCAGCGCCGACTGGCAACTCGTCGGGTTCTCGCTGCGGATGGCGCTGGCCAGCCTGGCGCTGGTGTTGCCGCCCGGCCTGGCGCTGGCGTGGCTGCTCGCGCGCAAAAACTGGCGCGGCAAGACGCTGGTGGAAACGCTGGTTTCGCTGCCGCTCGTGCTGCCGCCGGTGGTGACTGGCCTGGTGTTGCTGCAACTCTTTGGCCGGCGCGGGCCGGTGGGCAGCTGGCTGCACACGACGTTCAATTATGACGTGGTGTTCACCTGGCGCGCGGTGGCGCTGGCGCTGGCGACGATGTCGCTGCCGCTGTTTGTGCGCGCAGCGCGCACGGCCTTCGAGGAGGTGGACGTGAAATTCGAGCAGCTGGCGCGCACGCTCGGCGCCGGCGAGTGGCGCGTTTTTTCCACCGTC
>TBL_comb47_HYPODRAFT_10006436_pt1 | contig 12692 bp, 5 predicted proteins | sample TroBogypolimnion_40_FD_10682 | JGI IMG/M metagenome (IMG submission 10682)
GGCGGTTTGGGGAGCTGTTCCCTAACGCGTATCAGATAGCCATCCGGAAGCCACGATTTGGGTTTGTTGGGGCTTGGAGGATTCGCGATGCTTCGCGATTTATCTTCATTTCGAAGAGCGACAGGGGGGGGCAGGACCGGCGGTGTCAGGGGCGTGGATGATGAAACGACTCGAGCGCCGACAATTCGTTTTTCGGAGAAGTATCCACGCCCAGTAATCGGATTGTCCTTTGGTTGAGGTGACTTGCTTCCAACCCGTGTGTCGCTGACATCGCATAGCGGCATCCATTGGAATTTGGATAGATCTGCCAATTCCTCTGGTCCGAATTTGCGCGGCAAGAACAGGTGCTCGACAGGGGTTGGGGTTTTGCTTGTTTTAGATGTCAAAGCCGTTCGGCTTAGCAACGTCCATGTATGAGGTTCCCCCTCTACATGAAGTCTTCTGAGGAGCGCTCCAGTCCGCCAGGTTATCGGTTCACCCACCTTGAACGTGCGGCCACCAGGCAACCCCAAGTTGGGCGGTATGGCTGAGGAGTGCCCCAGTTCAAACAGGGAGGAGCCAGTCCTGACGTATTGCCGTATCTCCTCTGCCGCCTTGTCCGTCAGGTTCGAGCTATGTGACTTGCTGGATCCGAAGAGCTTCTCAGCAGCGTCAATGACGGTCTGATTCGGAACCTCAAGCTCCCTTGCAAGCTGATTGACACGTAGCATTTCTAGATCCTGGGCGAGGTGATACCGGATTTATCCTGTCAACTATTGGTTGAGAGCCTACCAGTCCTGCAAACCGAAATGGCGCCGGGGCCGGAGGGATGTGACTATGGTCGATGCCGCCTATCCCAATAACCAGACTAGGAGCGCGCCTGGAAGGACAAGAATCCCTGCGCATCCTTTCAGCCCGAAGCTGGTCCGGTTATAAACCCGGTTGTATGCGGCTTTCTTCGGGTTGGTGAGCCATCCCCAACCGCGTGGCGCTTTGAGGCCTAATGCATTCCGGGCCCAGCGAGCGGGGCTGGTACGAGCTGCGATGCGTTTCTTCAGAGAAGGGATGCGCAATCCAACCTTCATCGGTGCTCCCGTACAGAGGGCAATACCAGTGAAAGGGCTCCTATGTGCCCTCAGAAGAGTCTTGGAGCTAGTTCAACTTGAGACATTGACCGACCAGGTTCGACAAAAAATGTCTACCACCCATTGGTAATTTATGGACAACCCCAATATTCCTTTCCGGAGAGGAGCCCCACCATGACCCTGCCAGCCCCCACAGAAGACGTGGCCTGCCCCATTTGCGGTGCCATCAACCGACCAGACCGCCTGCTAAGTACGCACTCTTTCGGGTCGCCCGACCTCGATCTGCGTCCTGCCCCCGCGATGGGGCAACTCCTCGAGTACATGGTCGAGGCCTGCCTGGCCTGCGGATACGCTGCGTCATCTCTGGACGACCCACCCAAGCCTGAGACGGCTGCCACCATGGCCAGCCTAGAATGGAAAGCATTGCTGAGCAGGAAGGACCTCCCTGAGCTCGCGGCGGCCTTCAAACGCGCTGAACTCATCGCCAGCAAGAATCAGGATGTCCTTGAGGCGGTATGGATGGCGCTTCGGGCTGTTTGGGTTTGCGATGATGACCGGCCTTCCAGTGCGCCCGCTCTGAGAAGGGAGGCGGTTGAGAGGATTCTGCAGGCACGATCCGCGGGAACCCCATTTGTCCCTGACAAGGGCGGGGAAGAGGCCCTCATTGCAGATCTGTTCCGCAGGGCGGGGGATTGGAACACCGCATCTGAGTGGGTCAAGAAGGGGCTGGATGTCACCAAACATCCGATTATCCTTCCCGTCCTTCATTTCGAGCAGCGGTTGATCGAATCGAAGGATGGGGAGGTTCATCAGATCGAAGAGGCGGTCGAATCTGAGCGGGCCCGGCGTGAGAAGGACATGCCGAAGGGCTGGACCGACGGCCAATTCCACTAGGACTGCCCCCTCAAGACCGTTGAAGAATAAGGGGATCTGAAGGCTGGCCTACCCTACCGCCTAGTGATAATCATCAAACTCAATGGACCACCAGGGCTCGGAATGCAAATAACCCAACGAATCGATGTATCATTGCTGACGTAAATATACTCTTTGTCGCATTTTACTCATCCAAGGAAACCGAGCGATGCAGCTTGCCCCTGGAATTCGGGTCGAGATTCGTGATGCCGAATGGCGCGTCAAGCGTGTCGATGTCTCCTCGGATGGTGGTCGCCTCATCACTTGTGAGGGGCTGTCTGAAATGGTTCGCGGACGGGAGTCCCTATTCCTCACCCGGCTTGAGGACAAAATCCGTGTTTTGGACCCTGCGGAAACCATCCTGGTGGATGACACCAGCAGCAACTACCGGGCGAGCTTGCTCTACCTGGACACCTTGCTGCGCAAGTCGCCGCCCACGGATGAGCGTATCCATGTGGCCCAGGATGCGGCCATGGACCACCTCCCCTTCCAGCTTGATCCGGCCATCCAGGCCCTGAAGCAGCCTCGCCAACGCATTCTGATCGCGGATTCGGTGGGCCTGGGGAAGACCCTCGAGGCTGGGATTCTGGTCAGTGAACTCATCGCCCGGGGGCGAGGCAAGCGCATCCTGGTGCTCGCCGTGAAGTCCATGCTGGGCCAATTCCAGCAGGAATTCTGGAATCGGTTCACCATCCCCCTCGTGCGCTTGGACTCGGCCGGGCTTCAGCGGGTGCGGAATCGTATCCCAGCGAACCACAATCCTTTTCACTACTTCGACCGGGCCATCATCTCCATCGATACCCTCAAGCAGGACATCGAATACCGCCATTACCTCGAGAAGGCCTACTGGGACATCATCATCATCGACGAAGCCCACAACGTCGCCGAGCGGAACAGTGGTTCCATGCGGGCCAAGCTGGCGAAGCTCCTAGCGACTCGGTCCGACACGCTGATCATGCTGTCTGCAACCCCCCACGACGGGAAGGCCGAGAGTTTTGCCAGCCTCATGAACATGCTGGATCCCACGGCCATCGCGAACCCCAAGGACTATTCCACCGAGGACTTCCGGGACAAGGGCCTGGTCATCCGTCGCTTCAAGGCCAATGTCCGCGAACAGCTCCAGGCCAGCTTCCCAGATCGTCAGATTGAAGTGGTCAAGACGCCCGCCTCGGCGCCTGAAGAGGAAGCCTACGACATCCTCACCAGAGCCACCTTCCACACACTTGATGGAACCGGTATCGGAGCCGGGCGACTCTTTCGAACCACCCTGGAGAAGGCCCTGTTCAGCAGTCCAGCCGCCTGCCTCAGCACTCTTCGGAATCGACTGGAGAAGCTCAGGAAGAAGGCTGGAAACGGCGAAGCCGCCAAGGACATGGCCACCCTGGAGACGCTGAAGTCCGCCTTGGAAACCATCGACAGTAGATCCTTCACCAAGTACCAGCGACTGCTTCAGCTCCTGGCTCCCAAGGGAGCCGGTTCCCTGGGATGGAATCGCAATGACGAGGATGATCGGCTCGTGCTCTTCACCGAGAGCCTGGTCACCCTCGACTTCCTTCGGGAGCATCTGCCCGCAGATCTCGGCCTGCGGGACAACCAGATGGTTTTCCTCCGGGGTGACCAGCCCGATCGCGATCTGATGGAGACGGTTGAGCGGTTCAACAAGAAGGACGACCCGGTCCGCCTGTTGATCTGTTCGGATGTTGCCTCGGAAGGCCTCAACCTTCACCACCAGAGCCACCGGATGATCCACTTCGACATCCCCTGGTCCCTGATGGTCTTCCAGCAGCGCAATGGCCGCATTGATCGCTACGGTCAGACCCGAGCGCCCCAGATTCGGTATCTCCTCACGGAATCTCGAAACGAGAAGGTACGCGGGGATGGGCGGGTGCTGGAAGTCCTGGTCCAGAAGGACGAGCAGGCACAGAAGAACATTGGTGATCCCTCTGAATTCATGCGCGTCTACGACGTGGAGCGAGAAGAGGACATCACCGCCGCCGCCATGGAGCAGGTGAAGCGCTCCGATGATGACATCTCCGATATCTTTGCCAGCCTGCTGGAGGGCATCCCTGAAGGCAGCAACCCCTTGGACAACTTCATCCCCCAGGTCGCACCCAGTTCAAGCTTTGACGACTTGGTTGGAAGCACTCCGCGAATCTTCGCCAGTGATCTTTCCTATGCCGATGAGGCTCTTCGATGGATCAGCGAAGGCAATCCCGACCTTCAAGCTGATGTGGTCAATGAGACACTACGGCTTACGGCCCCGAAAGACCTACTGGCCCGGATGCGTTACCTCCCCTCTGAGGCGTGCCCCGAGAACGACCGCTTCCTGCTCACCCCCAGCAAACAGCGGATGTATGCCGAATTGAAACGCTGCCGCGAGGAGGATACTCCCTGGCCTGAGTTGCAGTACCTTTGGCCCTTGCATCCCGTCATGGAATGGCTCGGGGACCGAGCGCTCAACGCCTTCGGTCGTCATACTGCCCCCATCCTTCGGCTAGCTGGTCTTAAGCGAGACGAGCACATTGTGTTGCTGCAAGGGGGCTTCCCCAATAAACGGGGATACATCCTCATCCATGACTGGGTGGCAGTGAGCCTGGTGGGCTCGACCGTGAAGGGCACGGAAGACATCCATGCCTTGCTCAAGCGGCTCGACCTGAAGCCTGGACGCCTTCCCAATGCAGGCGTTGAACTGCCGACAGCCACATTGCGGGGACTGCTACCTGCTGCTGTGGCCAAGGGAACGGAAGTTCTCAAGGCCACACGGGCCAAGCGGGAGACGGAGGCAGGCTCTCGCCTCAGACACCTGCTGGATAACCTCGAGACGCTGAAGATTCGTCACTTCGGACAGCTCGAGGGCGCCCTTTTTACAGAGCAGCCCGAGCAGTTTCGCAAGAAACGGCAGGACGAAGGCCGCGTGCACATCGAGCGGATCTTCAAAGACCATCGGGACTGGCTGGAACATACCCAGGTCACCGAGCCCGACCCCTACCTCCAAGTGGCCGCCGTCTTCACCGGCCTTCGCGACTAGAGGATGAGCCCCATGCGATGGATAGGCCTGACCAGTGAGAACGAGTTCTACTCCGAGCACTACCTGTCGGAGATCTTCAGCAATGATGTGCGCGGGGTCCTGGAAACCTGGTCCGGCCTTGAGGCCGATGCCAAAGAGGCGGCTAAGGGGAAGGGCGATCGAGAACCTGCTTGGCGCACGCCTTGGGCCCGACTTGCCAGCCTCTCCCGTGAGGGCATTCAAACCCTTGAAGGCATTAAGCGGAACCAATCCGCTCGAAGTCGCCTGGAGGCAGGCCGTGACCTGACCCGTCAGCTCCTGGGGTGCTTCGACCTGCCCTACGCACCTGAACGCATCAGCCTTCAGGAGCGTGTTGATAGCCCTGATCTGCCCTTGCTGGGGGAGCTGAAGACCCCCCAAGGAGATCCCCTTCTTTGGGTGCTGGAAGCGGCTGTCCTTGAAAACGGGGACGAATTCGACGCCGATCCATTGGGGATGGCGATCCACGCCGACCAGCTCAAGAGCCTCCAAGACCTCCCCATGCCCAAGTCCATGGGGAAGGACGATGCCCCGACCTGGCAGAAACACTTGGCAACTTCCATCTTTACCCAGGCAGCCCCGCCCCGGTGGGTCCTGCTGGTCAGTCCTTTCCAGTGGCTCCTGCTGGACCGCGCCAAGTTCGCCCAACATCGCCTGCTTCGTTTCGATTGGGTAGAACTCCTAGCCCGTCGTGAAGCAGAAACCCTAAAGGCCGTCTCTGTCTTGCTGCATCGTGAATCGCTGCTGGATGCCCAAGGCCAAAGCCTTCTGGACAACCTGGACGAGAACGCTCACAAACACGCCTACGGTGTCTCCGAGGATCTGAAATACGCCCTGCGTGAATGCATCGAGATCCTGGGCAACGATGCCGCCCAGCAGCTCATCGAACAGGCGCGCGCCAAGAAGGAAGGCGTCTTCACCGGCGAAAAGGCGCTCGACCCCAAGCAGCTCTCCCTGGAGTGCCTGCGCTACATGTATCGGCTGCTGTTCCTCTTCTACATCGAGGCCAGGCCGGAGCTGGGCTACGCCCCGGTAGGGTCCGAGGTCTATCTCAAGGGCTACTCCCTTGAATCCCTGCGGGACCTGGAACTCATGCCCCTTACCTTGGAATCGGAACAGAAGGGCCGGTTCCTCCACGATTCCATCCAACAGCTCTTCAAACTCGTGTCTGAAGGCACCGAAGAACACGGGTCCCTGCGTCTTGGGGCAGATCAATCAGGGCGGGATGCTTTCGAGATGCGCCCCCTGCGTTGCCACCTCTTTGACCTGACCCGGACGGAGCTGCTCAACAAAGTCACCTTCCCCAACCATCTGCTCCAACGGGTCATCCAGCTCATGAGCCTCAGCCGGCCTGCACGTGGCCGTGGCAGGCGTGGGCGTATCAGCTATGCCCAGCTCGGCATCAACCAATTGGGCGCGGTGTATGAAGCCCTGTTGTCCTACCGGGGCTTCTTCGCCCAGGAGGATCTGTACGAGGTCAAGAAGGCCGATTCGGAATATGACGAGCTGGAGACGGGCTTCTTCGTGAATGCCCAGGCCCTGGAGGCCTACAGGGAAGACGAAAAGGTCTTTGAGACCAACGACCGGGGAGAGAAACGGCTTAGGAAGCACATCAAGGGCAGCTTCATCTATCGCATGGCGGGCCGAGATCGTGAGAAGTCGGCCTCCTACTACACCCCCGAAGTGCTTACCCGCAGCCTGGTGAAGTACGCCCTCAAGGAGCTGGTGAAGGAACAGCTCGATCCGCTGCCCGATCCCAAAACCAAGGCGGAGAAGATTCTTTCGCTGCGCATCTGCGAACCCGCCATGGGCAGCGCGGCCTTTTTGAACGAGGCGGTCAGTCAGCTAGCTGACCTATACCTGGAGCTGATGCAGCGGGCCTTGAACGAGCGCATCTCCCAGGACAGGTACGCCATCGAGAAGCAGCGAGTGAAGATGTACCTCGCTGACAACTGCGTCTTCGGCGTGGATCTAAATCCTGTGGCAGTGGAGCTGGCAGAAGTATCGCTATGGCTCAACGCACTATCGGACGATCGCTTCGTGCCCTGGTTTGGGCTCCAGCTTCACTGCGGAAATAGCCTCGTCGGGGCTCGGCGTCAGGTGTATGAGAAGGACCAATTAAAGCGCAAGGCAAGTGATCCTGAGTCCTGGCTTAGCAATGCACCCAAAGCAGTGCGCATGGACCATTCGAGAAAAGCTGGTCAGATCTGGCACTTCCTTCTACCGGACGAAGGCATGGCCGCCTATGCAGACAAAGAAGTAAAAGCCTTGTACCCAGCACAGATGAAGGCCATCAATACCTGGCGGAAGGAATTTTGTAAGCCATTCAGTCCTGCTGACATCATTCGGTTGGGGACTCTAAGTGAGAAAGTCGAAGAACTTTGGCGGGAACATTCGGAAGCTCTCGCACGGGTGCGTGAACGCACGACGGATCCCTATCCGATTTATGGACGTGCAGCAACAGGCCGGTTCACTGAACTGTCATATAAGGATCAGATCGAGGCTCAAGAGCTCCAGGCCGAAGGCCTTGCAAATGCCAGCGCCTATCGCCGACTAAAACTGGCCATGGATTACTGGTGCGCCCTTTGGTTCTGGCCCATTGACCGATTCGAGGATCTGCCCACCCGAGAAGACTGGTTCTTCGAACTAGAAAACCTGTTGCTTGGGGCCGTCCAGGTGAGTGCTGTGGCAGAACAACCCGGGCTTTTTGGCGGGATGAAGCCAGTTCAGGAGGCCCTCAGTTTTGTGGATCGTTTTGGTGTCGTGAACTTGGAAAAGCTACGTAAGGCATTTCCTCGCTTTGGTCTTGTGGAAGAACTGACAAGAAGGCGGCGGTTTTTTCACTGGGAATTGGCCTTTTCAGACATATTCATGTGCAACGGCGGTTTTGACCTGACACTTGGGAACCCACCATGGCTTAAGGTCGAATGGAATAGTGGAGCCGTTCTCGGAGATTTTGAACCCCGTTACGTAATACGCAAGGTAGCTGCAACCGATCTCGCGAATATGCGGGATGAGACATTCAGCCGTGTGCCTGAGCTAGAGAATATTTGGCGGGGAGAGTTCGAGGAGAGCGAAAGTACCCAAAGCTTTCTCAACGCCATCGCCAACTACCCAATGTTGATGGGGTCTCCAGCAAATCTATATAAGTGCTTTCTCCCTCAAGCCTGGGATCATGCGTCAGAAAATGGTGTGGCTGGTTTCCTGCATCCAGAAGGGGTGTACGACGACCCGAAAGGCGGTGCGCTTCGGGCCAAGCTATATAGAGTTCTTCGTGCCCATTATCAATTTCAAAATCAGCACATGTTGTTCCCAATCGGGCACCGAATGAAATTCAGTATCAACATTTATGGACCGTCAAGAAAACAGCCATCGTTCGACACCATCGCAAACCTTTTCTCGCCCCGAACGATTGACCTATGCAATCTCCACGATGGCTCCGGGGTTGTGGGAGGCATTAAGGATGATGATGGCGGGGACTGGGATGAGAGCGGTCATCGAGACCGCATTGTGAGTGTTCAGGAAGGTAATCTCGACCTATTTGCAAAGCTCTACGACGAACCTGGGACGCCAGCTTTGGAGGCTCGCCTGCCAGCAATTCATGCAATTCCTTTGTTGGCCGTGTTGAAGAAGTTCGCCTCCCAGCTCAGACGATTGGGGGATTTCCATGATGAATATCTATCGATCGAAATGTGGAACGAGACTGGTGCGCAGAAGGATGGAACGATTCGACGCGAGACGCGCTTTCCCGTGAATGCAGACGAATGGATTCTTTCGGGGCCACACTTCTACCTGGGGACTCCGTTCTACAAAACCCCACGAGCCATTTGCACTGAGAAGGGCCACTACGACGAATTAGACCTGCTTGATCTGCCAGACGAGTTCTTGCCTCGTACTAATTATGTTCCTGCCTGCACTGTTGAAGAATATTTGGCTCGAACTCCAAGAGTGGCGTGGATTGAGGAGGGGGAGTCGCTGGGAAAGCGGGTGACTGAATTTTACCGGGTTGCAATTCGTGCGATGTTACCCCCCGCGAATGAACACACTCTATTTGGGGCGGTCTTCCCTCCCGGAGTTGGGCATCAGCATGGCTGCCGTAGTTATGCATTCAATCCGAATAACAAGGCACTATTAATTACCTTTGCGGGCCAGGTGGCATCCCTACCATACGATTTTATGCTAAAAAGTTCCGGAAGAACGAACCTTCAAACCGTTCTTGAGGATTATCCGTTACTTGATCGATGCATCAGATGGGAACCATTTGCAGTACGGGTATTATCACTCTCCTCCCTTACAACCCACTATGCCGATCTGTGGCAATCTACTTTTCATCCCGACTTTCAAAATCAGCGTTGGTCAATCAACCAGGGGAGCTACCACCCCGGTGCGCAAGTTTTAACGCAGGACTTTTTCGTTCGCCTGACTCCAATTTGGCAACGGAATTGTGCCTTGCGGGCCGACTATCACCGACGTCAGGCACTCCTAGAGATCGACGTGTTGGTTGCCCAAGCCCTAGATCTTACGCTGCCAGAACTCCTAACAATTTATCGGGTTCAGTTTCCTGTGATGCGCCAATATGAATCGGATACCTGGTACGACAAAAATGGGCGAATCGTCTTCACGCCCAGCAAGGGCCTTGTGAGTGTGGGTCTGCCCCGGAAGGCTCGGCGGACTGATCTGAACGAAGGCATCACATACGCCGTGGATGCCGTGAACTGGCGTGAGTCTGGCGTGGCCCTCGGTTGGGACGACATCAAGCACCTCACCTCAGGCACCGTCTCTAAGACCTTCCAGGACGATACCCTCCCCGGTGGTCCCCGCGAAAAGACCATCACCTATCAGGCCCCCTTCTTCAAGCCCGACCGTGAAGAGGACTATCGCATTGCCTGGGCCTTCTTTGAGAAGGATGGGAAGTCCTGATGGACACCACTCTTGCTGAGGGGATGAGACAGCCCTGGGACATCAGGATTTTCAAGCCCTTCGAGCGGGCTTGGTATCAATCGACGAATGACCGATCTGCAGTGGTGCGACGAATCGCAGAGTGGGTACCCCAACTGCGGAGCGATCCCTTCAACACGGACACCCTTACCGAAACCTGGACCCAGGAGGGGCATCCCAACGTTTATTCGGCCCACCTCCCTTGTGAGTGGCGTGCGCTCTTCTCCATCGAACAAGAGCACCATCTGGTTGCCCTACACATCCTTCAGGACCACCAGAATTACGATTCAACGGAGAACCAGGAACGTATCCGAGGGAGGATTACCTCTGGATTGACCCGCCGAGCCAAGCTGCTGGAGACTCCCTCGATCCCTCATTCAGCCTCGGGAATCTCTGTTCCGGTCGAACCTTCGGTCGAACCTTGGATCACGGAATTAGAACTCGAGGACATGGGGATACCGAAGCAATGGTGGTTGCCCATACTCGCCTTGCCTTTGGTCGATGGTGCGCCTGACCTTTCGGAAGCAAAGCTGCCAGACGAGGTGATCACCCAGTTGATGACGTATTACACGGAGGCGGGCAGCAGCCTCGATAAGATTTATGAGGCCCGGCTTGTGGGCGCTGAAGATCGCCCCCTTGTCTCTCTCCAGCTCAAGTTGGACCCAGAGCAGCAAGCCGCCAAGCAGGCACTCCTGGCTTCTCGAAGTGTCTTCATGTTGAAGGGTGGGCCTGGGACGGGGAAGAGTACCGTCCTGCTGGATGCCGCAGTCACCCTGGCTCGTCATAAACAGCCTCAGGCAGGGCAACAACCACGGCTGTTGGATGCACCAAATCAGCACCCCATCGGTCTCTTGACGTTTAACTGGGAGCTGCGAGATCGACATCTTGAGGATGCAGAGATTTTGGCGCCGGACATGAAGGTTGCTCGCCGGGTAAAGGAGCTCGAACAGGACACAGGCCTGGTCATCTCCAACCTCGATACCTGGGTCACACGGCCAATGATGGTCGAAGAGCTGGGCTATGCACCCGAGGCGATCACGGGAAGAAACGAACTGGACCTTCTGAAAGCACAGCTCCAGAAGGTGGCAGCCATTCAACCCCGTCATGGCAGCATCCTTCAAGGCTTATCCAAGCGAGCCGGGGAAGAATACCTCCTGGACGAAGTCAACCAGATGATCCTGGGATGGGGCTTTGGCAGTCGGGCGGAATACTTGGCGGCCAACCGAAAAGGGCGAAAACTGAACCTTCATCCGACGGAACGAGAGGCGGTGTGGACCCTTTCAGAGCTTTACCTCAAAGATCTGGAAACCAGGTCCCCGAAGGCCTGGACCTGGTCCTCAGGGCGGCTTGCAACGCTTCAGGCCCTTTCATCGAACTCGAAGCTTCAAGAGAAATATCAGTTGGATCTCCTGCTGGTGGATGAGGCTCAGGACATGACGCCCGTCATGATTCGCCTGTTGCTGGCTCTGGTGGGTGGTGAGCATGAATACCGACGCCTTCGATTCGCCAGTGACCCCGGCCAGTGCCTCTACGGTCCGGCACTTTTATGGCGCCGCATCCACGACAAACTGAACTTCCAAGGCAAAACAGCCATTCTGAAAACCGCCCACCGCTCGGGACAGGCTTTGCTGGATGCGGCTCATTTCCTCAGGCTTGCCAAGGATGACGGCGAGGAAGAAGTGCCCAAGGCCACCTCGCGCCGCAAAGGTGATAAACCCCGGCTCGTGTGGGCTCAGGCAGAGTCCCATCTCGAACTGGTACGCAAGTGGTGGCAGGAGGAATGGGCTGGGCGAGGAAGGTCCCCCCGTGATGCGGCCATTTTGTGCCGTGATCATCAGCAGGCCAAATCGGTGCGAAGCGCCCTGGGCATTGGTCCAGCGGATAAGAATGACCCTGTCAGGACGCTGCATCAGGCTCGAGGGCAGGGGTGGCCGGTGGTCATCATCCCCTTCCTTTCTGAATCCGCATTCCCGCCCGAGAACCAGCGCAAGGGCCTTCAGGGAACCGAAGCCTGGCAGGAAGCCATGGAAGAGGAACGCTCCCTGCTCTACATCGGCCTGACCAGGGCCAGCCACCAGGCCATCCTCATGGCTGATCCGGAGGACCGATCCCAGCTCCTGCAGCGCGTGGATGAAGGCCAGTGGGACGTCGTTAGGCTCCCTGTGAAAGAACTGGAAGTTGGAGTATGAGCTACGACGGGCGGCGTGCTCTCGAGTTGCTGCGTATCGGATGCGGCAATCCAACAGCCACATTTCGAGAAGGTCAGGAAGATGCCATCTGGAACGTGGTGGAAGGGAAGGGACGCCTGCTTGTCGTTCAAAAGACGGGCTGGGGAAAGAGCTTCGTCTACTTCATCGCCACGAAAATGCTGAGGGAGTCGGGCGGGGGCCCGGCACTTCTCATCTCACCTCTGCTCTCGTTGATGCGGAATCAGCTAGCCGCCGCCGAACGCATGGGTGTGCGCGCGGCGACCATCCATTCCGGAAATGAGGATGATTGGGATCAGGTCGAGGCAGACATCAACGGTGACAGCGTCGACATTTTGCTGATTTCTCCAGAGCGACTGGCGAACACCCGTTTCAAGGAGCGGGTGTTGGCGAAGATCGGCGGGCGTGTTTCGCTTCTCGTCGTCGACGAGGCGCATTGCATTTCCGACTGGGGGCACGATTTTAGGCCCCATTACCGGCTGATCGAACGCATTGTTCGACAGCTACCGGCCAACCTCCGGCTGC
>TBL_comb47_HYPODRAFT_10006437_pt1 | contig 12692 bp, 8 predicted proteins | sample TroBogypolimnion_40_FD_10682 | JGI IMG/M metagenome (IMG submission 10682)
CCTTGGGCGGGTCAGCTGGACCTCGCCATTTCCTAAATTGACAACCTTCGTCATTCCAATTCCTTCCATGCCCACCATAGCTGAGACGAGTGCAAAGTTTCTGTCTCAACATTGTTGGCACGGGGGGTCCTGGATGTCCTGGAGGTCTCCCAGGTCGAACAGGTCCTCCAGCGTGAGGCCGCCTTCCGGCTCTCCGGTACGCGAGGATTTCGTCAAATAGGTAGGAATTGGATCGGGATCCATGGCGGCTCCGCCCAGCGGTCCTGCTGGACACGACCCAGGCGCACAAGGTGTGGATCCGGGGGGAGGATTCTCCCATGAGAATTCAATCATTACCGTTTAAATTATGTTTTCTTGCCTACGAGGCCTTCTCGGACAAGGAGATCGGAATTTTCAACCTTGTGCCAAACAGGCACCCAAACGCCGTAACGCAGTCCTTCGCCTTGCAATGCGCGCCTGCAGCAGGTCGAGACAACGGCGGCACCGGGACCGGCCAAGTTGAGCGGTTCGGATCCGGCATTCATCCCATCGACCTGGGTGAAGCCGGGCACCCAAGCGTGCGGCGTACTCCGAGAACGCCTGCATGCAGCCCTCCCAATCCAGGACCCAGCAGACCCAGAAATCCTTCTCGACGACCACAGGCAGGAGGCCCCGCCGGGCGGCGACCTGATCACGGATCAGCCGGCGCTCGGACTCGGGATGCTGGGCAAAGGCGGTCATACTTCACCTCCAGCGATGTGGCGAAGGAACCGCAAGGATCGGAGCAGACATGAAACCCTATCAAACCTTCCAGGTTGGATGCGGGGCCATGGTTGTGTTCGTGGCCTTCTTCGGAACCTTGATGGCCCTGCTGACGCGAGGCCAGAGGCGTCGGACCAAGGAGATCCGGCAGGGGGCCCTGCGCAATGGGTGGCGTTACCGGAGAGGCCACGGGCAGGGCAGTGGCATCGATTTCCATTTGGAAGGCAGGACCCGGGCAGGGCTTGCGTGGATGATCCATTCGGGGTCCATGGTCCTCAGGACCCGGACCCGCACCGACTACCCTGTCCAGACCATCACCTTTCATCTTCCGGAATTGGGCGGGGAGGTGGACCTGGTGGTCATGCCCAGGGAAGGTGGCATGGAGGAGGTCATGCAGGCGGCCAGGGGGATACCTCCGGGCATCCTGGCCGGAGTGGCGCGCTTCAGCGCCAACGCTGCCCGTGCCATGGCGTTCCCGCGCGTGGCCCAGGAAGCTCCTTCCGGTTGCAAGGCGTTCGATGACGCTTATCAGGTTTTGACGGTGAAAGGGAGCCAGGAGCAGCCACCCATTACTGGAATCCTGGCGGAGCACCTCCTCCGATGGCCCCCACAAGCGGCTGCACCCCATTCCATACTGGCCTGGCGGGATGGGACCGGCCTCCACCTGCAGGTTCGCCTGCCATCGCAGCCGACCTGGGACCATGTCAAACACCTCCAGGCCCTTGGCGAGGATCTTGGAGAGGTCCTCCCTGCGCCTGCGGCTTCGCCACCCTGACCGTCCGAGGGCCCACCGTCCCGAGGTGCGCGGGGCCCTTCGGTGAGGAATACCGCCTCGATCGGCACCTGTTCGGGAGCCCCAGGAGGAGGGCAGGGGCGTTTTACGGGCCGGAACCCAGCCCCGCGATTCTGCGCTGCAAGTGCTTGCAAACTGCGACAATGGCAACCACTGGTCGAGGCTTTCAGGCTTCTCGTCGTTTCCGCCCCCAACCTTCTGGATGTCCCATGGCCCGGTTCCTTTCCTCATGGCCCCACCGGCTTTTGCGATTGGCACTGCTTGGGATCGTGATATCCGCCGCCTCCGCGGGGAAGGCCGGGGGAACCCCGATCACCCTGCAACTCAAATGGACTCATAATTTTCAATTTGCAGGGTATTACGCCGCGGAGGCTCAGGGCTATTACCGGGCCGCCGGGCTCGATCTTCGCATCAAGGAGGGCAGTCCCGAGATTCAACCTGTGGAGGAGGTCCTTTCAGGACGAGCCCAGTTCGGAGTCACCGATGCCTCCCTGCTTCTCGCCCGAGCCCAGGGCAAGCCCGTTGTGGCCCTGGGCGTGGTGTTCCAGCATTCCCCGGAGGTCCTGCTGGTCCACCTTGAGAAGCCTGGCCCGGCGCTCGATGGCCTGGTGGGCAAGAGGCTGATGGTCGGTGCCGCCGATGCGGACGTTCTCGCGTTTCTACTAAAAAAGGGGCTCCCCCTGGAACGGATGGTGGTCGTTCCCCACACCTTCAGGGTCCAGGATCTGATTGAAGGCCGGGTTGATGCGATGTCGGCCTACTCCATAGATCAACCGTATTTCCTGGAACGGGTTGGCTTTCCCTACCAGATTTTCACCCCCCGGGCTGAAGGGATCGACTTCTACGGAGATACGCTTTTCACGGACGAAAAGGAACTGCAGGCGCATCCGGAGACGGTCAAGGCCTTCCGGGCCGCGAGCCTGCACGGGTGGCAATACGCCATGGCCCACAGGGAAGAAATCGTGGACCTGATCCTGAGCCGGTATCCGAGGCAGTGGAACCGGGCCCAGCTCCAGTTCGAAGCCGACCAGATGGTGCCCCTGCTGCAGCCCGACCTGATTGAGATGGGGTACATGAATCCCGAACGCTGGCAGCGGATCGGGGACACCTTCGCCAGCCTTGGAATGTTGCCCCCTGGATTCTCCTTGAAGGGCTTCCTCTACAATCCGAGGCCGGAGCTGGACCTCCTCGGGATGCTCCGATGGGCTGGTCTCCTTCTGGCGGTGGGGGCTGCCATATCCGCCTACCAGATCCATCGGTCCAATTCGAAGTTCCGGGCCATTTTCAATGCCGCCAACGACGCCATATTCATCCATGATCTGGCTACGGGAGCCATCCTGGATGTGAACCGGCGCACGACCGAAATGTACGGCTTCAGCCGGGGGGATTTCCGGACCCTTCCGTTTGATGCCCTGTGCGGTGGTGTCCCACCTTACACGACGGAGGACGCCCTCCGCTGGATGCGCAAGGCTGCCGAGGGTCCGCCTCAGGTCTTCGAATGGCTGGCGAAGGACCGATCCGGTCGCCTGTTCTGGGTGGAAGTGAACATGCGCAGGACGATCATCAATGGCCAAGGCCGCCTGGTCGTGTCCGTACGCGATATTGCCGAACGCAAGCAGGCGGAGGAAGCCATCCGGGCCTCCGAGGAGAAATTCGCCAAAGTCTTCCAATCCGCCCCCATCCTGGTCGCACTGAGTCGGCTGGAGGATGGGACGCTGATGGAGGTGAATGATCGCTATTGCCGCGCCCTCGGCTACAGCCGGGAGGAACTGATCGGGAAGTCCACCCTCAGCCTGGGGATCGTGCTCCCTGAAGACCGTGAACCACGGGTGAGGGTCCTGGCTGATCTGGGCTCCCTTCAGGGAGTCGAGTTCAATCTGCATGCAAAAAATGGCCAGGTCATCCAATGCCTCTTCTCCGCAGAACTGATCACGGTGGGCGGGGAGACCATGCTCATCTCCATGCTCACGGATATCACCGCGTTGAAGCTGGCCGAGCTGGAGCGGCATCGCCTGCAGACCGAGGTCGAGCAGATGCAGAAGCTGGAAAGCCTGGGCCGGTTGGCGGGCGGCGTTGCCCATGACATGAACAATGTCCTGGGAGCCATCCTCGCCCTGGCCTCCACCCAGGTGGCCAGTCTGCCCGGCGGCAGCCCCGTCCAGTCATCCCTGGAGACCATTTGTGCCGCGGCAGCGCGTGGCAGTGATCTGGTCAAGAGGCTCCTGGCCTTCTCGCGGAAGGCCCCTGGCGAAAAGCACCAACTGAACCTGAATGCCCTCCTCCTGGAGGTGGCCCGCCTCCTGGAACGCACCACCTTGGCCAAAGTTCACCTGGAAATGGACCTGGCCCCGGACCTCCACCCCATCCTTGGGGATGGGAGCGAACTGACCCATGCCTTTGTGAACATCTGCGTCAACGCCGTGGACGCGATGAGCGACGGCGGAACCCTCATCTTTCGAACCGGCAACCTGGGCTTGAACGAGGTACAAGCCATCGTCGAGGACAACGGCTGCGGCATGCCCAGGGACGTCCTGGACCGGGCCCTGGACCCGTTCTTCACGACCAAGCCTCCTGGCGAGGGCACCGGCCTCGGCCTTTCCCTCGTCTTCCGTACCGTGAATGCCCACGGAGGGCACCTGAGGATCCGGAGTGAACCTGGACGGGGAACGTGGGTGACGATGACCTTCCCGGCCACGGTGCCCCAGACCCCTCAAGCCAGGGAAGGGGACCCCTGCCAGGGTCCAGAGGTTGAGATGCCCGCGCTCCAGGTGCTCCTGGTGGACGATGACGAGCTGATCCAGACGTCAACCCGGATGATGGTGGAGGCGCTTGGCCACACGGTCACCTCCTGCCTGGATGGTGAAGCGGCCCTCCAACTGCTGGCCCAGGGATTCCGGCCCGATGCCGTGATCCTTGACCTGAACATGCCTGGCCTGGGGGGCAAGGGAACCCTTCCGCGCCTGCGCGGTCTGTGTCCCCAGGTGCCCGTCATGCTCTCGACCGGCCGCGCCGACCAGGAAGCGCTGGATCTGGCCGCTTCGGTTCCCCTGGTGACCTTGTTGCCCAAACCGTACAGTTTTGAGGCACTTCGAACCAGATTCCGACAGCTTGTCCAGCAGGCGTGAGGGGCAGGGATTTTCATGGCAAGGCAACGCATCCTGGGGGAGATCCGCGCCGCGGAAGGAAGCCCACGCGAACCCAAGTCGCTGTGGGCGGGTTCAGGCCCCTCCCCCCGGTACGGCGGAGGATGCGGAGATGGCCCGCAAGTGCTCCTGGACTTCCTCGATGCTGAACGGCTTCGGCAGAAGGGTGGCCTTGGGATGGGTCGCCACGAGGTCCACGGCTTCCTGGTTGGCCCGGCCGGTTGCGAGGAGAACGGGGATTTCCGGGAACAACGCACGCAGCCGTGGCAGGGTCCCCTTGCCGCCCAGTCCAGGCATGTTCATGTCCAGGATCACGGCATCGGGCCGGAAGCCTCCGGCCAAAAGGGCCAGGGCCTGCTCGCCGCAGGTGGCGGTCTCGACCGCATGGCCGAGGATCTCCACCAGCATCTGGGTTGAATTCAGGACCAATTCGTCATCGTCCACCAGGAGGATGGCAAGGGCAGGCTGGGAGGCGTTTCCGGTCATGGCATGCCTGACCTGGCCAGCGGGGAACTCCGCACCGACCGCCGGGAACTGCAGGGTGACGCGGGTCCCTTCGCCGGGCTCGCTCTGGATGTCCAAATGCCCATTGTGGGCCTTGACGGTCGCATACACCCGGGAGAGCCCAAGGCCGGTGCCCTTCCCCGGCGGCTTGGTGGTGAAGAAGGGATCCAGGGCGCGGTCCAGGACCTCCCGGGTCATCCCGCAACCGGTATCCTCCACCCGCACCTCGACCACGCCTTGGCCCACATTCCGGCTGATGATCTTCAGAGCTCCGGAGCCGTCCATGGCGTCCACGGCATTGACGCAGAGGTTGATGAAGGCGTGCCCCAACTCCGCCGCATCCCCGTTGATCCGCTCCAGATCCGGGGCCAGGTCCACCTGCACCCGGACCTTGGCCAGGGTGGTGCGCTCCAGCAGGCGGGCCTCCTCCCGGATGAGGGTGTTGAGGTCCAGGGGGCGTTGCTCGGAGGGCGTCTGCCGGGCGAAATTCAGCAGGCTCTTGACCATCTCCCCCCCGCGCATGGCCGCGTCCCGGATGGTCTCGAAGGCCTGGCGGGTCTGGCCATCCTTGGGCTGGATCGTAAGGTGGGCCGAGGCCAGAGCCAGAACCGCGCCAAGGACATTGTTCATATCATGGGCGACCCCGCCCGCCAGGATTCCCAGGCTCTCCATTTTCTGAGCCTGCAGCATCTGTGCCTGGAGCCAGGCATTCTCCTGTTCGACCCCCTTCTGGTCGGTGATGTCCCGGATGGTCCCGATCAGGGAGACAAAGGCGCCTTCGGCATCGAAGGTCCCTTCCCCGAGACCATGGACCCAGCGGACCTGGCCATCGGCTGGCCGGGTAATCCGGTATTGTTTCGAGAAGGGCCGATGTCCCGCGATAACCTCCAGATTCAGGTGGTTCGTCACCATCGCCCGGTCCTCGGGCAGGATGAGGTCCACCCAGCCCTGGATGCTGCGGACGTAGGTCTCATCAATGCCGAATATGGAATCCAGGACCGGCGAGGAAACCCAGAAGCCCTTGACGAAATCCGCCTGGTAGGACCCGATCGCCGCCGCCCTCTGGGATTCCTTGAAGAAGAATTCGCTTTCCCGGAGCCGATCCTCCATCTGCTTGCGCCCCGTGATGTCGTGGAGGACCCCGAAGATCCTCCGCCGGGGGGCATCGTACTCCGCCACGGAATGGATCGTGCGCAGTTGCCCATCCTCAGCCCGCCGGATGGTGAATTCCACGTCATACGGACGGCCTTCCGCGATCAGGTCGCGGAGGGCCCGGTCCAGGGCGGGCCGGAATTCCGGAAGGACCCTGGCCTGCGCCTCCGCCAAGGTCAGTCCCTCCTCCCGCAATCCGTAGATGAGGTGGGCGCCCTGGGAGGCGTGCATGATCCCGTCCGCCAGCGAGAACTCCCAGTTCCCGAAGGCTGCGACCCGTTCGGCCCGCTCCAGCCGCCCCTGGCTGGCGCGCAGGGATTCCTCCGCCGCCCGGCGCCGGGCGTCCAGGTCCAGATGATCCAGCGCGAACGAGACATCCCCGGCGGCCTCCTCGAGGAGGGCGATCTCATGAGGCCCGAACAGTTCCTTCTCGTGGCTGTAGACCATCAGGGCGCCGGCGACCTGCCCTCCGGTGCGGATCGGGAAGGACGCCGAGGCCGCGATCCTCGACCTGGCCGCCAGATCGTGCCAGGGGCGGGAATCCTCCGAACCCAGGAAATCCTGGAGCACGACCGGACGTCCCGTCCGGATGGCGGTGCCCGTCCCCCCCCGGCCCAGCGGAGAATCGTCGCTGCGGACCTGGATCCCTTCCAGGTAGCCGGTCGCATCGCCGCAGCTGCTCACGACCTTCACTTCGTGGGTCACCGGATTGTCCCAGCCGATCCAGGCCATGCTGAATTTTCCGAATTCCACCATCACTTCGCAGATTCTATCCAGCAGATCTTCCCGGGAAGCGGACCAGACGATGGCCTGATTGACCTGGCTGAGGGCCGCGTACAGTTGCGTCATGCGCTCGAGGTGCGCCTTGTGGGTGTGCGCTTCGGTGATGTCGCGCAGGAATACGAACGAGCCCCCATCCGGACAGGACTCCCTTCCGATCTCCAGCCAGACCTCCTCACCGTTGCCGCGGCGCCAGCTGCGGACCCGGGGGCCGGGGGCTGTCCCGCCGGCATCGGCGCCCGCCTGGATCGGTCCGCCCAACAAGGCTTCCGCCCGCACTTCAAGAAGTTCCGCCCGGGTCACGGCGAGAATGGCCAAGGCCGCCGGATTGGCATCGAGGCATCGGCCTTCGCCATCGGTCGTGAGGACGCCCAGGGGCAGGATCGGCAGCAATTGGCGCCATCCCGGCGAACCGGCCGTTTCCGGCCCGCCGGGTGGAGGATCGGGCGACGGGGGCAATTGGGGGGTTTCCAAGAGGATGGCTCTCCTGTATTAATGATAAAGGTGTCCGTAATACTATGGACCTAAATATTAATTTATTCCGGCGTCCACGTCGCATTCACGTTTCCGCCTTGAATAATTTAGAAAAATGACGCTGAAATGCCCAAGCCTGGCGGGAGCCGGCGAGGTTCACCGGCTGGTTTTTTTCAATGGGTAAACAAATGATTAATTGGATTGCGATTCGATTGAAGATCGCCCGGGGAAATGCCTGGTACCTGGTCCTGGCGGCCCTCTGGACCATGTTCGTCGGAGGCATCCTTGCGCTTGGGTTCGTCCTTTCAGGCCGGGAAACACGGGAGGCCGCGCTGAACATCGCCCGCGACCGCTTTGAATTGAATCGCCTGGCCCGCATGGTGAACCCCGAGCCGCGGAGCGGCCCCGCGTTCTCCCCGGACGGTCCCCATGGGAATGATTCAACAATCAAAATGCGGGGGCCGAATCGGGAGGATGAAGGGCCGACTCCCCATGGGAATCGCATATTCCTGGATGGGAATCTGGAAAACACGGGTTTCCAGGGCCACCTCACCAGCCTTCAGCCGACCCGGATGGAACGGGTCCCGGACCCATGGGAACAGAAGGCCTTCCATGCCTTCCAGTCCGGAGCCAGGGAGTTCTGGGAAATCGAGGATGGCGAGGGAGGATCGCGATTACGGTTCATGAAGCCCCTGGTGGCCGCGCCGGCTTGCATGGCCTGCCACCCCGGGCGCGGGGTCCGGCAGGGGGAACTGCTCGGCGGCATCAGCCTCGTGGTCCCCATTCGGCGGCACCTCGGAATGTTCGGCGACATCCACAACCTCACCACGGCGCTCGGCACGCTGACCTTCTGGGCGATCGGGCTTATGGGCGTATTGGCCGCCCGGAAACTGCAGGCGAACCGGGAGGAGGACCGGGCCAAGTCCCAGAAGGCCCTCCATGATTCCGAGGCCTTGTTCCGGGAAATTCTGGAACGTCAAGGAGAAGGCCTCGCGGTGGTGGATGCCGAAGAGCGGTTCGTGCTGGTGAACCGGGTCGCCGAGGAGATTTTCGGCACTCCCGAGGGAACCCTGAAGGGGCGGAGCCTGCTGGAATTCCTCCCCGAGGATCAGCGGTCCCTGCTCCGAAAGCAATCCGCGCAGCGGGCCGAGGGCATGAACAGCACCTACGAACTTGAGATCCGGCGGGAAAGCGATGGGACCGAACGGACCCTGCTGGTCACGGCCACCCCGAAGAACGGCCTGGATGGAGGCCCCCATCAGGCCATCGGCGTGATCCGGGACATCACCGAGCGCCGCCGGGCCGAAGGTGCCCTGCGGCGGAGCGAGGCCAACATGCAGGCGATCCTGGCCTCCGCGGCCGCCGGGATCCTCGCCATCGATGATGGCCGCCAGGTCCTTCACGTCAACCGGAAGTTCGCGGAGATATGGGAGATCCCCCAGGAACTCATCGAGCGGAAGAGTGACGAGCAGCTCCTGGAATTCGCACTCGGCCGGTTGGCCGATCCCGCGGAGTTCCTGGCCAAGGTCGAATCGCTGTATGGGTCGGATCGCGAGGAAGCCGACACCATCATCTTCCGGGACGGGCGCACCATCGAGCGCTACTCCAGGCCCTTGGTGCTGGACCAGAAGGTCATCGGACGGGTCTGGTCGTTCCTGGACGTCACCGGCCGGATCCGGGCCGAGGAGGAGCGGGGTCGGCTTCAGGAACAGCTCAACCATGCCCGCCGCCTCGAGGGCCTGGGCAACCTCGCGGGGGGCGTGGCGCACAACATGAACAATGTCCTGGCGGCCATCCTCGGCGTGGCTTCCTCCAACCTGACCCTCCAGCCCCAAGGCAGCCCGGTGCACCGGGCCTTCGACCTGATCGCCAAGGCTGCCGTCCGGGGCGGGAAGATGGTCCAGGAACTTCTGCATTTCACCCGCCAGAGCCCCGCTGAAAACCGGGAACTGGACTTGAACGGAATCCTGCGCGAGCAGGCCGGACTCCTGGGGAAGGCGGACCCGGCTCCGGCGGCGATCGAGCTGCAGCTGGCCCCCGATCTCCGCGCCATCCATGGGGACGCCAGCGCGCTGGGCCATGCGGTCACGAACCTCTGCAACAATGCCCTGGAAGCCATGGGAAAGGACGGCCGGCTGGTGCTCCGCACCTGCAATCGGCCGGACGGATGGGTTGAAGCCCGGGTGGAGGACAACGGCGCCGGCATGACCCGGGAAGTCCGGGACCGGGCTTTCGATCCGTTTTATACAACGAAGGATCAGGGCGCGGGGCTCGGATTGTCCCTCGCCTACACGATCGTGAAGGCCCACGGGGGGCAGGTTGAGATCCGGAGCGAACCCGGGCAAGGGACGACGGTGAGCCTCCTGTTTCCGCCCCGCCAAGGTCCGGCGGCGGTTCCAGATCCGGTGTGAAGACACGCGTTTGCAGGGTGCCCCGGGACATCCGGTCCGGGAAGGATTAGCTTTCGGGAACCCTGGTTTTTGGTATCGTGGTGCATCCCATTCCAGGATGGGCCCCCCTTTGAGGTGCGGTATGGACGATCCCCAGATCGAAGGGATCATCAGGGCCATCAGGCTTGCGGACCGGGCAGGCGCCAACCGGATCGTGGATGCCTGGGCTGCCGATTCCAGCTATGAATCGGCCGTGCTTCACTTATTGACTCCGGCCCTGGAGACCTTCGGTGAACTGTGGGCCAATTCAGGCGGGGAGAGTTCCCTGGCCCAGGGCTATGTCGCGTCCAAAATCGCCGAGGACATCCTCGCCAAGGTCCTTGAGGAGCGGCAGCGTTCCCATGCGGAAGCTCCGGCCACCAAGGGGCCGGTCGTCATCGGGAACGTCCAGGACGACTACCATCCCCTCGGTCGACGGATGATCACGGCCTTCCTCCGGTTCTCCGGGTGGGAAGTCCACGACCTGGGCGTTGACGTCAGCCCCCGGGAATTCCTGAACAAGGCCGAAGCCGTGGGGGCCCGGGTCATCGGCGCTTCCGCGATGATGTACACCACGGCCAAGAACATCCAGGCGCTCCGGGATGAGATCGAACGGAGGGGCCTCACGGGGCGGGTTCAACTGGCGGTCGGGGGAGCCGTCTTCAAGCTCCGGCCCGAACTGGTGGAAGCGTATGGCGGGGACGGTACGGCTGCCAGCGCACTCAACGCCGTGGTCCTGTTCGAGGACTTGTGGAACCGGTCGCTTGCCTTTACCGCCGGCACGGCGCACGCGGAGCGGCCTTGAGCGGAACGGATCGCAATTCCCGGCTGGTGCCCCCATGACCCAGGCGGATCCCCCGGTCGTGTGCATCGCCTGCTCGATCTTCCAGCGGGAGATCCAGCATCTGATCCAGGTCAAGGCTTGGGACGTGCCCTGCCGATTCCTGGGTTCCATGCTCCATCTGGAACCTGCCCGCCTGGAGGAAAGGCTCGAGGTGAGCCTGGAGGGTGCCCACCGGGAGGGCCGGAGGATTGTCCTCGCCTATGGCGATTGCTGCCCCCGGATGGAGGATCTTGGCGGTGGGGAGGCGGTGTCCCGGACCCAGGGCATCAACTGCTGCGAAATCCTGCTGGGCCGGGAAGCCTACCGGGCCATGCGCAAGGAGGGGGCTTTCTTCCTGCTCCCCGAATGGGCCGTGCACTGGAAGCGGGTGTTCAAGGACTCCCTTGGGCTGGAGGGTATCAATGCCCGGACCTTCATGCAGGAGATGCACACGCGCCTGGTCTACCTGGATACGGGCCTGGTCCCGGTCCCCCAGGCCGAACTGGACGAGATCGCGGCGTATTCGGGGCTCCCATTGGAAATCCTGCCCACGTCCCTGGACCATCTCCAGGCGAGTCTGAAGGCGGCCATCACGAGGGTCTCCGGCCATGAATGATGGTGCCCTCACGCCCAACCAGGATGCGCCGGCCAATCAGTTTGTGGTCCTGGACATCCTGAGGGACCTCCTGGCCTTCGCGGAGAATCCCGGCGGCATGGGGTCCTACCTCACGCGGCAACTGCGCGAGTTCTTCGGGGCCCGGATCGTGGCCCTGGTCCAGTACCAGGATATGCCCGGCTTCGAGCCGGAAAGGATCATCGCCATCCACCCCGACCGGTTCCGCCATTGGGAACGGATGGGATCCCTTCGTGAACTGATCTCCGCCGGCCGCCACCTCAGCACCGCCACCCTCCTCCAGGCTGAAGATCCATCCATGGAATCCGCCCGTGCCCTCCAGGACCTGGGAGTCCAGACGGCCATCGCCGTCCCGCTCATGCTGGGGAATGATGCCGTCGGCTGCCTCTGGGCGATCGATCTCCTGGAAACGATCCGATCGGCGGATACCGTCCAGACCCTGGCGATGCTTTCCCCGGTCGTGGCCCTGGTGCTGCGGAACGCGACGTTCTTCGAATCCCTGGAGAGCGAGATCCAGGTCCGGACCCGGGACCTGACCCGCAGCGAGCGTCAATACCGGGAATTGACCGAGGCCGTCCCGGTCGGGATCTTCCACCTGGATGCCAAGGGCAATCACGTTTATGCCAATGAACAATGGTATGGGATAACCGGCCTCCACGGTTTTGACGGGGGCGCGCCCCGGTTTGAGGAATTCATCCATCCTGAGGATCGGGATGAAGCCCAGCGGGTATTCGGCCAGATCCTTCAGACGAAGGACAGCGCGGTCACGGAATTCCGCCTGGTCCGGGCCGATGGGCAGAACGTGTGGGTCCAGACTCGGATCGTTCCGGAATTGGATGACCTGGGCCAGGTGACCGGCATCATCGGCACGATGGTGGATACCACCGAAAAGGTGCGATTGGAGCAGGCCCATTCGTTCCTGGCCCAGGGCCATTGGCTGAGCACCGGCGAGGACATCTTCAAGTCCATGGCCAGATTCCTGGCCGGGCATCTGGGCATGGACTACGTCTGCATCGATCGCCTGGTGGGGGATGCGCTCGAAGCGATGACCCTGGCCGTCTGGTTCGATGGCCAATTCGAGGACAACGTCCGCTACACGCTCAAGGACACCCCCTGCGGGGCGGCCGTGGGGAAGACGGTCTGCTGCTTCCCGCGGGGTGTCCGCCATCAGTTCCCCAAGGACCAGGTGCTCCAGGACATGAATGCAGAGAGCTACCTC
>TBL_comb47_HYPODRAFT_10006440_pt1 | contig 12690 bp, 16 predicted proteins | sample TroBogypolimnion_40_FD_10682 | JGI IMG/M metagenome (IMG submission 10682)
ATTAATTCTTCCATCTGCAACAACTTCATTAAAAACAGTTTCATCTGTAGGATTAGTTGTACCAGCACCTGTTCCCCAAGCAATATATCTTGGAATAGAAAAAGTGGTACCAAGAATATTTTGAACTAATCTTGCTCTACCTTGTGAAGAAAGTGATGCGCCCATTATTCCTTCTCTTTAAGCCCCATATAAGAACTAGACTCCCAAGAGGAAATTTTACCAAGATCCTCCTGGGAGCCATTAGCTCTTAAAATAATTGCCTGTACTGTTATTTTTTTAACAGCAGACTGTTCCAATGACTAGCCTTGCCAACGAGTGGTACGGTATTGTCCAACTTGAACAGGAAGAGGACCAACATTTGAACCACTTACTGTAATAGAAGTACCGTTAGCTGTAGCTTGGAAAGCATTTGTTGTACCTGGCCAGCAAGGGACGTTTTGGCCCTGAACTGATGAAAGTACAAATGAAGTTCCTGGAGTAACAGTTCCAACATAAGCATTGGTTGGGATGCCAGTACCAGTTACAGGCTTGCCAAAATCTGCCCAAGTAATTGAAGTATCAGAAACTGTACCCGAACCTGATGTCACTGTAGCAGTGTCGGTACGAGAGTAAATTTGTGATTCAACAACGCTTGTACGAATTTGACGAACTTGATTCTCAGCACCAGTAAACGATGTTCCAGAAAAACCAGTTGTAGCATTTGGGTTATGAGCAAGAGCGTCATCAACCCAAGTAGGAGCATTGTAAGCACCTGCACCAGATGATTGTGGGTAACTGACCATTGCTGGTGATGCTGTATAGTTGGTTGTACCAGTTTGGATAGTTGATGCCCACGTAATCGTTGTACCGCTTACCGTAGCATTGCTCTGAAGAACAGCGTTAGCAAGTGATGTGATACCTGCATACAAATTATATGAGGTAGCAGCAGATGTTGAAATTACGTTTGAAGCAATATCTGTTACTGTGAACACAGGCTTATATGTACCACCAGNAGTAGCNCCAGTAGTAAACGAACCAGAAACNCCAAATGACTCAACGCCATTTACTACTCTTGTTACGTAGTAAAAATATGTGGTGCTTGTGGCAACGTGCCCACCAGTGGCAGCTGTGACATCAACTGATACTGAAAGTGGGGCCTTTAAATAAAGAACGCCATATTCGCCTTCCATGGCAGAAGCGCCACCCTTAGAATTAATTCTAACGGCAAGTTTTTCTGCAGATTCTGTGGCTACGTTGTATGTTGTCATTAGAAGCCTCTCTGTGCTGTGTTGTATTGACCAAGCTGGTAAACTACAGCGCCAGCCCAGTCAGATGAGTTAACTTTTGTGTTATAAGAAAGCAGGTCACCGTTTTGTGCAGTGTCCCAAGGAGCCCAAATGTTGTACGTGGTTCCAGTTGAAGCTTGCGGAGCAACAAAGCCCACAGCCTCTTCAGTAACTACAGCTTCTTCAACAACAGGAGCATCTTGAGCGACAGGCTCTACAACAGCTTCTGCTTTCTTAGAAGCCTTCTTGGTTTCCTCAGTTACCTCAACGGTAACTTCTTTGTCTAGATTATTGTCGCTCATGATTTCTCCTTTAGTAGCGTCTAGAAACTTCCCCATTCCAAACTTCTTCTGGAGTCTGGGGCTTACCAATTGGCTCTGCTTCGTCAGGGAGGTCTTTCTTGTAAAGCCCATTCTCTTCTGAAGCGTTAGGTCCTAGGAGCTTAGCAATGCGATCAGAGTGATCTTCCACATTGCTAGGCTCATCTGTTAACTCAGGAATACGCTCTGAAGCTTCTTCCTCAGTCAAAAATCGAATTTTTCCTCTTTGAGCTGCACGCAGGATATATGGATCCCTACGTAAATCACCCTCTAAGGCTTGTACCGAACCGTGATGTCCAGTCGGAGCTAGTAAAAACGAGCCCTTAGGACTATTAAACACTGTTCGGGCTGCTGTCAGGTTTTCAATCCATTCAGCAGTCTGTACATCTGAAAAAGCTTTTGCGCTTGGTGGCACAATAGCCTTTGCAGCAGCCATATCTTGTGGATCTGGCTTATGATCTACAAATTCTCCGTCAAGAGAAGGAACTTCAACTGGGGTAGCTTCCCCACCATCACTTCTTCTGGTAACTTGTCTTGCCATTTTATTTTCCTTTGCTTTCAAGGGACGATATTTCACGCCCTGAGCTAATGTATTATCAAAACGCTTGTTTGGGGTTAGAGCCTATCCCTAACCCCTCACAAACGAATGTAGACCCTTTTGAGGTCAATTTATAACTAAGCCTTGACGATCTTACCAAGACCACGAGGGTTAAGAACAATCTCAGAAACGAGCTCGTCCATGACCCAACCCTTGTGGAACTTCTCAGGGGTGTGGTTCTCTTCAACGTCAAGAGAGTACATGACTGGGAATACACCGAGGAACTCAGGAGCTGGGGTCAAGTAGACCGTACCCTGAGGAACTTCAATGGAACGCTGAACCTGGAAGCCACCGAACTGGATGATGCGCTCACCAGCGACAACACGGTCCTTGAAGGCCCAACCAGTTTGGTTGATGTCCCACTTGTAAAGGTCACGGTAGTCAATTGGGTTCATGAGCAGGCGAGCAGCCTCCAACTGGTGAACCTCAATAAGACCAACGAGGTCATACAGTGAGTCAGGTGTAACGTAACCCGAAAGCTCGTTAACAATGTGAGTAGGTGACACTACGTGGTTAGGGTCAACTGCGTAGTTGTTGATAGCAGCCTCAAGAATCGTGATCAGACGAGCGTCTTCTTGTTGCATGATAGCTTGCTTCGACATGTCCTGAGCGTACTCAACAATGTTAACACGCAGGTACCATAGGTCTTCCTTCTTGATTTGTGGGAAGGTAGCGATACGGAACAAACGGACTGGAACTTTCTTACCTTCAAATGGGGTAACACGAACTTCACCCTCATTACCGGAAAGAACGTAAGCCTGACCGTACTCATCCAGAACATCGTAAACCACTGGAACACCAGGGGTCAGCGGATCCTCAAGAAGAACGTTACGAGTCATACCCTGATAACGGAGCTTGAGTTGGATAGGACCAATCATACCCTGGCCCAAACGGACCATGTAGTTGTCTTTGTCAGCAAGGATTTGGCTGAGACGACGCTGCTTCTCTTCACGAGTAGCGGTCACACGACCAGTAGATTCCTTGAGACGACTGCGAGCCTCTACAATGTCATTCACATACGTGTCTGACTTGCGAGCGACTCTAGGGCTTAGACCGCCCTGAGGTGCTGTTAAAGATGTAGACATTATATTTCTCCTTTAAGAAAATAAATTATTGAGCGTTACCAGAAACTGTACCGAGAGTACCAGATGGCACAAGGCGGATAACAATTTGTGTTGGGCCAAGAACGTCAATAAGCTCAGCAACTGGAACGGCACCTGTAGATTGGTCAGTTGTCAACATACCCTTCTTGGTTGATGTACCGGCGTACAAGTATTGACGACCACCATTCGTTGGGACTGTGTAACCAGCTGAAGCAGCTGTGTCGAAAGCAGGAGCGCCAATCGTGAAGAAAGCGTTCTCGCCACCGAGCCACACAGAAACGGCGTTAAGGCCAACCTGGGACAGGTCATCGATGTTAGGGTTGCGGTCAAAACCAGCAAGTCCAAATGGCTTGGCGTAAGCTGTGCTCACGTTTGTAGCGCCATCGTACAAAGCAACGGTGTCAGCACCTGTGCGGTAAACAACCATGCCAGAGTAAATATTACCTGTTTCGGTTGGGTCCAGGAAGGTGTTGTACGGAGTTGCCTCGTACTTTTCATATAAAGGTGTGCAAGTTCTGTGCACACCAACATTAGCTACGCTGTTTAGCTGTAACATTTTGTTTCTCCTTTAATTAAAGTGTAATGAGATAGTCGTCTTTTAGGACATCTTGCTTCGAAACCGAAGCGGTTCTTGTGGCACGGCCCATTTCTGGAACACGAGCAGCTTGGGAGCTAGAAACTCTTGCAGCTTGACGTGGCTTTACCGCTCCGGTTCGCTCCATTGTGTCAAGGGTCATGATTACACCCTCAATTTTTGATGGAGACATTTTTTCATACTGAGCAATATGCTTGGCACGTTCATTTTTACGAACCATACCAAGACGCTCAAGACGGTCTACAAGATTAACGGCACGAAGAAGACCTTCACGAGAAGAAGCTTCCTTCTCAATTTCACCTTCTTCAGAATTCATTTCGTTTTCTACCATCTTGTCTGACTTCTTTTTATCTTCTGTCTTCTTATCCTTTTTCTTGTCTTTTTTAGCAGCACGCTGGTAAGGGACAAAAGCTGGATTAGTAGCGTCACCAGGCCAAGGAGTCTTGTCTTCACTTTGTTGTGGGACAAAACCAGTTGAAGCACCATCATTGTAGTAAGGAGGTACATCAGCAAGTTGTAGTTGGTTAGGCTGAAGGTTAGGAGCTTGCACGTCAGTAATAGCGTCAGGAGTCATTACCTCCTGACGTGATTGCGAAACGTCATCAAGATCTTGAACCTGAGTTGGGCGAGAAGTTTCCTGATTACCATTTGTAGCAGTCTTCTCAAGTTGATCGTGCACTTCCTTAAGTCTTTCAATTACGTTAGCAATCTTTACAGATTTGCCTTCTTTAAGGTGCTTAAAAATAATTCCCAGTCTACGGTCAATTGCATAGATCTGCTTGTCATTTTTAGCAGCAGACTTAATAGCATTGTGGGCAGACCAGATAGCCTTGTCTACTTCCTCAGTGCTAGCTTGCTCAGCAAGGCCTTTGGCAGCAGCTCTAATAAACTTAGAAGCAGCACGCTCGCCCATTGGCTGATCAATTGCATAAATATCAGGCTCAGCAACCACACGATTATCACCAGGACCGCCCATTACATCTTGGGCATCCAGGTCTTGCACGTTAATATTGCGAGCTGGCATCACATCAATCCACTGCGAAGGCTGTGGAGGAGGTGACATGGATGAAAGGCCAAGCGGACCATCAAGGTTCATGTTCGATACTTGATCATACTGAACACCTGGGACCATGGCTTGACGCTTACGAGGACGTAATTCGTCGTCAAATCGGCTCATAGTAGCTCCCTGTCTTTGCTGCGAAACAGCATCTAATTGTTGCATTCTTTGTAAATTCTGTAATTTCAGAAGTTCTTGTTGAAGTTCATTGATCCTAGTACTAGGGTCTTGTTCAACTGAGCCAAGGTCAGAAGCTTGGTCAGCTTCTTGATCTTCTTCAGCTTGTTCATCATCCTCTTGTTGTGGAGGACCTGAACCTGCTGGTTGTGGCTCGTATTGTGGATCCCGACCCTTTTTTTCTGTATCAGGGTTTTGGAAATCCTCTGGTGGAGCTTCAAAACCACAAGAGTCACAAAGCATTCCATCGAATTCGGAACCGCAAACTGGGCATTGAGATTCGTCACGCATTGTATCCACATCAGCTGGGATACGCATAACCTCTTTTGCCACTCTAAGCTCAGGCATACGGAACCATTTTCTTGTCTAGGAACCAAGCTGACTCATCTGCTGGGTCAAAAACACAGCTAAGTTCAAAGAAGTTAGGGCTGTGGCAATTCTCCCAAACCAAAGCTTCTTTTCTAGTTCCATTTTTATAAATATCTAATCTCATGCCCTTCATATAAGGAAGGTGCTCGCAGTAATCACGCTCTGTCTTAGCGTTGTTTCCACAAGCCGAGCATGTTGTAGATCCAACATCTGCACCCATGCTTACTCCTGGAATTTGACCACTCATGATAGCTGACCCAAGTTTTGGGAAAGTCTGAGCATCAATTTCCATTAAACAGTAAACAGATCCATCTGTGTGACCTGAAGCCAATCTTGTTTCTTTGTATAATGAATCTAGAACAACACCACGAGCTTCTTTTGGATCGCTATTGTTGTGTTCTACAAACACAGGACGACCTATAAACGTTTTATAGGCCTTCCGAAGTTCTTTTACAGGCCAACCATCATAATTAGCATTGACCCTAGACGAAATTGCCCTGGATACAGCGTATAAGTATCCAGGGCGTTCTTCATAATTAAAATCTTTGAGGCTAATAGGGTGAATAGAGACGTCCTCAGCTATTCTAAGGAAGCCTTTTTTCTTTAATGTGGGTGCACCAAATTTAATCATATCAACCTAACTCTAAATTTGAATAGAAGGCATAAATACACTATGAATAATTAATTATTCTTAGATTCTATTGAGTTAAGATGCTTTTCTAATATTGCGTCAATTTCATCAACTTTTTTTTGAAGAGATTGAAGAACTTCGTTGTTTTTAGAAAGGCCAGGGAGGATGTCTTTTCTGATATTATTTACGTCTTTATTTACAACTTTTACAGCATCCTTTAAAGAAGATCCTGAATTATCTTGAACCTCATGTTCAAGATTTGCAAGAGTTGAATCTTGTTTTTCAAGAATTTGATCTTGTCTGCAAAGATGATTACGAATTTCAGTAAACTGATCTCTCATAGATGGGTAACCAACTTCTGGGACTCCCATTACTTGATCGTGAATAGCAGATTGATTTTTTGCTACAGTAGCAACTGACTTGCCAATCCAAATAAGAAGAGCACCTACAGCTGTGGCAATTGCATAAATAAGTACAGTATCTATTACTGTTGTTGATGACATGCCAGCAGCTATCATGATGGATTAATCCTCGTAAATTGAATCAGTAAGGTCTAGCTTATCAAGATTACGAGCAGTTCCAGATTCCTTGATTACTTCATACTTTTGTATATCCGTAGATAATGATGTAATGCCAGAAGTCTTTTTGCTGGCTTGAAAGAATTTTGGTTGGGAATCTAGTAATCTGCTCATATCAGTCCTTACAATTCTTTCTGCATAATATTACATTGCAATTTATAATTTACCATCTTTATTTTGAAAATCTAAACCAGCTCCAGTGTTGCCTGGTCTGACTTCTCCATCATCTGCTACGCCATGTTGTATGGCTTCATCAGCAGCTTCATTTTCTTCAGCTACTGCTGTGGCAACACGATAATTTTCTTCAAAATCTTCTAAATTAAAACGTTCATATTGATTATCTGTAACAATTTTCATGCCTTTTACAAGAGTCATCTTACGACGAAGCGTTTGCTCTTTTGGAACTCCAAAATACATACGGCTTCCATATTCAGCTACATAACCATTGTCTTGGCTGGCATAAGCAATGTTCTCATCATCACCATCATCATATTCATATTCAGTGCCATTGATAGAAGACTTTTTCTTTGTCTTAGAATCTGTTTTTGTATCAGTTTTCTTTTTTTCAGTCTTTTTAGGTTGTGCTTTTTTAGGTTCAGAGCCTTTTTGTTCGTCAGATTCTTCAGAACGCTGTGGAGGAATCATTCCTGGCATTAAGAATGGGCCAACCATTGAATCAGCATCAGATTGTGATCCTGGAGTCAAGATATTAGGAGCAGCTGGTTGGGAGGTGATATCAGCAATTCCTTGTGGTGACATCTGAGCTACCATTTCAGGATTTTCTTGCTGCATCTGATAAGCCATAAATTCTTGATAATATTCAGGAGGAATAGGAAGTTGAAGAGCAATAAGCCGCTCAAAGAGTTCCTTCTTAAAACGTTGCTCAGCAACAACTGTCTGCAACTTCTCCTCTGTTTTGGCCTCAACCTCTTCGCTGAAGTCAATAGGAATATTAACAGCCATTGTTTTAAGAGATACTGGGAATCCATTAGCAGCAAGTTGTTGAATAAATCCTCGTTCAACTTGTTCATCACGCAAGTTCATTGATTTAAATTTAACATCTGGAATAGCAAGTTTTGGGCGTTCTTCTACGTACTCTTCACCAGTTTCTTCATTAACAAGTAAAACAGTTTCCATTATAGGAATACGAGCATTACCAACTTTTGCGGTACTCATAGTGGCCTTGACGTTCTGCAACAGGGCGCATGCGCTCTTCAATAAATCGTGCAATCTTTTTTTGATACGTAGTAAGCATCTGTGTTATAAGTTCACGATTAAGAGCACCAGAAGCATATGGGGCGTTACTATTTCCACCTTGCAAAAGTTCAGCACCAATACCAAAAACTTGCATAACTTTAGATTCAACTCTCATAAAATCTTGGTCAAGACGTGGCATAGCTTCTCTACCAAAAGCATTTTTAATATCAAGTCCATGATGGTATGTCATAAGACGGAAATCAGAATTAATAGCCATAGAAAGGTCATCACGAAGAGCCTGAAGTTCAGTAGCATCAGGAATCCATGGGCCATCTTCGTCAACGTCTGGAAGACCCAGGGTGGCAAGAATAAGAGGAGAATACAAACGGTCAGCAATAGCATCTTGAGCAGCGTTTAATGACTCTTCAAGCATAAGCATACGGAAAGCACGAAGAAGAATTGGAGAACCGTGCTCAGACCATGGGTTTGTTTTAAACTTAATCTGCTTCATGAGAACGTCAGATACAGGAATTTCTTTATCTTGGCGAGCCCATGCTACAACATCAGGATAAAGTTGCATGAGAGCAGCATATTCTGGAGCTGGGTCACGAGTATCAATAAGTTTGCGAATTTCATCAGGAACTTTAATGTGGAATTGATAAGTACGCAGAGCTCTATTCTTAGCTACAATAACGTCATTAGGGTTAATAATTTCATCATCTTCCCATGCACCGATTCCATCGTGCCAAGAACCCATGGCAAAAGCTTCACCAACTGTCCAATGCTCACGTCCAAGGTCAAATAAAAACTCTTCATAGTTCAAACCATCAAAGAACAATTCTTGATAAAATTCAGCAATCTTTGGGTCTTGATGAGTGAACTCAATGTCAAGAAGTGGAAAACGAGTATAAATATCAATAAGAGAAGGTACAAGATAGTGAGTAGTGTACATAAGACGAGTCCAGTCACGAATTTTCTGGATTTGTTCGTCAGGGTCTTCCATGTTGAACCACCAAGTACGCTCACGCCAGTACTCAAATGGGTCGTGAAGTTTAGGCCATGCCCACTGAGCATCTGTTCCCATTGCAGCAGCAGTGCGTCTTCCCATGCCTTCCATATTGCGAGCAGATTGCTCATCAAATTGAGAAGATGCAGTTCTACCATCAAGGCGTTTTCTAGCTCTTGATTCAGAAGATTGCTGATTCATCACATCTTGTTTAAAAGATCCAGGAAGAATGAGCTTTTTAGCAGCAGCTCTTGATGCAGCTGCTTTGCGAATAGGTTCCCTTGGTAGGGTCAAGCCCTCGCCGTTATTAGCCATGGTCTACTTTCTTATTAGTGATTGCAACTTGGGCAATATCCTTCAGCATACGGTGGGACTTCTGATCCACAATTACCGCACAATGAAGGAGCTCCAGAAATGTGGATTCCACCTTCTATTGTATTACCTGAAAGAGTCCAATTTGTTGCTAATTTTCTTTTTGCTGATTGTCTAATATTTTGCTGACGATCTGCCATTACATTTGACCCCCTGGTGTGAACATTTCTTCAATTTCAGTCTGGTTGACTCCAGTATTACCAGTATTACCAACCCAGTTAGTTTCTCTACCAAATGGGATGCTAGAGTTAACAACAAGGTTTGGTTGGCCAAGGCGACCATTGACAGCGTTGGCATTAGCAGCCATGCGCTCAGCAGAAAGGTCTACAAACATGTTTGCTACTGACCAATCAATAATTCCACCATCGTTAGCTGTTGTAGAAGTTAAAGTAGCTTGAAGGCGGTATGAAGGAACCATATAGTCAGATGTTACTTGAAGAATTAAATCTTTATCTGAAGCGCTTACTACTAGAGGGCTGCCAATATTAATCCAGTCAGTAGCATCAGAAGCAAATCTTTCAAAAGATCCTTGAAGCTGAACAGATGCAGTTCCTGCCCAACCTGGCTCTAAGTTTAAGTTTACAGTAATGGCACCAATATCATTACCGCCAGTTCCTGATCCAAGAGAGAACCTGCAAGAAGTGCTGTAGATCCACTGAGGATTTGTGCCAGCAGTATAATTAAGGAACATTCCAGGGACAACGTTACCCTGTTTAAAAGTTCTTTGTGGGAAAGAACCGCTACCAACAGTCAATGTAGAGTTTGGCGCATTGACATTAATAAAATTGTAAGTAGCTCCGTAGCCACTATATCCATTTGCTGTTGTTCCTGCTATGTAGGCACCTTGTCCTACTCCTGAAGCAAATTGCATAATATTTCTCCTATTTAGACCTCAGCGTTAAATTTGACTTCTCCGCTAAGGACCTTTAATGCATGATTAGCAAGGTCTTCGTCGGAAAAGTCTTGAAACTGCAATTGGTTTTCGTCTTTTTCGTCTTCAAACGAATCTTCGTCAACCTGGGTATGGACGGTTGGCTCTAATTCTTCTATTACTGGGGATGATTGAACCTGTGTAATAACTTGTGGAGTTGTTTCAGGGATCTCAATTTCTGATATTTCTTCGCTTATTTCTTCTAATGCAAAATGTAATTGTTGCATCATAGAATTAAGTTCCCTTCGCAATTCATTAATTTCATTTTTACCATATTGGCGTTTTAAGTAATCAGCGCAAATATGCCACGCTAATGGAAGATCTTCCTTGACACCACTTAACCTCAGAAGGTCCCCATTTGGCGAAATTTTGAATTGAAACTCACGTCCTTCTATGTCTAGAAGAACTCCGTCAATTTCTTTTTTAGTTCTTTTAAACTCAATTGCTTCAATGATTCCAGATAAAACAGAATATTCTTGTTTTTCTATCTCTTCATTAAGAACATTGTTTTTATTACGTTTAAAAAAATTAATCATAGCAAATGCCTCTCTATGAGATTATTCCTTATGGAATACCCCAAAAAGTTTAGCATAGATTTTATCTTTATTTTTTTGGAATTGAAGTACAAATCCAATTGTAATTGGTACTGTTACAGCGGNAGTACCTGCCATAATCAAAATAATAGTGGCAATATCAGTGGCTAAATTGTGGCCCATATTTTATCCTTATTATTTAATTANTTCTTTGGGCTTTGGAAAATGAGCTGGTAATCGGCTTTCTTTTCCATTGAAGCCTTGCGGTCTTCCCAAACTACGCAGAATTCTTTTTCGCCAACAACAAGAATTGAACCTTGTACTTTTTTGCCACTTGTATTAGCAAAAAGAACTTTAGCGCCAGCAATTGTTGGTGACTGAGTTGAGGCAAAAACAGCCATTTGGATGTCTTTGCGAGCTTGACGCTTGCGAAATCCTGAAGCTTGAGCAGCAGTTCTCATGTATGGAGCAGTCTGTTGAGCTGGATTCTCATATGGGTTCTCGTGTTGTGAACCACTAGCGTTGTCACGGTCAATTTCAGCAGCCCAGGCAGCACGAGAGTCATCTACAGTTTGCTGATTTTGTTGAGCATCATTTTGGACCGTATTCATGTAATCTAGTGGCATTGGAGCACCTGGTGGAGCGAAATCTACATCAAGGTTCTCAGTGGTGTAATCATCCATTTTATTTCTCCTATTTATTAAAGATCTTACTTAGATTCTTTATTTTTTTTTAAAATCTTTTTGGTGAATTATATCCACCATTGTATTCCTTATATCTATTTATGTCTATATTAGCAGCATTTAATCATTTAATGATAGAATTCTTCTTTAGAATTAATAAGATTTGTTAATTGTGAGCTAGTAATCATATTTCCATGCTCATAATCGGATATAGTTGATCCATGATCTACTGCATATGCCCCATGTGCATGCGCTGCATCATATACTTTCATTAAATCTTTTTGATTATATCCTCTTAACCAGTCGTTTTTAAATCCGTGGTGTTCAATCAAATGTTTTCTAATATCCTCATAAGATGCAATTTTATGAGATCTTGGGTAAATGCCATCGCCATTTTTGTCAAGTCCGTTGACCTGTTCCCTAGTCATATCTCTTGGTGGCTTATATGATCTAGGAGCGTTAATAGCTTTTTGCATCTCACTATATGTAGTATCTTGTATATCGTTTGTAGTATCATTAAATATATCTGGAGTCATGCCAGATGATATGGCGCTAGCATTTTCAAATTTATCTTGTGTAGTCATGCCAGGGCTAGCTGCCATTTTTAGTTTGCCTGTATTGCAGTTTGGGCAAGTTTCCCCTACGCCACCAAAAAGATCAGTTTCGTTGTCATCACCAGCATCCATTTCTTCACCGCAATGATTACATTCAAGATCTAATGCAGGAGAAGCAGCTGATACAGAGAAACCATTTTGTTCTCCAAAAACTTCTCCATTATCAGCACAACGTGGGCAATACATAAGCGTATCGCCACTTTGAGTGTGAGGAAACCCTTGAGAAGAAGGAAAGATGTTATGGCAACCAGCACAATAAGCAGCAGTGCTAGCTTTTTTATTTCGGTTGAGGTAGCGCTTCATTTCACCAATATAATCTGACGCTTCAGCAGGCCTGTGCAAATCATCGGCGCTTCCTGGGCAGTATGTTGAACGGCGAGTAGCATCTTCATACTCACCATTATCGTTGGCATATAGCCAATCGTTACAATACCAGCATTTTCTTAAAGCCATGATGACTTCTTAATCGTTGTAACGTGCAGACTTACGAGCACAATCTTGGATAGATGTGCAAGGCTCATCACCATGATCACGGTGCCATTTTTCGTGGAGAGCATCATGAAGGTCTGTTTCTTTTACTGGCTCGCCCTTATCACGCATGTTGTCAATATTATCATAACGTGAACGTTTTGCTGCACAATCTTCTTCTGATGTGCATGGC
>TBL_comb47_HYPODRAFT_10006442_pt1 | contig 12685 bp, 8 predicted proteins | sample TroBogypolimnion_40_FD_10682 | JGI IMG/M metagenome (IMG submission 10682)
ATCTACTGGTATTATCAGTGGAACTCCGTCTGCAGTTACAGGTCAAGCTACATATACAGTTACAGCTTCAAATACTGGAGGAAATACAACCTTTGGTGTTGTTATTACAGTTAATGATGTGGCACCTGGAACTTTCTCTTATCATTCACCAAATGTATTTACAAAGAATTCTGCTATTACAGAACTTGATCCGACAGTTACAGGTACAAATATAATTTACTCCGTCTCTCCATCTTTACCAGCCGGATTATCATTAGACACATCTACTGGTATTATCAGTGGAACTCCGTCTGCAGTTACAGGTCAAGCTACATATACAGTTACAGCTTCAAATACTGGAGGAAATACAACCTTTGGTGTTGTTATTACAGTTAATGATGTGGCACCTCCCTTATATAATACGCCGCCAGTTATTACAAATATAATTTCTTCTCCATCCAATACAGGAGTGTCTATATTGTGGAACACAGATGAATTATCTTCAAGTCTTGTTGACTATGGATTAACATCAAGTTATGGAGCTACTACAACAGAAATAGATCTTTCACCAAGAGTTACGAGTCATAGTGTTTCATTGTCTAACTTAGTTTCTTGTTCAACTTATCATTATAGAGTTCTATCTATAGATGGATTTACAAACAAGGCTACCGGCAGTGATAATTTATTTACTACAACAGGATGTACAGGCGGAGCAACTATAGGCAATCAAAATTCTTCAAATATAACATCTCAGTCAGGAGGAACTGTTAATCTTAATTCTGGAGGTAATTCGGTTACCTTAGTTGTTCCTCCATCTTTTTCATTAAATAATGCAGACTTTCAGATTAAACAATTGAATAAATCTGAAACATTAGGAACGACTTCTGTACCAACCGGTTATTCAACGATAGGATCTTATGTGTATGATCTAAAAGCATTAAGTGATAATTCAACAGCAATAACATCTTTTGATAATCCTCTTACTATTACTTTATCCTATACATCTTCAGATATAGTAGGTATGAATGAATCAAGTTTAAAAATATATAGATGGGATGGGAATGTTTGGACAGCACTTACAAATTGTTCAGTCGATATGAATTTAAAAACCGTTACTTGTAGCACCAATCATTTTTCTGTTTTTAGTTTATTTGGACAAGCGGTTCAGACTCCTCAGATTTCAGGCGGGGGAGGTGGTGGTGGCGGAGGAGGAAGTACTATAATTTACGGATGTACAGATCCTAAAGCGTTAAATTATCAAACTTCTGTGATGAGTAATCCTGTGCTTTGTAAATATACTACAAATAAAGATTCAATAACTACTCCTATTAAAGCTGCAGTTTATGGATGTAAAGATTTAAATGCTTTAAATTATGATAATTCTGCAACTTATAGTGATATAAGTTTATGTAAATATAAAACAATCAAGAAATCAATTGAGGCTAGTTTTACTCGCGATCTAAAGCTAGGCGCAGAAGGACCAGATGTTAAATTACTCCAAGAATATCTAAATAATAATGGTTTTGTAATTGCAAAGAGTGGTGCAGGTTCAAAAGGAAAAGAAGTAGAAAAATTCGGACCTTCTACTAAGGCGGCTTTGATAAGATTCCAGAAGTCTAAAGGTATAACTCCAGCAAATGGATACTTTGGACCTAAGACAAGGGAATTCATGAATTAATTTTTTATTCATTATTGAATAATACATATTTATAATGTTATAATTCTAAAATGAAAAAATATATTTCAATTTTATTATTAGTTATATTTATCGTTCCGTCTATTGCTTTTGCTTCTTGGTGGAATCCAGCTACTTGGGGTATCTTTGGTTTTCTTCACAGGAAAGAACCCAAACAAACTCAATCTTTTGAGACTAAAAATTACGAAGACAAGATAAATGAGCTTCAGAAACAAATAGAAGAATTAAAAAGCAAAAATACTGTCTCAACTCCTGTTTCTAGTAGTGTCTCTATTTCAGACGAAGTTAAAGCTCAAGTAGCAAAGGAATTAAAAATTCAAGCAGCAGCCAGCGTTTTAAACAATAAAGATAAAACATTATCAGAAAAAGTTGGTGTGTCAAAAGAATCTCTTACTGCATGTATCAAAGCTACAGATACAAATGCTTTGAATACTAAGATATCTACTAGTGTAGAAGCCGCAATGAAAGCAGTACCAAATGAACAAAGAGGAACACCTTACATAGTAGTTATAGGAAATAATGGTGTGAGATCAGAAATAAGAGGAGCTCTACCTATTGATCAAGTAAGAAAAGTTATTGATGAAGTTAAAAGTGGAAAGGTTACAAATGAATACAAAGGAGACGTTGCTCTGTCTGAAGTAGGGGATCATGTATTAGGAAATTCAAATGCAACAGTTAAAATAATTGAATATTCAGATTTAGAATGCCCTTTTTGTAAAATGTTTCATTCAACGATGAAGCAAATTGTCAGTGAATCAAATGGTGATGTTTCTTGGACTTATCGTCATTGGCCTATACATCAGAATTCATTTGAGAAGTTGGTGGCAGCTGAATGTGTAGCAAAATTAAAAGGTAATGATGCTTTCTGGAAATACGTTGATTTAATCTTTGGAATGCTCAATACTGGGGCACCTTCTGTTACTGATCAGCTTTAATAGTTTATTAAAAATTTGTTATCATCATTTTATGAATAATATACCATGATTCAATGTCTTTACTTTATTTACGGAGACTTGTATCACTGCTTCTGTACTTTATATTTTTTATAAAGCATATAAAGAAAATAAGTTTAATTATAAACTTACTGCGATAACACTTAGTTATGAAGTGCTTTTCAATATAGGTTATATGGTGTATAGGGCAGCAAGTTATAAGGAAGTTGCAGGTGCTCCAGAGAGAGGTTTTGATATATTTCTAGCGATATTTCATGGGGTATTTTCTCTTATAATGTTTATAGCTTTATTGGCTTTTATGTATGCGGCATGGAAAAGTTACAAAAAGGCATAAACTTTTTACGGGAACATAAGAAGTTGAGTACTGTGTTCTTGATTGCTTGGATGATTGCTATACTTTCTGGTTATTTATTTTTCTATCAAGAATATTTAACTCCAAAGATTGAATCTGTCGGAGGAAGGATTGCAGTGAATGGATAAAATTTTTTAAAAGATAATTATTTATGGTAGATTTTGTATTTAAAACAATAAATGGCCCGTTCCTTTTTTTATAAAGACGGGCCATTTTATTTTTTATTTGGAAAATAAAGTAATTTTTTTAGTACTAAATTTCCCAAATCTTATTTTATTATCATCTAATCTATCGAATTGGACATCTTGCCCAGTTTGAAAATTTGAATCATTTGGAATAATACAGGAGACGTCTCCATTTGTATTTATTTTTTCTCCAAATTTTTTAATTTTTTTTATGAATACCTGATTTCCGTTCACAGAAGATATTTTCCCTGTGTATTTAGGTTTTGTTTCCATTTTTTTTATTTTAAGATTTTAGATGTGAATTATCGTTGTTTATTAGGGTGATAACATTACCTCCTTTAGAAGTTATCCTTTTATCTAATAAGTTGTGAAATAACGATTTGGTGTATTATACATTAAATAGATATATATGTCAACATATAGCACTTTAATGTATAAGTGATTAATTTGTATGTTTTGTGTATAATATTAAAATGAATTTTGATAATAAACCAATTTCGTTTGCACCTAAACCTTTAGAAGAAAATCCAGAGAAGATTGAGTACCTTTTACTTAAAGTTGAGTTTGCTAAAAGAAATCAGCCTAAAATGAGCAATTTTAAAGATATATATACTGAAGAAGAAATAGAACAAGATAAACAAAAAATTAAGAAATATCAAGATAAATGGAGTGAGGAAAAAGATGCTCATGATAATTTTAGACAGAAAAAATCTGATATATATGAAGTCGCAGTTGTTGATGTTCTTGGTGAAAATGGAATATTTGGTGAAGGAGGGGAAGTAATTCCTGCCTCCAGATATGATGATATTTTTAGTGGAATAGACGGAGTTTTAGTACAAAGAAGTGAAGAAGATGATTCTCAATACCTTGGACTTAATATGGATGTGACTTTTTCTTCAACTGATAATACTTTAGAGAAAAAAATTGAAAGTATTAAACAAAGTATAAGAGTAGGGGTTTTACCTACACTTAAATATTTTCAAGATCCTAAAACAAAAGAACATAAAAAAATATCTTTACCCAAAATAATAATTGGTTCTAGTGAGAATTCTGCTGATGGATTAATCAAACTTTGGGGTGAAACAAATAAAGATAATAGTGAAGCTTTAAAGAATCATCCTATTCAATCTCAAGTTATAATGGAAGGATTAATTGAACTTATTTATTTTTATAATTTTTCTAAAAATTTATTAGAAAATACTCAAAAAGAAGATATGAAGGAAAAATATAGTGATATTTGCTATAAATATGGACAAATGTATAATTATTTTCACAGCATTTATGAATCAAAAAAAGATTTAATAGAAAGTCATTATGATGGTATATCGAAAGACATTGTTTATAAAAAATTATTAAGTTTAACTAAAGGTAAGATATAGATATTGTGTTACTTTGTTCACATTTAATTTGTGGAGATAGTGGTATATCTTTCTCTACGAGGACAGTACCCCAATTCGTTTCGGTTAATACCGAAAAACGAATTGGGCTTCGATTTTCGTGACGGGATCATGAGTACATATATCGACGATTACATCGTCAGGTACTTTCGCTCTGTTTAATAACAGAGAACGAAAAGTCTTTCGCTTCCCGCACGCAAGAGAAGCAGTTCTCTTGCTCATCTCCACACAAGAAAAAAGGCCGTCTTACGACGGTCTCTTTTTTCTACGTGTGGAGATGGCGGGAATCGAACCCGCGTGCAAAAGGAAATCTTATATAAGTCTACATGTGTAATTTATTCAATTGGGTTTAAACGTTTATCCTAGAGAATAAATAAGAAAGATAAACACCGAGCTTTTAATTGTCGGATTTTATATCAAGCATTTATAAAATCGTAACCCGATAAATTATGCCTACCCTTTGTATCGGATGTAGAAAGGGTAGACACCCACCGGACCTAAAGTTAGGCGAAAGCGGGAGCAAAACCACTGAACGCAAAAGCGTAAGGTGATTTTACTGAAGCGACTTTGTTTGCACTTAGTCTTTTCCAAGAAGTTTTAAAAGATTCCTGAGTACTTTACATGCATATATAAGATGATTCCTCTTGTCGAAGCCGATCATCCCCAATTGTTAACGAACTTTATACTCTCTTCTTATTTCTCTATCACTCTCTCGTTTCTTAATAGTCTCTCTTTTGTCGAAGACTTTTTTACCACGAGCTACAGCGATAGATACTTTAATGTAACGCCCTTTACTATACAATGATAGGGGAATAAGAGTCAATCCTTTGGTAGAGTCCCTATCAGCTAATAACTTAATCTGTTTTTTCGACAATAGGAGTCTTCTAGTTCTATCAGGATCATATCCTGCATCAGTGTTATGAGGCTGATACGGTGGAACATGCATATTTGTAATATATGCTTCTCCGCCACGAATTATACAAAAAGCAGAATTTATAGTACCTTGACCATTCTTTATGGATTTAACTTCAAAGCCAGAAAGTTCTATTCCTGCTTCAAATGTCTCTTCGACACTATAATTAAAATGTGCTTTTCTATTGTCTATATATGTCGCCATATATTCTTATGTTATCAGTTATATTAAATAATATCAAAACTTATTTTTTTTCTTGACTTATATTTTAGATTTGGTATTGTATAAACTAATTTCGTTCTTATCCAGGATATTGCGTCGAGCTCCCAGCTTTTGGAATAGCAATAATCCTGTTTTAGGTTTAGGTTAGGTTTAGGTAAATCCCCGTGGTTCATTAAGTTGATGCGGGGATTTTTTTATTGCTTGACCTTTTTATTTTAATTTGATTAGATAGCTTTGAGTATAGTTTTGCCTCATATGTGAGGGTGTGAAGGATGTAAGTACACCCGAGTGTATTGAGAAGGTTCATAGTTAGTTTTAATAATTGCTTAAAAACCCCATGTTTCTCTTTCGAGATATATGGGGTTTTTCTTTATCATATATTTGTGTATACTATTAGGTACTATGGATAAAAACAAAAAACCAAATCAACCAAAAATACTCAATATTTTCAATCAAATAATCATTGCAGTATTTATATTTATAAGTATAACGCTAATATACACACTAGTTTCTAACAAGACAGAAGATGTTAAGAAAATGACTATTTCAGATGTAGCTAAAGATATTACTTCTGGAACGATAGATAAAATAGTTGTTTCAGGTAGTGATGTTGATGTTACATTTAAGGATAAGACTAAGGGTATAGCCAAAAAAGAAGTAGAGAGTTCACTATCTTCTACTTTGTATAATTACGGAATTACCCCTGCACAACTTTCAAGTACTCCTATAGAAATCAAAACAGAGTCAGGTTTTTGGTATACAGTATTAAATATTTTACCTTTCTTATTGCCAGTTATTTTAATAATATTTTTTATCTGGATGCTTACTCGTCAAGTGAAAGGGCAGGGTATGCAAGCATTTACTTTCGGTCAGTCAAAGGCTCGTATTACAGACCCAGACGATAAGAATAATAAAGTAACATTTAAAGATGTAGCCGGAGCTAAAGAAGCAAAAGAAGAATTAAAAGAAATAGTGGATTTTCTAAAAAATCCTAAAAAGTTTTTAGACATAGGAGCTAGAATTCCTAAAGGTGTACTTCTAACAGGAGCCCCAGGTACTGGTAAGACTCTACTCGCTCGTGCTGTGGCAGGAGAGGCTGCTGTTCCATTCTTTCATCTTTCTGGATCTGAATTTGTAGAAATGTTCGTAGGAGTTGGAGCTTCACGTGTCAGAGACTTATTTAAAATGGCTAAAAAGGCTGCTCCTTCAATAGTATTTATCGATGAGATAGATGCTGTAGGACGTGTCCGAGGGACAGGAGTAGGTGGAGGGAACGATGAACGTGAACAGACATTAAACCAAATATTGGTGGAGATGGATGGTTTTGAGCCCAATGAAAAAGTTATTGTCATGGCAGCAACCAACAGAGGAGATGTCCTTGATCCAGCTCTTCTTCGCCCTGGACGTTTCGATAGAAGAGTCATGCTTGATCTTCCTGATCGTTCCGATCGTGAAGAAATACTCACTATTCATTCAAGGAAGAAACCTTTTGCAGAAGATGTAAATCTAAAAGTTATCGCTGAACGTACACCTGGTTTCTCTGGGGCTGATTTATTCTCAATTATGAACGAAGGAGCGATACTTGCTGCTCGTGAAGATAGGAAAAAGATAGCACAGTTCGATCTTGTTCGCTCAATAGAGAAAGTCATGATGGGTCCTGAGAGAAAGAGTCACTTACTCTCAAAAGAAGAAAAAGAAATAACAGCTTATCATGAGGCAGGTCATGCTCTAGTCGCATCGATCCTCCCTCACGCAGACCCAGTTCATAAAGTCTCAATCGTTTCTCGTGGAAGTGCTGGAGGTTACACATTAAAGCTTCCATTAGTAGAGAGAAGATTGCAAAGTAAAAAGGAATTCCTAGATGATATAGCAATGTCTCTCGGTGGGTATGTCGCAGAAGAGATGGTCTTTGGGGATATTACAACTGGACCATCAAATGATCTTCAAGTGGCTACAAGTCTAGCTCGTGCAATGGTTACGAGATGGGGTATGAGTGAAGAGATAGGACCTATTGCACTTGAAAGTGATGGAGGTAGAACAATGTTTGGACAAGGTGTAAATGATAAAGAATATTCTGAGAGAGTTAGTGCTTTGATAGATGGAGAAGTCTCAAAGATTATGAATAATGCATTTGCAGTTGCGAAAAAAGTTCTAACAGAAAAGCGTAAAGTCTTAGATGCTATCGCAAATAAACTCATAGAAGTAGAAACTCTCGAACAAGCTGAATACAATGAGATTATAGTTGCGAATGGAATAATGCCGAAGAAGAAGGAAGAGATAAAATAATTATTAATCAAACAGCCCCGAAGCGAAGCTTCGGGGCTGTTTGCAACTTTATCAATTTTTCGGTAGTATATGTATACCAACTTCCGCCCTTAGCTCAGTTGGTTAGAGCACAGAGCTTATACCTCTGGGGTCCTAGGTTCGAATCCTAGAGGGCGGACTATATTAAAAAAACAGGAGAATACCGTTTTTTTTAAATTATTCAAAATGTAATTTTAGTTCCTTATCTATTAGGGTTTTGGCTAGAAAGGGTGATGAACTTAGGTCTGTATCTATTCCTATTATTTTTATTGCTTCATTTCTTGCGGCTTCTACCATTTTGATATTCTTGATTGCTTCCATACCCAGATCTGTTATGCCCCATTGTTTGTCCCCAGAGAGAAGTCCTGCTCCACGAAGTTGTAAATCAAGCTCAGCAAGTTCAAAACCATTGGCAGCTTTTGTTAGAGCTTTTAGTCTGTCCATAGTTTTATCTGTCTTAGCATCAGCAAACAGATAACAATATGACTGGTGTGTAGAACGTATAACTCTTCCTCTTAATTGGTGAAGTTGAGCTAATCCAAATCTTTCAGCTCCTTCTATGACTATAACTGTGGCATTAGGTACATTGACTCCAACTTCAATAACAGAAGTAGAAACTAGTATGTCTATTTTCTTGTCCGCAAAGTCTTTCATTACTTTCTCTTTTTTATCTTTAGTCATCTTACTGTGCATGATGTCTATATTGTAATTTTGGAAGATGTCTTTTTTTAATCTTTTAGCTTCAGTTGTGACAGATTTAACATCAAGTTTTAATTTTTCTTCTTCATCATCTCCATCCGCAATCTTTGGACAAATCACATAAAGTTGTCGTCCAGCTTCTAATTCTTTTTTTATTTTCTCATAAGACTCTGTTCTTTTATTTTCTCCTACTATCTCTGTGATGACCTGCTTGCGACCCAAGGGCATTTGGTCAATGATACTTAGGTCCAAGTCTCCATAGATAGTGAGAGCAAGAGTGCGGGGGATAGGAGTGGCCGTCATCGAAAGGTAGTGTGGAGCATGGCCATCTTTTTTAGCAAGCTTCATTCTTTGGTTAGTACCAAAGCGATGTTGCTCATCTATAATCACTAGTCCTAAATCCTCAAATTCTACAGTCTTTGATATGAGAGCATGTGTACCGATAACTATAGGTATCTCACCGTTTTTAACCCATTTTAGTAGCTGATTTTTAGCTATAGGGGTCCAAGTTTTGATTTGTGAGCCATTCTCCCAGCGAGCCGATTTACTTGGGTATTTACGGCAACCAGAGCCTGTCATGAGGGCTATAGAGATACCTGTGTGTTCGAAGTATTGAATAAAATTTTCATATAGCTGAGTAGCGAGGACTTCAGTCGGCGCCATATATGCTACTTGTAAGTTTCCAAAGTTTTGGCCAGTTGGTCTATTCTTGATAACCGCATAAGCAACCGTTGCTGCGACAAAAGTTTTACCACTTCCCACATCTCCTTCGACGAGACGAGACATTGGTTTATCTTTTACAAAATCCCCTAGGATAGTATCAATGGCATCTGATTGAGCCTTTGTTGGGGTAAAAGGGAAACGAGATATAAAGTCGTCTACATCTTTATGTGGAATTTTTAATTTATAAGAAAATAGTGATTCGTATTTTTTCTTTTCTTGCTGACGAGCAAGCTGTATAAAAAATACTTCTTCAAAAGCAAATCTTTTTCGTGCTATTTCTGCGTGCTCTTTCTTTTGTGGCATATGGACCCAGAATAGAGCAGTATGTAAGGCTGGTAGTTTATATGTATTTAGTATATCTAGAGGGATATAATCTTCTATACTGGTTACACAGTCTTGTTTAAGTATCTTCTGGATTGCGTGGTAAAACCATTTAGATGTTATTCCTCTCGATTCTCTATATATAGGAAAGCCGTATTGGATCTGTGTACCCTTATTGTTAAATAAAGAGTCGTGGGTATCTATTGGAAGAATATCCTCCTTTGTTATTTCTGGGTTAGTCAGTGTCAGACCGTATGTTTTACTGTTGGTCACTTTTCCTGTTACTCGCACAGTTGAACCCTCCTTCAACATCTTGGCTAAGTATGGTTGGTGAAACCAAATGATATTGATAGATCCTGTAAGATCCGACAGACGAGCTTCTCCCATTGGAATTTTACTCTTAAAACCTTTTTTAGTTTTTAGTCCAGTTATGTTCCCAAGAATAGTTACATTCTCTCCATCTTCTAGTGTGTCTATATTTCTTATTTCACTTATGTCACTGTATCTAGAAGGGAAGTGATAAAGTAGATCTTTGATTGTTTTTAAACCAAGTGTAGAGAGCGCTTTCTTTTGATTTATATCAATTCTGAAATAATTTTCTATTTTATCCTCTAATTTCATAATAAGAGCATTATAACATATAAGAAAATAACACCAGGATGGTGTTATTTAATTAGTATTTTATTTATATATTCCACAAGTTCCTCAAGAGAGAAGTTTGACTTAATCATGAACTTGGTTGCTCCTAGTTCGTTCGCTTTATTTATGTCACTTTTTTCTGATAGATTTGAAAATACGATTACAGGTATATCTTTGTTTAATTCTCCTTCTCTTATTTTTTTAAGAATTTGGAAACCATCATAATTGGGAAGTAATAAGTCTAGTAGAACTAAATCTATTTTAGAATCTGATATTCTTTTCATACCATCTTCTCCATTAAGTGCAGTAATAACCTCATAACCACTATTTTTTATTTTAGTAGCTTCGAGTCCTTGTAAAAATTCATCATCTTCAATTATCAGTATTTTCTTCATATATTGTTTATTATAACATAGTAATTAATCAGTTGGTAGTAAGACAAAAAAAGTTGTTCCTTCTCCTTTCACGCTTTCAAACCATATAGAACCATTGTTTTTATCCACATAACTCTTTGTGGTAAAAAGACCAAGTCCTGATCCTGTATTTTCTTTCTCAATAGCATTTGGAGCTCTAAAGAATTTACTAAATATTTTAGAGGTATCTTCTTCTTTGATTCCAATTCCATTGTCTTGTATTGAAATCAAAACCCCATTACTTTTTTCATCTTTTTTAATTGAAATCTTTATCTCCCCACCATTAGGACTGTATTTGATAGCATTTTCTATTAAATTTTCAAATACTCCTATTATCATCTCTTCGTCGCATTTTACCTGGAGTTTACTATTCTCATCTTTGTTCAGTATTAAATTAATATTTTTATTTTTAAGTTCCCCGTAAAAAATAAATATAATTTTTTCTACAAGTTCTATTATATTTATATTCGTTACATTTAATTTTACAGAAGAGTTATTATTTTCTCGATTACTTATCAACATATCGTTGATGAGTAACAATGATTTTTCATTATTTTCTATTAATTTTTCTAAATATTTTTTTTGTTCATCACTTATGTTGCCAAGATCTTTATTTAAAAACATTCTAAGAGTCCACTTTAAAGCAGTAAGAGAAGTGCGTAGCTTGTGAGCTGTAATAGAAAAAAAATCAGACCTATCTTTGATAATCTTTTTTAGATTTTCATTTTCAACTATTAATCCTTCTGTATCTTTCACAGATATATTATACCAAGATTTAATTATATACGTAAATAAATTTTATTCTACGTGTACTTTGATACTAGTATTTTCTTTTTTGATTTTCATAGTAAGGATAGCAATTGATCCTACGGCAACTACAATACTAGATATTATAAAGACATAATCATATGCATTAATCTGTGCCTTAAGTATTATTAGGGCTGTATATTGTTGTAAGTCAGCTAATTTATTACTAAATAAATGACTATAATTATTTATCTGTAAGACATTATGTTCTATTCTACTGTTTAAAATAGTTCCGAATAATGCAATCCCAAAGGCTCCAGCTATATTACGAACAAGAGCAAGGATGGAAGATGCAATACCAATCTCGCTTGGTTTAACTACTGAAGCTACGACATTTGTTCTCTGAGCCATTCCAAATCCCATACCAAAAGCCATGATACAAAGTGGAATTATTATTGCTAAGGGGCCTGATCTAGGGTCTAAGAAAGAGAAAAGATATAAACCTATCGCTGTGACAACAGTACTAGCAAATATGACATATCGAGACTGGACTCTTCCCGTCAAAGCTCCTCCGATAGGAGAGGCGAGCATCATCATGGCAGCCATTGGCATAAATAAATATCCAGATTCTGTGGCTCCGTATCCTAAGAATGTCTGGGCAAATATAGGAATAAGGAAGACACCTCCCATCATTCCCATAAATACAACAAAGTTATTTACTAGAGTATTTACAAAAGCAGGTATTTTAAAGAAACTTAGGTCGACGATAGGTTCTTTGGCTCTATGTTCAATAGTTATAAATATTTTTGTAAATACAATAACTGTTAAATAAGATATTATACTGTAGATAGATAGCCATCCCCAATCTGATCCTTTATCAAGAACTAAGACGAGTGATGAAAGCATGATACCTAGAGTTGTAGCTCCCCACCAGTCGAAATGTGTTGTTTTAGTTTCAGATCTAGATTCATTGATAAATCTTAATGCCATTAAAGTACCGATGATTCCTATTGGAAGATTTACAAAGAATACAGATCGCCATCCAAAATTATCTATAAGTGGTCCTCCTAAAAGTGGGCCAAAGACGGTAGCCGCAGCAAAAGATGCAGACCAGAAACCGAGAGCTTGAGCTCTTTCTTTAC
>TBL_comb47_HYPODRAFT_10006443_pt1 | contig 12684 bp, 11 predicted proteins | sample TroBogypolimnion_40_FD_10682 | JGI IMG/M metagenome (IMG submission 10682)
CGCTGGGAACTCGGGAAAAACTGTGTCGTTGTTCACCTGACCCTGGTCCCGTATCTTGAAGCAGCCGGAGAACTGAAGACCAAGCCCACTCAGCATTCGGTGAAGACCCTGCTGGAATCGGGGGTGCAGCCGGATATTATCATTTGCAGGACGGAAAGGCATATTTCGGAAGGCATGAAAAACAAGATTGCCTTGTTCTGCAATGTTTCGCCTTCTGCCGTAATTGAATGCATCGATGTTGAGTCTATTTATGATGTTCCGATGCTGATGCATGCGGAAAACCTGGACGGGGAAATCCTCAAAAAGGTCAGGATATTAAAGAGTCCGGCACCGGACCTGGCAGACTGGGAGAAGTTCCTCTTCAGGCTGAAGAATCCCAAAAAGGAGGTGACCATAGGGCTGATCGGGAAGTATGTTGAGCTGAAGGATGCGTATAAATCGATCAACGAATCATTCATCCATGCTGGAGCATACAATGAATGCAAGGTAACCCTGCGCCTGATTCATTCGGAAAGTATTGAAAAATCAAATGTAACAGAGAAGTTGAAAGGATTGAGCGGGATCCTGGTTGCACCGGGATTCGGCCACAGGGGAATTGAGGGAAAGATCACTGCGATCAGGTATGCCCGGGAACATGCTCTTCCGTTCTTCGGGATCTGCCTTGGAATGCAGTGCGCGGTGATTGAATTCGGAAGAAATGTGCTGAAACTGAAAGGCGCAAATTCAACTGAATTTGACAAGTGTACACCCTATCCCGTGATTGACATGATGGAGATGCAGAAAAAGATCTCCGGCCTTGGTGGAACCATGCGGCTTGGAGCTTATCCCTGCAAACTGAAAAGAACATCCCGGCTTTTTGACATTTATAAATCGGATGCAATCTCCGAACGTCACAGACACCGGTACGAGTTCAATAATGAATACCAGGAGCTTTATCAGAAAGCCGGGCTGATCCCTGTCGGACTCAACGAGAAAGACAACCTGATCGAAATTGTAGAATTGAAAGGGCATCCATGGTTTATCGGGGTTCAGTTCCACCCTGAATTTAAAAGCACGGTTGCAAATCCACATCCTTTATTTATTTCCTTTGTTAAGGCAGCCATTGATTATGCCGGAAGACAGAAGAAGACGAAACGGATCACGAAATAGTCTTTTAAGTCGAAAGTCGAAAGTCGAAAGCCGGGACTAAAACTTTAATACTGCTATTAACATTTCCGTTATATTTGCACCGCGAAATTCCTCCCGATGATCATTGCCTGATGTTTCCTGAGACTTACAGGTGGTTATACTGATGATACGGGCTGCAGGTATTTTAAATCCGTGCAGAAGAAAAGCAGAGTACATAACTTTCAAACGATACTATTTACATGAATAACAGGAATACAATAATCGGGTTGCTGCTGATCTTTGCGATCTTTATCATCTTCAGCTACCTGTCAGCTCCTTCTAAAAAAGAACTGGAATCACAAAAACAGAGGTATGACTCGATTGCAAACGTCAAACGGCAGGAGCGGGCATCGGCTATTCTTGAGCAGGCAAAAGGCCAGGCACTGCATGAATTGCAGAAGAAGCAGCAGGCGAAGGATGGGAAGCCCATTGACAGTGTTTCCCTGGCCAAAGCTGTTTACAGTGACCAGTTAGGAAAATTCTCTTCTGCAGGGGGCGGGAAAGATGAGCAATTTACACTGGAAAATGAGGTGCTGAAGCTGAAGGTATCAAGTCATGGCGGGAAGATTGAATATGTTGAATTAAAGAACTACAAGACCTGGGATAAGCAGCCGTTAATCCTGCTGGATAATGATTCCCTGCATTTTGGTTTTTCTTTTTTCGCTGATAACAGGATCATCAATACAAACAACTTATACTTCAAACCTCACTGGTACAATAAATCCGGGGCAAATACGAATTCTCTATCCGTCACGGGCAAGGATTCCCTGCAATTCGGTCTGCGTCTTTATGCTAATGGTAAGGATTCTGCTGTATCTGCTGACAAATACATCGAGTTTGTATATACGCTTCATGGCAATGCCTATATGCTTGGATTCACGATGAAATTTGAAGGAATGGCTGATGTGATGGACCCGGGTGTAAAATTCCTCCAGATGAACTGGGATGAAAACCTTAAGAGGCAGGAGAAAAGCCTCAAGATGGAGCGGATCAACTCTACCGTGTATTATAAGTTTTTCGAAGACAAGGTAGATTACCTGACGGAGACCAAAGACAACGAAAAACTGCTGAAAAACGAGAAGGTTCAGTGGATTTCCTTTAAGCAGCAATTCTTTTCTTCTTCAATCATTGCCCCCGGATTTTTCATGGAGCCGAAAGTACGCACCGCGACAATTTCCACAAAATCCCGTTACCTGAAATCCATGTACATGGAAGCAGGTGTTCCTTACAGTCCGCAGGAAACGAAGATCATCCCCATGTCGATGTATTTCGGGCCCAACAAATTCTACGCGCTTAAATCCTACAAGATTGACCTGGAACGTCAGATTCCTCTGGGCTGGGGTTTTTTCCTGCTAGCATGGATCAACATCTGGGCAGTAATCCCGGTATTCACATTCTTCGGAACCCTCGGGTGGAATTACGGAATCATCATCCTTATCCTGACTATTCTTCTCAAAACCGTTTTATTCCCGATTGCTTTTAAAACCTATAAGTCATCGGCAAAGATGCGGGCGCTGAAGCCTGACATCGATGAACTGGCAAAGAAATACCCGAAGAAAGAGGATGCAATGAAGAAGCAGCAGGCCACGATGGATTTGTATAAAAGGGGAGGAGTTAATCCCATGGCCGGATGTATCCCGCTGCTGTTACAGATGCCGATCCTGATTGCGATGTTCCGTTTTTTTCCATCCTCCATTGAACTTCGTCAGCAGGGCTTCCTTTGGGCCGCTGACCTTTCATCGTATGACTCGATCTGGACCTTCCCGAACGGCTTTACCATTCCCTGGTATGGTGATCACATCAGCCTGTTTGCACTGCTGATGACCATATCCAGTGTTATCTACACGCGCATCAATGACCAGATGATGGGATCAACCCAGAACCAGATGCCCGGCATGAAGACCATGATGTACATGATGCCTGTGATGTTTCTCTTCTGGTTTAATGATTATTCCTCTGGATTAAGCTACTATTATCTTCTTGCCAACCTCCTGACATTTGCACAGATCTACATCATCCGTGCTACGATTGATGAGAAGAAGCTTCATGCGCAGATTGAAGCCAACAAGAAAAAGCCCGTAAAGAAATCCGGGTTTCAGAAAAGGCTGGAAGATATGGCAAAGAAGCGCGGGGTGCCTGCTAAGAGATAAAGTTCTGTTTACACTAATTTCTTTACTTGTTTGATGTATTGCTGGCACGCGTTACAAACGCGCGCCTGTGTGCAAACGCGCTACACAGGCGCGCGTTTGTAACGCATGCCATGGATATAAAATTTAGATTATTTTTGAATGAGTTCCAGGAATAATTTCATCCCCTGTTTCTTCGGATCATCGAAGGGGAATGAGATATTTTCTTTCAGGTAAGCGTGACAATCCTGGCCAGCAGGCAATTTATCCCTGAAAAAATCCAGTGTTTCATGGATGTGCAGAACGCCATATTCCAGTGCATTGTTGAGAGAATCCAGGACCTGGACCGGAAGTTTTTCCCTGCTCAGCCAGACTGCGAAAACGAAAGGTAAAGAAGTGAATTTTATCCATTCTTCGGCAAGATCATAAACATACTTGTATTTTCCGGCAAGGCCAAAAGTCTTGTCACCGATGGCCACAAGCGCCTCCTGTTCATTTCCTTCAGTTATGTCTGCCGGATCCAGGTGAACCCATCCCGGATTAATGTTCCAGTAGTTCCGCGCAAGCACCCTGACCAACTGAACGGAAGTCCGGGAATCAGTATCAAGGAAGATTTTGCTGATCTCTGCGAGTGGCTTCTGGCTCAGCAGGAGCACGGTTTTAACTTTACTGATGGCACCGATGCAATAACCGGTGACGACCTCATAGGTTGTGAAATCCGGTAGAGCTCCGACGGGTACCAGTGCAATATCTGATTCTCCGCTTAACAGTCTAGCTGCACACATGGATGGAACGTCAAGGTCAAGACGGAAATCATGCAGGAGCCCGGATTGAAGCAACCCATAAACGAACGGATACGTGTTGAGGTATGAAACAGCAGTTATCTTAAGAGTTTCCATGGATTGATTCAGGATTCAAAGGGAATGTGTAAAAAGCATTAAGCCTGTAATGACAACAGCTGTTGATTAATTGACAAGACCTGAGGAATGATCAGTTCAGAGCCGTCATTCCGGATGATATAATCGGACATTCCGGTCTTCTTTGCATCATCAAACTGGAATTGCATCCGTCGCATCACATCCTCACGTGTTACGTTATCGCGCTTCATGACCCTTTCAATTGACAATTCCGCGGGACAGGAAACGTGAATGATCTTGTCGAACAGATCCCTGAAACCACTCTCAAAGATGATTGCGGCTTCCTGGATGACATACTGCGATCCAGGCTGATTCTGGCACCAGTGTTCAAAATCCTTCATCACCAGCGGATGCAGGAGAGAGTTCAGGAAATTCAGTGAAGACGGATCGGAGAAAACAAGTTCTCCAAGTTTTGTCCGGTCGATTTCTCCTGTGGGTGTAAGAAGATCAGTGCCAAGAGTTCGGGTAATAACAGCCTTTACACCACTTTGGGTGAGTAATTTTTTTGATTCAGAGTCGGCAGGATAGACAGGAATACCCAGCGTTGAAAAGACTTTTGCAACAAGACTTTTTCCGCTTCCAATGTTCCCGGTGAGCCCGATTTTCAACATAACCCGGATATCTTACCTGTGTTTTTGCTTTCCCGGTTTTCCCGGATGACTTACTGTTGTCAGGTTTCTGAATGTGTCTGAATTACTTGAATCATGTTTGTTCTTTGAAGAAGAAATACTGATCATACTGGATTTGATCGATTGAAATTTCTTCAGGTTTTTCTTCTCGAAAGTAAAAAACAGTGTATCCGGGGAAGTAGAATAGATGTCAATCGGGTATTCGGATTCGGCAATGATGGTGCTTGATATATTGCGTGTCAGCACATATCCGAAAAAACGATCATCATCGGCTTTGACTTTGATCCCTTTCAGGCTGACATCAACATCACGGTGACGGTTACGCAGAAAATGTGCCGAAAAAAATTCAAACCCCTGAACCTTGATCGTCACATTGACGATGCTGTCGGAGAAATTGACCAGGCGCAGGCTCGAAGGAACCTGCGCATAGTGTAACTGGTATTCTACGGTGTAAGAATATTCTTTGGACAACTGGACCAATAACCACAAAAAAATTGAAATTCCCAGGCATGACAGGAACACAGAGAACTGATGACGAAATTTTTCAGGTCTCTTTCTCCTGGCATTTTCTATGAATCCAATAAGATCATGTTTCAAGGTGAAAGAATTTGCAGGCGAAGATTATTTATTTTCAATCGTCTGGGTGTTGTCAATTGCGATGGCTGATTTCTCAACGCGCAGCCTGACCTGGCCTTCGACTTCAATGGTGACGGTGGTGTCCTGGATTTCGACGATTCTTCCGTGGATTCCGCCGATGGTGATCACTTTTTGTCCTTTTTGAAGTGATTCCCTGAACTTCTTCTGGTCTTTTGACCGCTTCATCTGGGGACGGATAAAAAAGAAATAGAAAACCACAACGATGAGGAGCAGTGGAATGATCTGCATATAACCCATACCTGGTGCTGCTGCTGCCTGTAATAAAATGCTCGATAAATTCATCTTGATTTGATTTAGGGAAAAATTAAAAACTTAGTTGAATTGTCATGCCTGGCTTATTTTTCACTTCCAGGGCTCACAACCTGTGCCTTAATCCGGAGCGTTGTTGTATTGGGCTGAGTGTTTGCTACGACGACAATATTTTTAGATTGAAACCCGCGTTTTCCGGCACTGGAAAATGTCACTTTGATCGTTCCCTGCTGCCCCGGACGAATGGGCTCCTTTGTATAGATAGGAACCGTGCAACCACAGGAAGTACTGACATCCGAGATCAGCAGATCTGATTTTCCGGAGTTCCTGAATTTGAAATCAAATGAAACAGATTCTCCTTCAATGATCTTGCCGAAATCATGAACATCCTCCACGAACGTAAATGCAGGAAGCTTCGACCGGTCTGATTTTCCATTTGCCGTATTTGGGTTGTTGATCACATCCCCCGACAGGGATTTGTTCTCGTTGGAAGTGCAGGAAACAAAAAACGTTGTTGAGAAGATGAAGGAAAGGATTATAAATGCCTTCTTAATCATGAATATTTATGTTTTTGAATGTGCAAAGATAAAGAAATTAAGAAAAAAATAAGGGAATATGTTAACTTTATACTTTCTTTGCAGTGATTGTTGCGTAACCAAAATATTCTTCTTTAGGAAAACCCTGCGTATATGAAAGTATTCCTCGTCGGCTATATGGCTTCTGGGAAATCCCACCTTAGTAAGGAATTGTCTGATCTTACAGGTTATCCGAACATTGACCTGGATGATATATTTGAAGAGAGATACAGGATCAGTGTAAATGATTTTTTTACTAAGTACGATGAGAGCAGTTTCCGGCGGCTTGAGCAGGAATTGCTCCAGGAGACGGAATCGCAGCCGAATGCAATTGTTTCAACCGGGGGTGGAACTCCTTGTTTTTTCAGGAATATGGAATTTATGAAGTTGAATGGTGTTTGTATTTATCTCAGGGTGAATGCAAGGATTCTTGCAGAACGGTTGCAGAATGTCAAACGGAAAAGACCGTTGCTGCAGAAAGTTGAGCCGGGTGATATGGAAGCGATGGTCAGGAAGCAGTTGGAAGTGCGGGAGCCATTCTACCTCCAGGCTGATCATGTCATTGATGCGCAAAATATTACCGCTGAACTGATCATGAAGCTCCTCCCCGAACTTCCCAGGGTAATCTAATTCTTCTTCATCAGCAAAGCTACATTTTCAACGTGCTGGGTATGCGGAAACATATCTACAGGCTGGCATTTTTCAAGGTGGTAGATATCGGTCATCAGTGCCAGGTCACGGGCCTGGGTAGCCGGATTGCAACTCACATAGACCACCTTTTCAGGGGCAGCTTCAAGGATTGCCCGGACTACTTTTTCATGCATACCATTTCTCGGTGGATCTGTAATAATAACATCCGGTTTGCCATGTGCCAGGAAAAACTCCGGGTTCAGCAATTTCTCAGCTTCCCCGGCGAAGAATGAAGTATTTGAGATCCCGTTTCTTTCTGCATTTTCATTTGCATCAACAACTGCTGCAGGCACTGATTCAATCCCGATAACTTTGTTGACTGATGAGGAGATGTAATCTGAAATGGTTCCTATGCCTGAATAGAGGTCATACACAATTTCATCTCCTTTGAATCCTGCGAACTCAGCGGCGCATTTATACAAAACCGGCGCCTGGTTTGAGTTTGTCTGGAAAAACGACAACGGACCAATCCTGAACTCAAGTTCTTTATCTCCTTTGAAGGATTTCATTTTCTCGGCTATATAGGACTGTCCGGAATATAAAAGGCAGGGGAGATCGGTGATCACATCATTTTTCTTGTCGTTGACTACATAATACAGGGATGTGATCTGCGGAAATGATTTTGCGAGATGATCCATGAACCAGTTGATGACATCCCTGTCATCGCGGCTGAAAACCATGATTGCCATCAGGTCGCCGGTGCCGGTGCTGCGGACCAGGAGATTCCTTAATAAGCCCTGCCACAGCCTGACATCATAAAAACTCAGGTGATGCTGCTGGGCGAAGCTCTTAGTTTCGAGCCGGATTGCATTCGAAGGATCGGCCTGGAGCCAGCATTTGTTGATATCAAGAACACGGTCAAACATGGTGGGCAGGTGGAATCCGAGTGCATTGAAATCTTCCTGCAACTGTTCTCCTTCAACTTTTCCATCCACCATCCAACGACGATTGGAAAAGGTAAACTCAAGCTTGTTGCGGTAAAATATGGTGTTTTCAGAAGGAAGGATAGGCAGGATCTGAGCATTTTCAATTTTCCCGATGCGTTGGATGCTGTCAGCTACCTGCTTTTGCTTGTAATAAAGCTGATCTTCATATTTTATGTTCTGCCACCGGCAGCCTCCGCAGGTACCAAAATGCTCGCAGAAAGGTTCCTGGCGCTTGTCAGAATATCTATGAATTTTTATTGCCTTACCTTCCAGATAGTTTCGTTTTTTCCGGGTTATCATCAGGTCCACGACATCTCCGGGCACCACAAATGGCACAAAGATTACTCTCTCTTTTACACGCGCAATAGCTTTCCCTTCAGACCCTGCATCCAGGATCTCGACGTTTTCGATAATGGTTTTAATCATTGAGTGAATTTATGGTAGTAAAGTCGAGACTCGAAAGTCAGTTTCCTAATCAGCAATTACTAATTACAAGTCACAAGTTATTTCTCTCATTAAAATGCTTCGAGTCGCCCCATTCTCCGTAGGCGATGGTATCCCCTGAAAGGAAGATGCGGGTTTCGAGGCAGCTTTTGCATTCTTCAGCTTCTTCGTCGAGGCAAGGTTTGTTTTCGTAGAGAAGGTAATCCTGGCGGTATTTCACCGGTGTAAGATTGGGCATGATTACATTGGCGCCTACGAGCAATGCTTTTTCACGTCCCTGGGGATCGATCGTCTGCATAGCGGTGGTGGCTGCAATGTTGATATCTTTCATGATGATGCGCAGGAGTGCGACCATTTTCAGCGACAGATCGAAACGGTCTTTGAGTGGCAGCAATTCATTTTTGTATTGAAATAGCGGTGTGTCTTCATGTTCGATGTAGGGGCCCATCCCGGCCATATCGATGTCGAAATCACGGAAAAATATCAGGTCATCCGCCAGATCTGAAAGTGTCTGAAAGGGTAGCCCGATCATGACTCCAGTTCCGACCTGAAAGCCCGATTTCTTTAAAAGGTGCAAGGCGTTCAGCCGTTCATTATAATCGTGATGATGATCATCCGGGTGAAGCTTTTTATAGAGTTCCGGGTTCGAAACCTCGATTCGCAGGAGGTACCTGTGTGCACCAGCTTCAAACCAACGGCGGTAAGTTTCTTCAGATTGTTCCCCGAGCGAAAGGGTTACATGTAGCTTCCCATTCGAGAATTGATGGATTTCTTTCAGTAATTTTTCAATGGTGGCAACAAATTTCGAATCGCTTCTTTCTCCTGACTGAATTACGATAGAAGCATAGTTGTTATCCAGTGCAAATTTCGCAGCTTCAAGCACCTCTTCATCCGGCATCTGGTAGCGTGCGTACCGGCTGTTACCGGCCCTGATCCCGCAGTAGTAGCAATTCTTTGAACAGTAATTTGAGTATTCGATCAGTCCGCGAAAATAGACTTTCCGGCCAACGAAATCTTTCTTTACCTGCTGGCCTTTTTCAAAGATGAGTTTACGCTCATCCTTGCCGGCAGAAAGTAATGTGACCAGGTCTTCTTTCGAGAACTGAGCCTGGTTAAGTATATCCTTAATAGCTGATGACATAGACCGTAGTAAAAAATAACAAGAATGACGAATATGCGAATGACGAATGAAATTCTTGTCATTACATTCGCATATTTGTTATTCTGATAATCGTCATTAAATGTTAAACCTTATATGAAGAATGTCACCATCCTTCACGACATAATTTTTTCCTTCGATAAAAAGCTTCCCGCTTTCACGGCAGGCATGTTCTGATCCGGCTTTGATGAAATCTTCATATTTCATGACTTCAGCACGGATGAAGCCGCGTTCAAGATCACTGTGGATTACACCAGCTGCCTGTGGAGCGGTCATGCCATTTCTGATAGTCCATGCCCGGATCTCTTTCGGACCGGCTGTAAAGAAAATTTGGAGGTCAAGAAGATGAAAGGCAGAACGAACAAGCCGGTTGACGCCGGGTTCAGTCAGTCCTGCATCAGAAAGGAATGCCAACCGGTCTTCCTTACTTTCCAGTTCGGCAATTTCAGATTCCAGTTTCCCGGCAACGATAAGGACTTCTGCTTCCTCCTCCTTGATTGAATCAAGGAACTTCTTTGTATGGTCATTCCCGGATTGGGCAGAGTTATCGTCCACATTGCACACATACATGACTGGTTTATCCGAAAGCAGGAACATATCTTCCAAATGCTTCTTGTCCTCTTTATGTAAAGGAGCTGTCCGTGCAGATTTGAAAGATTCAAGATGATCTTTAAGGATGGTAAGGATTTCCAGTGTATGTTTTGCATCCTTATCGCCGGCTTTGACCATCTTTTCCGTTTTCGATATCTTCTTCTCAACCGATTCAAGGTCGCGGATCTGGAGTTCAAGGTCAACGATCTCTTTATCCCTGACCGGGTTCACTGATCCTTCAATATGCGGCTGCTGCGGATCGTCAAAACAGCGGATCACATGGATCAGTGCGTCCACATTGCGGATATCCGAAAGGAACTTGTTTCCGTCAGACTGGCTGCCTCCTTTTGAAAGACCAGGAATATCAACCATCTCGATGGTGGTTGGAACGATCTTTGCAGAATGAATGAACTGATCGATAACCTCCAGCCGTGCATCGGGGACATTCATGATCCCGAGGTTAGATTTTGAGCCGGAAAAAGCAGCTTTGTGAATCTCCGCTTTGGTGTTTGAAATGCAATTGAATAAGGTGGTTTTCCCGGAGCTGGCAAGCCCGATGATTCCGCAACGTAATGGCATAAGCTAATTTTTCAGTTCGCAAAGGTACAAAAATATTGGAAAATTTTAGCCGTTCCGGCACAGAGTGGTTTGAAATCCAAGAATTTATTTCTATCTTTGCACCCCCATTTTGACCCGGATTGAACCTGCTGATGCCCAATTGTTTGCCAGGTTTACCGCCAGAATGAGCAATTCACTTTAGTATTAACCCGGCTGACGGTTANNCCGTCACCACAAAGCAAAGATTACATTATGTCAGAAGAATTAAATGCTACCCCTGAAGAATTAAACGTAAACAATGAACCGGAACAGACTGGTGATGAAGTCACAAGCCAGGTCGTTGAGGAAATGCAGGAGGCAACTCCAGAAGTTGAAGAACAACCTGCAAAGAAAAAAGCAAAGTTTGCACCCATGGCGGCAGCCGATCTCCTGAAGGATTTTGACTGGGATTCCATCGGCAAGAAACATGAACTTTATGATCCAAAGGAAAAAGCCCGCCTGGAGCAGGAGTACGACCGTACACTGAGTTCAATCACGGAACATGAAGTAATTGACGGAAGCATCGTCGCGATGAACAATCGTGAAGTCGTCATCAACATTGGTTTCAAATCAGACGGCGTTCTTCCGTTGAACGAATTCCGTTACAACCCCGATCTGAAGGTTGGAGATACCATTGAAGTTTACGTGGAAAACCAGGAAGATCCGAACGGTCAGCTGATCCTTTCCCACAAAAAAGCACGGATCCTGAAATCCTGGGAACGCATCAACAATGCTTATGAAAAACAGGAAATCATCAAGGGTTATGTTAAATCAAGAACCAAAGGCGGACTGATCGTAGATATCTTCGGTATCGAAGCATTCCTCCCGGGATCACAGATCGACGTGAAACCCATCCGCGATTATGATGTATTTGTCGATAAGGTCATGGAATTTAAGGTTGTAAAGATCAACCACGAATACAAGAATGTGGTTGTTTCTCACAAGGCACTGATCGAAGACGAGCTCGAAGCACAGAAAGCAGAGATCATCAAGAAACTTGAAAAAGGACAGATCCTTGAAGGAACTGTTAAAAATATTACATCGTACGGAGTATTCATCGACCTTGGCGGTGTTGACGGTCTGATCCACATCACCGACCTGAGCTGGGGACGCATCAATCACCCGGAAGAAATTGTAAAACTGGACCAGAAGATCAAAGTCGTTATTCTTGATTTTGATGAAAACAAAAAACGTATTGCCCTTGGTCTGAAGCAGCTTACGCCTCATCCATGGGATTCACTGGATCCGAACCTGAAAATTGGTGACAAGGTGAAAGGGAAAGTTGTCGTTATCGCTGATTACGGCGCATTTGTTGAAATCACTACCGGCGTTGAAGGTCTCATCCATGTTTCAGAAATGTCATGGTCACAGCACCTCCGTACCGCCCAGGATTTCCTCAAAGTCGGAAGCGAAGTTGAAGCCGTTATCCTTACACTCGACCGCGAAGAGCGAAAGATGTCGATGGGTATCAAACAGCTCATCCCGGATCCATGGACCAACATCAAGGAAAAATATCCGCTCAAATCAAGGCATACAGCTACTGTCCGTAACTTCACCAACTTCGGTATTTTTGTTGAGATGGAAGAAGGAGTTGATGGTTTGATCCACATCTCTGACCTCTCCTGGTCGAAGAAGATCAAGCATCCTGCAGAATTTACCAAGATTGGCGAAAAGATCGATGTGATCGTTCTCGATATCGATGTTGATAACCGCAGGCTGAGCCTCGGACACAAACAGCTTGAAGAAAATCCATGGGATGTATTCGAATCAGTATTCGCACTCGGTTCAGTTCATTCAGGAACGATTGTCAGCCTGAATGACAAAGGCGCGATTGTTGCCCTGCCATACGGTGTTGAAGGATTCGCCCCGCTGCGTCACCTGAACAAGGAAGACGGCAGCCATTCGAAAGAGGAAGAAATTCTTGATTTCAAGGTGATCGAGTTTTCGAAGGAAAACA
>TBL_comb47_HYPODRAFT_10006447_pt1 | contig 12674 bp, 5 predicted proteins | sample TroBogypolimnion_40_FD_10682 | JGI IMG/M metagenome (IMG submission 10682)
GCCAATATTAATAAACGCCAGACCAAATCCCCCAAGGTATTCTTTTATGATGTCGGGTTAGCGGCTTTTCTTTCAGGTATAAATGAACCCTACCAGCTTTTAAATAGTCCAATGAAAGGGCCATTATTTGAAAACCTTGTGGTAATGGAAATGCTCAAAAACAAGTACAACCACTTTAAACCGTATCAACTCTATCATTATCGCGATAGCAACAACAATGAAGTTGACCTGATTCTGGATTATACGACCCATCTTGATGCCATAGAAATCAAATCCTCCAAAACATTCGACAAGAGTTTTTTAAAAGGACTTAAACATATCCGGGAGGTTTTACCTGATAAAGTAAGGAATACGATCGTTTGCTATTCGGGCGAATTGGAACAAGCCCTTGGCGACAATAAATTGGTCAATTATAAAAACATTACAAAATATGAACAACGCATTAGTTAAGATTCATCATGACCTCTGAGAGGTTCACATCAATATCGAGTTCCATTTTTTTGCGCAAACGGTAGCGGTGATTTTCAACACCCCGAACCGAGATGCCCAAAAGCGGCGCTATCTCTTTGGAAGAGAGGTTCATCCTCAAATAGGCACACAGCCGGAGGTCACTTGGGGTCAGAATGGGATATTCAGTTTTAAGTTTCTTAATGAATTGTTCATGAGCCCTTTCGAAGTTGGTATCAAAGGTTTTCCAATCATCGTGGTTTGAAATATTGTCATCGATCTTGCTGACGATCTGCTGATAATATTTTTCAGGAAAGCGTGATTCGAGCTGACTTTTCTGTACTTTCAAAATGCGCTTCAGGTCGAGCAGAAATTCATTCTTTTTAATGATCGACATCGTGGAATTGGCCAGTTCCTGACTTTTAAATGAAATCTCGTCCTGAAGTTTTTCGTTTCTTAACCGAATTAGTTCCTGTTCTTTCTCCTCTCTTTTCCGCAGTTCCTTCTTACGGGTTTCCTTAATCACGATATGGCGGAATATCACGAGTAAACAGATGATCACCAGAATATAGACAAGTTTTGCCCATATTGTAAGATACCATGGAGGCAATATTAATAACTTTATTTTCAGTATTTTACTCTCTGATCCCCATGAATCGGTTGCCTTTACATGGAGGGTATAATTTCCTGAAGGAAGCCGCTCAAATTTAAATACGGGAAGCGATACGGGAGACCGCCAACTTGGGTCAATCCCTTCGAGATAAGCCTGAAAAAAAATTTTGTCGGTCGTAAAATAAGGAAACGAAAATTTTAACTGTGCGTTGTTGCGTGAATAACTTATCGTATAGGATGCGAGGTTAGAGGTAAGTGTGTCACTCCTTCCCTGAAAATTGGTCGTTATAAATTCCTTTAAAACCAATGTCTTCTCCTTGATCAACGATTCGCTTTCCGGGTCACTCGCATTTAACATTGCATAACCGTTTTCAAGACATAGGATTGCAGTAGATTCCGAAAGCGGAACAATATTCTCAAAATTTTCAATTAACTCATTATTAAACAACGTATTGGGATATATTTTTATCAGACTTGACTGATTGTCCTTTATCAGGAATAGGGCAATGGATTCATTTGTGATCATCCAATAGTGGTGATTTGGTGCGGCAAAAATCCGGTGTGCCTGTGAGAAAACCCCCAACTCACGGTTCAGTTCGGTGTATCCGACAATTGAATCTTTGAGTTCATCGTAGGTAAACAGTTTATCACCCGTGGCAAAGACAATACGGTCTTCAATTTTAAACGGATGGATTCCATTGTCTTTCCTGAACGGGGAATTTTCGCCATAATAGACCGACTGAACAACATTGTCACGGTTTTCAGAAAGCTTCAAATGGTAAATGCCACGGTGCATATGACCTGCCCAGATATTTCCATGCACATCAACCTCAATGTACTGGATAAGGTCGTTGAAATTATCGAGATTACGGTACCAACGTGGCTCATTTCCGGTGAAATCAATTGCAACAATATTTGAATAGGTGGACTGCAAAAGGAAGCCCGGCATCTTTGAATCGGGGGTGATTGCAAAAGCTCCGCTGATATTGGATATTTTCTTTAAACCCTGATCAGAGACGATATAAGTTCCATTGTTATGGCCGATAAACAGTTCGCTATTGATGACCTGACAACTCCAGACTTGCCCCTGGGATTGCGGCATCAGGGTAAAATTCTCATCGGGATCATCTAAACTTTTAAAATACAGGCCTTGATTGGTACCCAAAAAGAACCGGCCTTTGTACAATGCCGCCGAATAGACTGCCCCAATATCCCTGACAGGGTGCAAAGTATAAGAGCTTTTCCCCCGAAAAGTGATAAAGTCGATTCCCCTGTCAAGGGCCTGCCAGATATTCTGGTTCCGGTCGATTGCAATACCAAGAATGGTATTGTTTTGTAACCCATTTTGTGTATTCAGTTTAAAAAGCATTTTCCCATTTTTGCCAAATGCAATGATCCCATCAAGGATGGTTCCAATGATCATTAAACCATTGGCAGACATGGAGGCCCTGTTCACTTTGTTCTTGACAAAGTAGTTATTCCATTCCGGATTAAATATTTTATAATTGAGTCCATCGTAACAGTAAATTCCTTCAGAAGCTGTGCCAATCAATAAGTTCTTATTCTCATCCCGAAAAAGAAACCTGATTTGCTTGTCATTGAAAAAAGCTCCTGTGATATAGGGTTTAAGTTGTCCATTCTCAATTGTGTACAAACCATCAGACAGATCAATGACAATTTTGTCGTCTAGCCTGAACATCGAGTTGGAGAATGAGGGCAATTGAATGGCGTTCATGTGGGTACCATCCCAGACCAGAAGTTGCAAAAAGGAATGGAAATACACCTTTTGGTCAATTGTAACAATGTCCCAGAATTCAACATTGGGCACAAAGTATTTCTCAGCCAAAGGGGTCAGGGAAAAATAATTCAAGGTTCCGGCTTTGTTTCGTTCCCAGTAGCCCAATTCACGGTAACCACTTGAATAGATCCTGTTGTTTTTGTCAACTGCCACGCAGCGGATGATATTTCCGTTTGGTATCGGATAAAGTTTCCATGATACCCCGTCAAATTCGAGAAGGCCCTTGTTATTGGCAAAATAGACATTCCCATTCGAATCCTCTGCCACCGACCAGTTTTGGTTATCTGCCCGATAATCCGATTTGAAAAAATTTTTCACAACCGGATTTTCATATTCAACTGCTACTGCCCGAAAATTTTGGAGCAGAAGGATGAGAAAAATAAATGCTGTAAAACAGATCTTCCTCATGTTCCCAGGTTTCGAAATTTGTTTGTTCAACTTCATTTATAAAAAATAACGAAAATTTAACCTTTAATTTGGTTTTTTTAGAATTGAATAAACATTGCAATTCGTCACAAACAAGACAAATCCTTAAATATTTTCGCAATTTATAAAAAAAATGGCACACTACTCAGGTTTTGACCAGGGTTACACAAATATTAATCCTTTATTAACTTATCTTGTAATTAAATAGTTTTCAATATATTACAATTAATTTTTAACTATTGATGTGGTAATCATGAGGTTAAAATATAGCAGGAAACAATTGGAGTGACAGAAGTGTACCCATTTCCTTTTAAACTGTTCAGCTCCCCGTTAAATTCGCTTAAAATTATTTAAAATTTAACGTATGAGAAAACTAATCTTTCTGTTGTATCTTTTTTTAATGGCCTCTTTCCTGAATGCCCAACAAGCATTTAACATATCGGGAAAGGTTTCTGATCAAACAGGAGCTGGTTTACCAGGTGTATCAGTAGCTGTTAAAGGCACTACCCGAGGAGTTATTACAGACAATGGTGGTGTCTATAACATTCAGGCTACGAACCAATCAACGCTTGTGTTCAGCTTTATTGGTTTTAAAACACAGGAGGTAGCTGTAAACAACCGAACTTCCATTGATATAAAACTGGAAGAGTCAACGGCACTTGTAGATGAAGTTGTGGTGGTTGGATATGGTACCCAAAAAGTGAAGGACCTGACTTCGTCCATTTCTACTGTCAAATCACAGGATCTGGTTAAAACACCTTCGGGACAAGCGATGCAGGCTTTACAAGGGAAGGTCGCGGGACTTCAGGTGGTGAGCAATGGCGGACCAGGCAATTCCCCGACCATCCGCGTACGTGGTATTGGGTCTTATCCTGGTAACAACAATGAAGCTCCATTGTATGTAGTTGATGGAATGTTCTTTGACAACATCGATTTTTTGAATCCATCTGAAATTGCTTCTATTTCGGTGTTGAAGGATGCCTCCGCATCGGCAATATACGGTGTCAGGGCCGCCAACGGTGTCGTGTTGATCGAAACCAAGTCCGGGGCACTCAATCAAAAAACCGAAATCAGTTACGATGGGTATTACGGATATCAGGTAGCCCAGAACGTATTAAAAATGGCCAATGCCGAACAATTTACGACAATGGCCCAGGAATCGGGTTCTGTACCGGATGCCGGTTTCATTTTAAATGCGATGCAACGCTATGGACGTAGCCGGGTCAACCCGAATGTTCCCGATGTAAATACCGACTGGTACAAGGAGATTCTTCGGCCTGCTACCATCCAGAACCATAGCCTGACAGTCACCGGGGGAAATCAAAAGGCAAACTATTCATTGGGTGCAAACTATTTTGGTCAGGATGGGATTCTCGACATGAAAAATAACTATGAGCGTTTTAATCTGAGATCCAAGATTGATTTTAAAGCCACTGATTGGATGACCATCGGTGGGAATATGATTTCGAGCAATGCATTAAAGTTTGGGGAAGAGTCAGGAGCATGGAACCAGGCTTATTTTGCTGTTCCTATTCTGCCAGTTTACGATGATTTAAACGTGAACGCATGGCCCGATAAATTTTCCAATGCCCAGACACTTGGTTACCGCAGCGGTCAAAACCCGTTCCCGACACTTAAATACAACATCAACCGCCTCAAGGTCAAAAAAAATCTGACCAACTTCTATATAAAAATCGATGTACTTCCCGAAAAACTCTCGTTCAAATCATCCTATAACCATGCCTTAACTTCGCTTGACGAGCGGATTATCAACTTGCCCTATTTTATTGGTAACAGCTTTCAAAACCCAAATGCAGCCATTACAAGGAATATGTCTGACTTTTCGGACCAGATATGGGATAACGTACTGACTTACAACGATAAATTTGGCAAACACAGTGTCGTGGTTATGGTAGGAAGTTCCTTCAGGGACGAAGCTTACAGCCATTTAAGTGCAAGAGGTTTAAATTTCCCCACCGACCATGAGCAATCATGGTATATCGATCAGGCCGGATCAATACCGGTTACCGATGTTCATGATGATGGGTCCCGGCAATACGGAGTATCTTATTTTGGCAGATTGTCATACAATTACAGCGACAAATATCTGTTGTATGCTACGATGAGGGCTGACGGAAGCTCGAAATATCAGGAAAAGTGGGGTTACTTTCCTACCGTTGGTGCCGGTTGGGTCGCCTCGGAAGAGCGATTCCTGAAAGATAACAAAGTCATTAATTTTTTGAAGTTGCGTGCAAGCTGGGGACAATTGGGCAATGACAATATCCAGGCAAGTGATGGTGCAACCACGACAAGTGTTGTTAAAACCGCCATCAATGGTGTTTTGGTGTCAGGTACAAATACCTCCAGTACTTTTTCTTCCTTAAAATGGGAAGTAACCGAGGAAACCAATGTCGGACTTACTTCCAAGTTGCTGAAAAACAGGCTTTCTGTCGATGCGGATTATTTTATTCGTGATACAAAAAATGCAGCCATAAACGTCACGATACCAGCTATAGGTGGAAGTGTGATTAAAAATGTTGGGGTTATTCGAAATTCAGGGATCGAACTTGCTTTGAACTGGAACGACGAACTTTCGAAGGATCTGAAATACAGTATTGGAGCTAACATTTCGACACTGAAAAATGAAGTTCGCTCACTTTATGGACAGCCCTATATTGATGGAGGAAGTGCTGAATTCCGTCAACGGTCTATCGTTGGCCAACCTCTTCTTGCCTTTTTTGGACAACAGGTAATCGGCGTTTACCAGAATCAGGCCGAGATCAGTGCCGATCCTGTGGCAGTGGCGAATAATCTGGTTCCAGGAGATTTAAAATATAAGGATCAGAACGGCGATGGTAAAATTGATGACAGCGACCGTGTTGTTTTAGGTTCTTATTTCCCAACCTTTATGTATGGTTTAAATCTGGGACTTACCTGGAAAAATTTTGAATTCTCAACCAATATGCTTGGCCAAACCGGGAATAAAATTCTCAACCGTAAACGTGGGGAAGTGATCTGGACTGCAGATGGTAACATGGACGCCAATCTGGCCAACAATCGCTGGCATGGTGAAGGAACCTCCAACACATATCCGTCTTCATCAGGATTAAGAAGAGGATGGAACCAAAAAATGAGCACATATTTTGTAGAGGATGGCTCGTTTTTTAGAGTCCAGAACATTCAGGTGGCTTACAACATCAGTAAGAAACATCTGTTGGGTGCATCAGTACCGGAAATGAGGATTTCATTGACAGCCGACCGTCCATTGACAGTGTTTAATTACAACGGGTTTAATCCGGAAGTGGCAAACGGGATCGATACACAAACTTATCCTGTACCTGCTGTTTATACAATCGGGCTTAATGTAAAATTCTAATTGCTAAAACATTACTATTATGAAAACAATAAATTACTTTAAAAAGTCCGCGCTTTTAGCAGTTATACTCCTGGCTGCCTCCTCGTGCAACAGTTATCTTGATAAACCTGCTGAAAATAAATCATTTACAAAGCAAACCGATTATACGATTTCTAGTAACATGATATTACCTCTGATTGGTGTTTATACCGAGTTTAATGGTACTCAATGGGAAAACTTTCCGCTGATTGCTGTCAGGGGTGACGATGTAAATGCCGGTGGCCTTGGGGATCAACAAGGTTATGCCGAAACTGACAAATACAACTATGATAATGGTTTCTGGATGTACAATTCGGTTTGGCAAAATTATTATGCCGATATTTTTAATGCCCATTCCGCAATGGAGCAAATTGCTTTATACAAGGCACAAGCAACAAATAAAGCACTTGCTGATCAATACATTGCCGAAGCCAAAACATTACGTGCATGGTGGCTATTCAATTTGTCGCGTGTCTGGGGAGCGATCTATATCCCAAAAAGTTCCGATCCTTCCGAATTGCTGGTGGCCAGTTTGTCAACCAAGGATGAAGTGATGAAACACATCTCCGACCAGATGGACGAAGCGATTGCAGTCTTACCGGCAGTCAATCCGAATGAGCGTTCCGATATCCGCGGTGGCGTGACCAAATATACAGCCCTTGCAATCAAGGCGTTGGCCAACCTTGAACTGAAAAATTACCAGGGCGTTGCCGACGCAACTTCCCAGATCATCAGTTCCAATAAATTCAGTCTCGAATCGGATTATTACAATCTTTTCAAACTGAAGGGCAAACTGAACAAGGAAAACCTGCTTGAGATGCAATACTCCGATTTTGGACAAGGTTCGGGAGACAATTATTCCTACCTTTTCGCCTTCTTTGGCCCACAGGGTTGGACCCCCAAAGTATCGGGTTCCGGCGATGGATGGGGTTTCTTTGAACCAAGCCTGAAATACATCAAATTTATGATCGACAGGGGCGAAACAGTCCGGCTTGAAACGAGCGTAATCTTTACAAACCGTGGAATGGCAGAATTGAAGAAAGATGCCAAGTATGCCACCTTGCCCACCTGGATCTCAAATACAACCCGCTCCGGGGATGTCTTCAATGACTATGCCCGTGCTTTGTTTGCAAGTGGCAAACATTACCTTCCTTCTGATCAGTTGACACCTGGCCGTACCGATTATGGGACGAACAAAAACTTTACCTGCATCCGGTACGCTGAAGTATTACTCATGCATGCTGAGGCACTTTCGCAGGGTGCAACCAGTTCTTCCCTTACAGCGGTAGCCGCTGTTAACCTCCTCAGGGCAAGGGCAAGTTTGACCGCACTTGCCACCGTAACGACGACACAAGTGATGGACGAGAAGTTTGCCGAACTGGCCATGGAATGGGGCACACGGTTCTATGATATGGTCAGACTTGGCAAAACATCCGAGTTGAGCTATGAAGGAAGAACTTATACGGATGCCAAAGCTTTCCTTCCCTATCCGCAGAACCAGATTGACCTTCTTCCAGCTTTAAAAGGCAAATAATCACTAATAATCAACTATTTAAAAATGATAAATATGAAAATTCTAAAAAATATATTTGCATTTTCACTGGTCATTGTTTTGGCTGCTGCCTGTAACAAAGGGATCGATCCCATCACATTTGTCGATCCGGGACCTGATAAATCGAATCCTGTGATTAACGTTACGTATCCCACAGAAGGGACAAAAATCCAGGTACCTGAATTGATCACTTCTGTCACTATCCAGTTTGTAGCGACCGACGATATCGAACTGAAATCTGTGTCAGTTTTGATGGATGGGACCGAAATCGCAAACTATAGTCAATTCAAGGATTACCGACGTGCCCTGGAGAGCTATCTATACGATAAGGTAACCAACGGATTACACGTTCTTACGATAAAAGCAACGGACCTTGGGGGTAAAATCACAACCAAAACAATCAACTTCGAGAAGAAGCCGCCATATGTTCCGATCTATCCCGGCGAAATATTCTATATGCCTTTTGATGGGGATTATATGGAGCGGGTCAGTTTTATTAGCGCCACAAAGGTTGGAATCCCAGGGTTTGCCGGAACAAGCCTTAAAGGGTCGAATTCCTATGCAGGGGCTACCGACTCCTACATCACTTTCCCGACTACTGGGCTAAAAAATGCCGAATTTAGTGCTGCTTTCTGGTACAAGGCAAATGGTACCCCCGACCGGTCCGGAATTATAACAATCAGTCCTTCAGGTGCGGCATCGTTTGATGCAAGCCGGACAAAAGGAGTACGCCTTTTCCGGGAAGGGAGCGCAACATCGCAGCGCATTAAACTCAATGTGGGTACGGGTGCTGGTGAAGTCTGGAATGACGGAGGTTTGGTCGATGTGACTGCAAATAAATGGGTCCACCTTGCTTTTAGCGTGTCCTCCACTTTCTGTACAATTTATATCAACGGTGCAGTTGCCGCAACCGTTCCTTGCAGCGCAATTGACTGGACCGGCTGCAATTCGATGTCGATTGGTTCAGGCGCACCCAACTTTATCGATTGGGGACATTTATCGGACAATAGTTTCATTGATGAGCTCAGGATTTTCAACAAGGCTTTGACGGCTACAGATATTCAGAACATTATCCTGAATGATTCCCCTTATGTTCCCAAATATAGCGGGGAAGTATTTTATATGCCATTCGATGGGAATGGTAAGGAGTACATCAGCAACACCAATGCCACTGCTGTGGGTTCTCCTACCTATACCGATGGTAAAATTGGAAAAGCATACCAGGGGGCTACCGATTCCTATCTGAAATTTCCAACAACAGCTTTAAAAAATGCCAATTTCAGTGCAGTGTTCTGGATGAAAGTCAATGCAGTTCCCGACCGTGCCGGGATTATAGCGATCAGCCCTTCGGGTGCCGCCTCTTTCGACCTGAGTAGGACCAAAGGATTACGTTTCTTCCGTGAAGGGACTGCTGCTTCACAACAAATCAAAGCAAATGTGGGAACAGGCAACGGCGAAAGCTGGAACGACGGTGGATTTGTTGATCCGACTGCAGGAACATGGTACCATTTTGCTTTGACGGTATCCGGTACCAAAAACTCCATTTATATCAACGGAGTATTGGCCCGTGAATCGGCACAAACAGCAATCGATTGGACGGGTTGCGAATCAATGTCAATCGGTTCGGGTGCACCAAACTTTGCCGACTGGGGGCACCTGTCAGACCTTAGTTTACTGGATGAACTGCGGATTTTCAATAAAACACTATCCGTTGATGAAATCCAAACGATTTATAATGCCGAAAAATAAGCGTTTTAATTGTTTTCGTTAGGTTATATTTGAATTAATGTAGATTCGTTTGTAGTAAGTTGTCCGAAAGGCTGCCCGGATATTTTCGGGTGGCCTTTTTCAAACATTGATTCATCAAATTAGATTAATATTCATTTATATCAAATAGTATGCTCCCAAAAGAAAATATGACAATTTCTTTAAACGGGTTTTACCATCAATTGGTAAAGATGGTCTTAAGGATAAGTCATCTGCTTTATTTTGCATTTTATTTGATTTTGATTTTTAGTTGCAAAAAAGGCAGTACATCAGAACCTGATCCGGGAAGTGTTTCATTTGGTTATCGCTCCATTACTGTGAATGGGGTTTTTACGGGTTTTGATTATAAGGGGATCAACCGTTCACCAGTTTTCAAGGTTTCATTTAATTCGCCCGTCAATCTGATGTCTGTTTCCGGTTATGTTGCAATAAACGATAAAAACATGTCGCCGGTTGCTGCAAATTTCTCTACCGAAAATAGCGACAGTGTCCTTGTTATCAAACCAGCTGCCTTGCTTAGCCCGATTTCAAAATATTCCCTCAATGTTTATACAGGTCTCAAATCGAAACCGGGCGGATCGCTAAGTTCACCGATTACATTGAACCTGACAACGGCGATTGACTCAACCAGTAAATATGCATCCATTTCGGACGATTTGTTGCTGACCTTGATCCAGAAGCAAACATTCAAATATTTCTGGGATTTCGGTCACCCGGTTTCGGGAATGGCCCGCGAACGCAACAGCTCAGGTGATATCGTTACTTCAGGTGGCTCCGGTTTTGGGATCATGTCGATACCGGTTGCCATTGAACGCAGTTTTATTTCAAGGGCTGACGGGTTATTGAGGGTTCAAAAGATCACCGATTTCCTGACGACCAAGGCAATGCGGTTCCATGGAGCCTATTCTCACTGGATGAATGGTTCCTCCGGTGCAGTTGTCCCATTTGGAACTCAGGATAATGGTGCCGATATTGTCGAAACCTCTTACCTGATGATGGGTTTACTGACTGCCCGGCAATATTTCGATGGGCAATCCGCAACCGAAATCAAATTGCGCACAGACATTAATGCCCTGTGGAACACAGTAGAATGGGACTGGTTCAGGAGAAACGGCAGCAATATGCTTTACTGGAACTGGAGTCCCGATTATGGATGGGCAATAAATGTTCCCGTCAGAGGCTGGAATGAATGTCTGATTACTTACGTTATGGCAGCCTCATCTCCCACTTATGCCATACCCAAAATCGTTTACGACAATGGTTTTGCCAACAATGGGGGGATGAAAAACAACAACAGCTATTACGGAATTGAACTTCCACTTGGTCCTGCCCTTGGAGGCCCACTCTTCTTTGAACATTATTCATTTTTAGGGATAAACCCCAATGGTTTGTCAGATGCCTATGCCGACTACTGGAAACAAGCCATTAACCATTCAAAAATTAATTTTGAATATTGCAAGGCCAATCCGAAAGGGTATTACGGTTACAGTGAAATTTGCTGGGGACTGACTGCAAGTGACATTAAAGATGGATATACTGCAAGTTCACCAACTAATGATATCGGTGTGATTGCCCCTACAGCAGCGATTTCGTCATTGCCCTATACACCAGCGCAATCGATGAATGCCATCCGGTTTTTTTATTACCAATTGGGGGATAAAATCTGGGGAAGCTATGGTTTTGTGGATGCCTTCGATCTCAATGGGATTTGGTTTGCCGATTCTTTTTTGGCAATCGACCAGGGACCACAAATCGTGATGATCGAAAATTATCGGACCGGGTTGGTGTGGAAACTATTTATGGGTTGCCCCGAAATCAAAACAGGTATGAAAAACCTGGGGTTTCAAAGCCCAAATTTATAGGAAAGCAACTATCTGAATTATAGATCTATAAAAATGAAAAAAAATCAGACTCAGCTAATATGGTGCCTGTTGGTAGCCACTTGCCTGAACCCGTTTTGGTCTCTGGGTCAGTCAACAGACCGGCAAAACAGCAATGTCAATATCCTGGTTCATAAGACCCTGTCAGACAATGAATTGCTTGATCTGGTTCAAAAACAGACCTTCAGGTATTTCTGGGATTTTGCACATCCGGTAAGTGGAATGGCCCGGGAACGGAGTAACGAAGCCTATGGTTATGGAAATGAAGTGGTGACAACCGGCGGAACAGGTTTTGGTGTCATGGCAATAATCGTTGCCGCTGAAAGAGGTTGGATTTCAAGGGATTCAGCAGCAACACACTTGTTAAGGATGACCAATTTTCTGGGTAGTGCAGATGCATTTCATGGAGTTTACCCACATTGGTTAAATGGGACAACAGGAAAAACAATCCCTTTTAGCAAAATGGATAATGGTGCCGATCTGGTAGAAACTTCCTATCTTTTTGAAGGCTTGTTATGTGCAAGGCAATACTTCAATCAGGAGAACAAAACAGAATCGGAATTGCGGAGACAAATCAATTTCATGTGGGACAGGATTGAATGGAATTGGTTTACAAATGGTGGGAAAGAAGTTCTGTATTGGCACTGGAGCCCTGATAACGGATGGGCAATGAACTTTCCGATCAGGGGATTCAATGAATGTCTGATCACCTATGTTCTTGCCGCAAGTGGCACCCACTTTCCGGTTACAAGTGCAGTTTATCACAATGGCTGGGCAAAAAGCACCTTCTTTAAAAAT